>WNFC01003528.1_pt1 | contig 21279 bp, 19 predicted proteins | sample 5400541 | NCBI WGS metagenome assembly WNFC01 (sample SAMN13153342, study PRJNA577476) | soil metagenome | isolation source: 120 cm saprolite under Douglas fir tree site 2 hole 2 replicate 1 | place: USA:California | collected 2015-04-18
AAGATCTTTCACGGCACACGTTGATTATCGACTGTTTGCGCGCCTCGGAGTCTGTTCACCGCCTGAGACCACCAATGTGCAGCGCGTCTTAGGGCGTTACGTGGATGTGAAAGCTGGATACTAAACTCGCGGGCGATCGCGATTGTGAACAAGAATAGATCGATGCGATATCCTGACGCCGCTAAAGTGTCCCTGTGATACTGCCAGTACGATCTTGAGCGTACCCGGAGTACGTTATGCGCCAATGTCCGATAATATTTACTGCGCAGTTTTGCCCACCTCTCTCGGCGTTCGGTGTCATCCAGAAAAATTTGGCCGTATTTCAAGAACAGGGCGACCTTGCCAAGTATGATCACGTCGAAATCGGTGGCAAAGCTCGATGTCGATTGGCGCCGCGCTCGCGTGTAACTCAAAACCTGTTGCGAAAAGCCGAAATCCGATTCTCTCAAGATCTCAAAACAGGCTTCGTGATCGGCATAAAGGTGTGGTTCGTTGAAGAACACCGAATGTTTGCGAACCAGGTCGCAACGCAGCAATAGCGACGTCATCGTGCCCAGCACGTAACCGCCATCTCCGAGAAGTTCTGTCCGACACATCTCGGTGCCTGGCGCCACACAGCTTAAATGGCCCAGGCCTTGCCGTATCATGCAGCGAGTGATCGGCGAGTTGTTTAGTACGGACTGGCCATCCATAGTAAAGGCACCGACCAGACCCACCTTGGAATTCTCTTCGGCGACGCGCACCATTTCCTCGATGCAAGAAGGGTACAGCCAGTCATCGGCGAATACGAATTTGCAATACTTGGAGTCGGGGGAAATTTGGCGGATCGTGTGGTTGTGGTTTTCAATGATGCGTAAGAACCGATCGTTGCTCACCACTCGGATGCGTGGGTCTGAGGCGGCATATTTCTGGGCGATCGCGAGTGATTCGTCCGTGCTGCAATTATTGACGATCGTATAGTCCCAGTTCGTGTAGGTCTGCGCCAGAACGCTTTCGATGCATTCTGAGAGATGCTGCGCCCCGTCGTACACGGGTGTGACTATACTCACCAAGGGTTGCAATGCAGCGTTCATATCACGTTTTCCCAAGCTGGACTCGCCATGCGGTGTCCTGGAAACGAGCTTCATGGCCTCGAATGGAGACGAGTAACACGAGAGATTTGCGCATCACTTCGGAATCCTCCGAATGCGCCGGGCCAATGGGACCGCCAGCGCAAACTCTGGTACGGTCTCTTGGCTACGCCGACACCAAGGCTTTGTCTTGGAGGGAGGGACGTCCCGCCAATCCTCGAACGAGATTGAGGTAGAAAGCTTTCTGCCCCATGACATACAACAACATCCCGGCATATGCACCGAGAAGAACAATAGCTCCTAGGATGAGTCTCGGCAGAGGAGACAACGATGGGCCGCAAAGGAATTGCACTCCAAAGGCCAGCGCTGAAGCTACGATGCCTGAAACCAATGGCCGACTCGCAGCCAGCACAATATCGCGGAAGGAAACCACTGTGCCGTGTATCCCCCACATGATAAGCGGAACGGCCCACAACGCCATCACCGCGGAGTAGCCAAAGGCAACCCCTTTGGGCCCATAGGGCAATCCCATGATGTAACCACAAATCACCAGAGGGGCGAACACCAGCGTGGCTTTCAGGCTTCGGCCGACCATTCCGAGCGAGAAAATCAGCCATCCGATGGGGTTAATGAGCGCGAAGATGAGGATCGTCGGAGCCAGCAATCGAAGAATCTCGGCTGCATCTTTCCACTTCGGGCCGAGGAGAACGAAAATCAAATCGTGGGCAAAAAGACAAACAGCTATGGTCATCGGTATGGTCAGCGCCAAAACTAGAGAATAGCCCTTCAAAAAGTAGTTTCTAAAACGCCCCGGATCGTTCTGGACCCGCGACAGCGCTGAAAACGCCACTTCGCCGACGGAAGAATTAAGATTCTCTGTAGGCATATTAATAAGCTGGAAGGCTCTTCCGTAGATGCCCACGGCATTCGCTCCCCAGAACCGGCCCAGCAGAACCTTTTCAAGGTTGTAGGCAATATACATGACGACGCTAATTAGAGTGAGCGTGCCCCCAAAACGCATGAGGGAGTGAAGTCCAGATTGCAAGCGCGGCTTCCCGGGGATCCAGCCCGTCGTCTGCCACAGGCACAGGGTGCCGACCAGCGGAACAGAGACAGCCGTTGCCACGAGAGCCCAATATCCGAAACCAGCCACAGCCATGCTGATTCCAATGGAGGTACTGGTAATCAGGGAGATAATCTCTATCGTTGCCAGCGCCGTAAAGCGCATTTGCCGCTGGAGAAGCGCCGAGTGTTGTACCCCAGCCGCATTAAATAAGAATGCAGTACTCAAAACAATGGTCACCCAGAGGAGGTGGGGCTCGTGATAAAAGCCAACGACAACAGGGGCCAGGGCTGTCAACGAGAGCGCAAGGATCACGCCAACCAAAATGTTGATCCAAAACAAGGTCGAAATCTGTTCGTCGGTGACATCCACACGTTGAACTGTCGCCGCCGACAGTCCAAAATCTCTAAAGAGATTCAGCACACCAGTGAAAGCGGTGACCATACCGACAAGCCCAAAGTCCTTGGGGTCAAGTAATCGTGCTAGCACCATCAAGGATCCGATGCGGAGTGTGAAATTTGCGGCCTGAGCGCAGACTTTGGCGAAACCACCGCGGATCACCCTTGCCTTTAAATCCTGCATCGCGAAGTCACGTTCCCCGGGGGATCAGTCGCTCCCGTGTAAGATCCTCTGCAGGTTCCGATAACGCGTGGATATCTTTTCGTCTTCAATTCAAACCACCAACTTGCGGCAGTAGAAGGCCTCGGCATAGCCGGTCGGGGCAATGCATTCCATTCCTCGCAAGCGCATGAGCGCAAGAAATATTTCCTTCTCAAACCAACGCTTTGCACGCTGCGTTTCAAAGGCATCCATAATGTAGCGAACCTTTCTCTTGTAGCTCTCCTGCCCGAGTGGTACGAAAAGGTTTGGCTGCCCCAGGTCCCCGTCGTATTTCGGAATCTCGTATTCCAGAATCAAATGATCCCGGAATGTATTCCAGGTCAGTTCGCAGATCAGGCGGTGGTCCTGGTGGAGGTCATGTCGGTAGTGTGTCAGGACTAAGTCGGGCTTAAACTTCTTGAGCTTCTCGAAGTCCTCTTTGATTTGTCCGCTAAAAGAGGGCAAGAAGCTGTCTCGGTAATTCCTCATCACCACTTTTTTCGTCCTGGCTTTTCGCAGAAAAGCCTGCGCGCTCAGAAAGGCCTCCCGCCGACGTTTAGGAGTTGAGCTGAAGACAACCCAATAAAATTGTAGGTTTGGGAATTCGTCAAGCCACCTCAGGATTGTTCCCCCGCAGCCGATCTCAATGTCATCGCAGTGCGACCCCAAGCATAGGATTCGGCGAAGAGGTTGCCGGGTGGAACCTAACCGAAACTCAACCATCGCGGCGACTCGCTGCATACGTCGCTGGATCAGAATCGGGTGCTTTAGCAACTTCCGGCAACCGAGCAGGGAGCTGCGATGGGCCAGTCCTCCAAACTACCCAAGGCGCGTCGCCGCGCGCATAGAGGTCGTCCAACTGCTGTTTGTCCTTGAACGTGTCCATCGATGCATAAAAGCCGTTGTGTTGGTAGGCCATCAACTGCTCTTGCTGAATCAGTCGGCGGAATGGTTCGAGGACCAGTTCCTCTCCATCGCGCATGTGCTTGAAGACGTCCTGCTTGAGAACGAAATAGCCGCTGTTGATTCGGAGCTCGGAATCTCGAATGGCCTTGATATTGGTGACCAAACCATTGGAGTTGGCAGACACAACGTGATAGGTCAAGTTTGGCTTCGCGGAGACAAACGTGGCGATTTTACCGTGTTCCTTGGAGAACTCGATGAGTTTCGGAAGTTCCAGATCCGTCAGACCGTCCGCGTAATTCGCAAGGAAAACCTCTTCGCCCTGCAGGTATTTTTCTACGGCTTTGAGCCGCTGCCCGATGTTCGAGTGCATTCCGGTCTCGGCGAAGGTGATATTCCAGTCGTGGATATCGCTATTAAAAAGCTGAAGATTCTTGCCTCCCTTCGAAAGTGAAAAGTCGTTGGAGACGCACTCGTCGTAATGCAGAAAATATTGCTTGATGGCATCCGCGCGATAGCCAAGGCACAAAATAAAATCTTTGTGGCCAAAATGCGCATAATATTTCATCACATGCCATAACACCGGCCGGTAACCGATCGGCACCATCGGCTTGGGAATATTTTCTGCGTATTCCCTTAAGCGCATTCCAAGGCCGCCGCAAAAGATTACGACTCTCATTTAAATTACTCCTTTACGCGACGAGTTCTCGCCGGATTTGTGCAAACGCGGGAAGCATTCCACCGGTAGAATTTCGATTTGATGAATGGTCGGGGAGCACGCTTCTCCTATCCTCCCCGCGCTCATGGTTCCGGCCGGAAGCGTATCACTCATGAACCTGCACCTCCGGGATGGGCACGACGAATTTGCCACCCCATTCGCGAATGAAACCGTTCTGCTTGATGATCTCGTCTTTCAAGTTCCAGGGAAGGATCAGCAGGAAATCAGGCTTCGTCTCCCGAATCCGATCCGGCGGATAAATAGGGACGTGCGTGCCGGGCAGGAATCTGCCATGCTTGTAGGGATTGCGGTCCACGGTATAGTCGAGAAAATCAGTTCGGATAGCGCAGTAATTCAGCAACGTATTGCCTTTGCCGGGCGCCCCATACCCCGCGATCTTTTTCCCGCCGCGTTTCGCCTGAATCAAGAATTCGAGGAGCTTGCGCTTCGTCTCTTTGACTTGCTCGGCGAATCGCGAGTAGGTCTCCAAACGTGTATAGCCCGCACTTTGTTCGCGCTTGCGCAGTTCGGTGACCGTCGTAACAATCGGCTTCGAGGAATCCTCAGCGTGCCGTGCGTAGATCCGCAGAGAGCCGCCGTGCGTCGGGAGTTCTTCGACATCGAACAGCGTTAGCCCGTGCGCGGCGAAAATTTTCTCCGCTGTCAGGAACGAAAAGTAGGAGAAGTGCTCGTGGTAAATGGTGTCAAATTGATTTTCCTCCATCAGCCGCTGCAAATGGGGAAATTCCATGGTGATTAAACCATCCGGCTTGAGAAGGATTTTCATTCCCGCGACGAAATTATTCAGGTCGGGCACTTGGGCGAGAACATTGTTGCCGAGCAGCAAATCGGCTTGCTTGCCGGAAGCAACAAGCTCTCGCGCGGTCTCCCGGCCAAAGAATTTCACGATCGTGGGGACGCCTTTTCTTATCGCGACGTCGGCAACGTTCGCCGCCGGCTCGATGCCCAAAACAGGAACCTTATTCTCGACAAAGTACTGCAGCAGGTAGCCGTCATTGCTGGCAAGCTCCACAACAAAGCTTTTCGCCCCGATCCCAAAACGCTCCACCATCAAATCGGTGTAGCGCTTGGCATGCGCCAGCCAAGAATCGGAATACGAGGAAAAATAGGCGTAGTCGCTAAAAATGTGCTCGGGCGTGACGTACGCCTCCAACTGCACGAGAAAACAATTCCCACAAACCAGCACGTGGAGCGGGTAGAAGGGCTCCATCTGATTCAGGTGCTCCGATGCGAGATAGTTCTCGCAAAGAGGTGACATTCCCAGATCCACAAATGTGTTCTCGAGCTTCGTCCCGCAGAATCGGCAGCGGGGTTGATTCGCGACCACGACCTTGTCGCACAAATTCTGCGGAGAAATACCCCGTTTCTGATCGGCTGGGCTTTCTGTCGTCATGGCGCTGGTCACCGTAGCTCTCCTAAGCGGAAGTGGCGGTCTCGAATTCCTCGGGCTTGGCGAAGGCTGGCTGGGTTTCGTAGAGTGCGTAATACTCTTCCGGAACATGCGCCAAGTCCGTGCCGCGCAGATAATCTCCCATGGTGGTTCCAGTGCAGGCAGAATCCACGTTCGGCGCGCCGCGGCGCGCGGAAACATCATCGATGTTAACGGTGCGAAAATCGATGCTGAACCGAGTGCGACCGGAATTATTCGGCACGCTGGAGTGCATCTGGGCCCCGGAGAACAACAAGATACCGCCCGGCGGTGCGATCACGCGAATCTGCGGGTCAAGCTCCATGGGTTCTTCCGGTTTGGGCTGTTTGCGAGTGTCTTCCTTGACGAACTGTGCGGCATTTTGACGGCTCGTGCGGTTCCATTCCGCGTAGTTGTATCCCGCGGATCCATTGCGTACCGGCTGACTCCAATAGCGCAGATGGAAGGCCATGGCGTTTTCCGGAACGATCGGATATATGGGCATCCACCAATTGATCTGGCACATGGGCGCCGAGTACCAGGTATCGCGATGCGGATGAAAGGCGTAGGCGATCCCGGTCTTCAGGTAGTCATCGCTTGTGGACGTGCGCATTCTGGGGACATCGAAATAGGTCTTGTGTGAATCGACGCCAAGTTCGCGGAAGATACCCTGGATGCATTCTTTAGATATCGGATGGTGGATGAACTTCGGTTTCAGTTCAGCGAGGATAGCGGCGTAGCGCTCCACTGGAAGGTGGTACTGGGCCGTCTCGGGCTCGTACGGCTGGAGTGCATCTTGGGCCATCTTACGCGCGAAATTCACGAGCTTGAGTGAGCTCGGAGTAGGGGAATAGACCAGCAACTGGCCGCGAAAGAGAAGTTCCCGGCGCTCATCGTCGTTGATCGGGGCATCCAGAAAGATTGAATTCATGATGCTATCCTTTCCGTCGGCTGGCGTGCGGCCGTCGGTACCAATTCGAATTTCTGCCGCAAAAGGCGATGTTTCTGCAGTGCATGCGCGGCCCTCTGGATGGACTCAAATCGAATGCCGGATCGCTCCGCTATATCCAGCAGCGAGTGAGTTCCATCGGAAAGATTGAGCACCCAGAGCATCGCCATCTCATTCAGCCCGGCGTCGGACTTTCCGCCCATCATGTGGTACAAGCCGCGCTTTCCCAGTTGTGGCTCGCACTTTGGACTCAGGTTCACAAAAGTTCTGTTGTTTCCCAGGACCGAAAGAATCTCCAGGCAGACAGCGAACGATTCTCCGAGCTTCTCCGGGTGTACGAACTCCAGGTTGTCCGCGGACGTGTGATATTCCGGAAAAGTACCGTGGGGAGTGCGCGACAGTCTGCCCACCGCAAGATTGATTCCTGGCGAACAGTATTGACGCTCATCGTAACCGTACGGTGAGAATTCGAGGAGTTCGTAGGGAGTTCCGGAATGCTGGAGAACATGAGAAGCTATCCGGTCAATTTCAGCGCTGCCCTGGCGGCTCCTCTTGTAATGAAGTTTTCCAGCATCCCCGACTCCACTGAGGACTAACCCGTGCTTGATGCGCGGAATCTTGTCTTCATTCAAGGCGAGCCAGGTAATGGCGCCGATCGTGCCCGGAATAAACAGGAAGCGATAGCAATAATGCCGCGGCAAGGCTTCCAGGCGCTTTGCCAGCGAGACCGCCAACGCTATGCCGGACAGATTGTCATTGCACAAAGACGGATGGCACGTGTGGCAGGAGATCAATACCTCGTCCTGTGTCTCCCCAGGGAGTAAGTACTCGCCGTAAGTCAGGTGTCCGTCCTTCAGCGTCGAGTCGATGCTGATCTCGTATTCGTCTTCGGTTAGTGCTTCAAGCTGACGATGTGAAAGGCAGAATCCCCAACTTTCCTTGTAGTAGGAAGTCCGATAAGGAATCCAATCGGGCTGCTCAGGGATTGTGAAGAGATGCTCTTTCAATTCGGAAAAAGAGATGTGACGCTGAACGGGAATGCTGTAATTGACGACGTGCAAATTTGATTTTGCGAAATCAATAACTCTTTCACCTTTTGAGTTCTTCACGAAGGCGTCTCGGATATTCCATTCCTTCGGCACCGTCCAGTCGAACACCTGCGTACCTGTAGGAACTTCGCGCATTTCAAGGGGAATATATGTCCGCAGGATATGGAGAGTCTCGCGAAGCCCTTCCCCCGTAATACTGCGGCAAATGGGGAACAGCTCGGCGATCAGACGGTGCATCGCCTGACCTGTTGCCACCGGATCGACGTCGGTGTGAAACGTATCCAAGTTCAATTCTTTCTAATTGCCGCTAGAACCGGAAGTCCGGATAAGTTCTGTCGCGCTCGATAATGATTCGCTCGCCGGGAGGCCACGATATTCCAAAGGCCGGATCGTCCCAGCGGACGCCCCGGGAATGTTCCGGGGAGTAAAACTGGGACATTTGGTAGAACACCTCTGTGTCGTCCTCCAGGGTCTGAAATCCGTGGGCAAACTCTTCGGGTATGTAAAGCATCTTCCTGTTTCGCGCGGAAAGCTCAACGCCGAAATGCTTCTTGAACGTCGATGAAGAGGGCCGCAGGTCGATGATGACATCATAGATAGATCCAGCCGTGCAGCGCACCAGCTTCGCTTCCGCAAAGGGCGCGGCCTGGTAATGCATGCCCCGCAGCGTGCCTTTGCATTTGTTGAACGAAACGTTGCACTGGTCCACTTGCGAGTTCAGGCCGCGGTCTTCGAATTCCCGCCGGCAAAAAGTACGTGCAAAAAATCCGCGATGGTCTTCATGCATTTCCGGCTCGATCACGAACGCGCCTGGCAGCTTAGTTTCCGTAAAAATCAAGTCTCACCAGCCGCCTTGCAGATCTGCCTCAGGAGCTCTTCGCTTGCAGCACCCCGACGGAGTCGGATGTCTGCCAGCGAAGGTCCGGATTCAACCGTCCGGAAGCCAGTAGGCGTTGGATTTGGTTGATGCGGAAATAACGACCGCCCTTCAGATCTGCAGCGGTCAGTCCTGCTGCTTGGTAGGTTTCATACAGCTCCTGCGCGCCTTTGCGGGCATTCCACTGCGGTCGGAAGCTCGGGAGCACGCGCCGGATCTTGTCGCAGTTGACTCGATAACAGCGCTTGTCCGGGCCCCCGCCAGGGGCGTACTCGATCCGGGAGCCGGGAACAATTTCAGTCACGAGATCAGCCAATTCGCTGACGCGGTAGTTTTCCTCGGTCTGGCCGACATTAAACGTCGCATTGTGAATCGCGCTCTTGGGGGCCTCAACCACGCACAACATCGCACCGATGATGTCACGAATGTGTACGATCGGGCGCCAGGGCGTACCGTCACTCTTGACAAGAATACGGCCCGTGGTAAGCGCCGACGCCACAAAATCATTCAACACCAGATCCAGCCGAAGGCGCGGAGACGCGCCGTACGCAGTCGCATTTCTCATGTAAGTCGGGCTGAAGTTTTCATCCGCCAGCCGAGCTACGTCGCGTTCTACCAGAACTTTTGACTCGCCATATGGGGTCACAGGATTGAGAGTTGCTATCTCCTCAAGGAATCCATCACCCGCCGCACCATAGGTGCTGCAGGACGAGGAGAAGACGAAACGCTTCACCCCTGCCTGTTTCGCCAATTCGGCCAGCCGTACGGACGCCTTATAATTGATGTCGTAGGTGAGAGCGGGATCGAGATTGCTTAGCGGATCGTTCGATAAAGCGGCCAGATGCACCACAGCTTCGAATCCCTCTAGATCCGCCTTTGTCACGTCACGAATGTCTTTTCGAATCTCCGGAATCTCTGGTGCTGGCTGCGGAAATTCACAGCCCGAGAAAAGATCGCTGTCGAGGCCAATTGCTTCATGCCCTGAAGCGCGGAACAGCGTTCCCGCAACTGCGCCAATATAGCCCTTATGACCAGTCAACAGTATTCTCATCTTCTTGCAATTCCTCTTGGGAACAAACTTGATCCTACAATTACGACAAGAAAAGCCTGTTCATGAATGTGGGACGTTGTCTTTGTACAAAACCTCGCGGCGGGGGCTCCCATTCCACAATTGCCCGGGACGACCGACAGCAACCTTCTCTGCCACCAGGTGCGTCCAAAAACGCGTGCTCGTAACGTTTGCACGTGGGGAGATTCACAGAAACTTCCAATAGTTTAGTTACATCGAATATCAAACGGGAACGCGTGCTTCTCGAGGCACAGCTTTGCATGAAAATCGTTCGGGCTCCCACCACAATGACCACCTCCAGGTATGCTCAACGTTAGATGAGATCAGGCTCCCGCGCCCAATTCATCGAATCCCAGGCGACTGTGCCAGTTCGTAAGTTATTGCGCCATTGACAATGTTGGCGTACGCCACTACGGCACGCTTGGTATCGTCACCTTCAATACGCCATGAGGCCCCATGCTTCACAACGGACATCTTGCTTCGGGCTCTCCACCATGAATCGATCTCAGCCGGAAGGGCAGTCCAGATCAGCGTTTTCTCGCGCAACTCCCGCAAATAGCCCAGCAGACCTTCATAAACTGAGAGTGTATCGTGCTCGGTGACGTAGTCAGGATGAACGATAAAACTCATCAAACCATTTTTCCCTAGAATTCGATTTACTTGGACTTTCCACAAATCAATAGAACGCTCGCCCAGGATATGGAATAGGGTGTAGTCCTGGATGGTGGTTACAGGGAGTTCGAGGACATCTCCAATAAAATAAGGCATCACCGTGCAGCAGCCGCCGCGTTGGGGATCAAGATGGGCGACATTCGGAACCGACATGTCGAAGGCAAACTCGAGAGCGTCATACCATTCGGGATTTCGGTAAAGTACCGCGGCCCGGAACCCCTTGGCACCATATTCGCGCCCATAGCGATTGATGATTTTCGCGCGACGCAGGAATTCTTCCTTGCTATCAAAGAGCCTGCCGTCGTGGTTCAAGTCCTGAATCACAACGTCAAATCCACGGTTACGCATTAACTCAAGCAGACTTGAAGAAACCTCATAGCGCTCCTCTGGGACGATACCGAAGGCCGCCTTGATTCCAAAAGAGTCATCCAAGTCCATCAGGCTCGTGCAACGGTCCCTTCCAGCCCTGGTTTCCACGTCGTGCGTCATCGTCAGGCAGCCGCTGGCTCCATCAGGCCAAAACCACACGAATGGAACTTCGTTTACACCTTTAGCTTTCATGGACATCAAGAGAAGTGTTTCGCAGATGTCCTCAACCGACGTGTCTACAGGCCACTTGGGAAAGCATTGCTTTTTCCAATTACGAGCGCGAAATTTCTGAATCTGCTTTCGCGCTGTCAGGTTTGTGAGTGATCGAAGGCGGTAGTACAGTCTTCGAAGAAATTTCTCAAAGCCGCTCTCCGTGTTCCGAGTATCAGCAAAGCGTTCAAGGCGAAGATTATCGATAATCTCAGTCGGATCGAAGGGCAAGCCGAGATTCCCATTCTCGACTCTGACGTCTCTGATTGAATCATAAAGCGAAGACTCAGGTCGAGGCTGGCGCGCTCCCGAACAAGAACGACCGTAGCAGATTGTATCCGGGCCGAATCGAAAATAGCCGTCGTCGGAGGATAGCCCCTCGTTGAGGACAAGATCGAAAAAATTGTCGGGGCAGCGATAACGATCATTTACGGCTTGACACAGCATGCCTACCTTTTCTGCGGCTGATTCACAGCAGGATACCTCAGAGTCCATGTACAATTGGCGCTGTCGCTCCAAGTTGATCTCCAAACTTGCCAACAGTCCAGCGTTCATCCCGTGTCAATTCTAGACAATGCTCCGGCAGAACTAGCTTACGCAATCTAGGCTTCATGAGGTGATCATATTGCCCAAAAATCGCGAGTGGCAGCAACGTGACAACGGTCAGCCCATATGCCTATACAGAACTCTGCCGGCTGCTGAAGAGATAGCTTCCGGCAGAAAGGATAAAAACTGCCGGACCGCCCGCGAGTCCGCGAGGGTCGCCACTCCCCGCCTGCCCATTCTCGTGTGACGATAATATGTTAACAACTCTCTGCTTGTTCCGAGCCTGTCCTTGAAAGCAATCAAGCCCTCGTTGTTCGAGTCCGTACGACCAAAATCAATTTTCTCGGCCCCCGACGATTTACTTTCCTCGACGAGTCTCCAGAACAAAAACGGCATTCCACCGAGACTGTGGAACCTTTCGTCGGAGCATCCATACTTGTAAACCACGCAAGATTTGTGTTGCAGGGTGAGCATCGCCGCGATCGGAACGCCATTTTTTCGAGCCAGCCTGATCTGAAGCTTGTTCCCCATACACGCGAGCAAGTTTCTGAACCAGTTTCGCGGCTGAGGGAGCAATTTATGCCGTCTCCTGGTAGTCAGTAGAAGCCGGTAGAATTCGTCAAGAAGTTGTTCGGACTGTCCTGCTTCATAGGCAAGTCCTTCCCGTTCTGCCCTCAGGACCTTTCGTTGGAAAGAGTTAGTGTGTAATCGCCCAAAGAGCTGTTCCAAACTCGGGCTTAAGTCAAGCTCGTGGAACCAGTAGGAACAGCTCGGTTGCAGGCCGTAACCCGCAACGCGATCTCCCGATATCGGCCGGAGCTCCACGTACCGTCCCCTCTGGCGTTCACACTCTGAAAGCAACCAGCTGATGAAATCCGGGAGCTGACCGAAGTTGTCCAGTAGGGGTTCGCAATGATCCGAGAACGGGAGTGATACCAAGCGAGTACCGCTGATCCAGCTCGAGACTCTGCATAGCGCAATGCCATTTTCTAATGTCTTACTCGCAGCGGAAGTTGTAAGTACGAACGGTTCATATCCATAGGTGCGGGCTAGCGCTTCCAGCCAGCCGCGTTGATGGAATACTGATGCGCCGGCGTGGCGAGCCACCAGTTCATCCCAACGGCTGTCCAGTAATGGATCTAGGAGGTGAATGTTCTTTGTATCCGTTTCCCGGACAACTCAAACGTGCCGTTGGAAGCCAGGCTGGGGCAACCTTCTGAGCAGCAAGAGGATGTATCATCTCCGTGCGAGGAACTAGGTAATTCTTACACGGTCCTCTAGATAAGCTACCGCCATTATTGTGTCGAGCACAGCCATTTAATAAGATTGCAATCAGACTACCAGACTCTCGACATCGCGGAGCCCCTGTCTCTACGAATTATGGCTGAGTTGTTGAAAATAGGTGAGTTAGCTACAAAGCTGGCGAGCTTCGAGCGGGTAATTTAGGGCGATTACCCCAATCTAGGCAAGTGGAGGGAAAAACGTTACCACAATTTCCCGAGAAGTTTTCCTTGCACTATAGTTCGCGGGCAGCCGTTCATGGCTCAAGTGCAAGCAGTTGGTGGACTGCATCGAGCAATGATTGCGCGAGGAGATCTGCGCCACCATTCCGGACCTCATCTCTTTCCACTATGCGAACTGTCTTGCAGCCAGCGTTTCTGCCCGCTTCAACATCGATGTCGGAGTCACCGATCATCCAAGACGATGTTAGCTCGAGTTCGTGTGTTTGTGCGGCTGTTAAGAGCATGCCCGGAGCTGGTTTACGGCAACTGCAAGGAGGTTCCCTCTCGTGTGGGCAGTAATAGACTTTCGTGATTACGGCACCCGCGTCTGCTAGCTCCTGACACATCCGCTGGTGTATTGACTCCAGTTCGCCTTGCGTCAGCAGCCCTTTAGCCACACACCTTTGGTTGCTAACCACGAAGACGCAGTAGCCTGCGCCAGTGAGCAAGGCGATCGCTTCCGGGACCCCGGGTAGAAATTGCATTTCTTCCCAGCGGGTCACATACTGACCTTCTGGTTGCTTCCTATTGATCACTCCGTCACGATCTAGAAACACGGCCCTCTTCATAGTCGATTTTGTATATAACATTCTATCAATTAGCTAGGCAATGTCGTAGCCCCCAACTTACTCAACGTGAGTTTGCAAGTGTCTGAGCCTGACTGGAATCACGGCGCTCTCTCTTACTAAAAGCTCTCTCATAGGCGGAGAGCAGGTTCTGCACGGAGTACTCCCAGGCCAATTCCTTGGCCACCCTTCTGCGTCCAAACTCGCCCATTCTCTCTCGCTCCTCGGGGTGATCGAGTAGCCAGAGGATCTTGTCGGCAAAATCCGCAACCTGGTTGTGGTTGTCACTGTACAAGGATGCTTCGCCAGCGCTAAATCTACCTTCTTTCAAATTGAACTGAACAATGGGTTTGCCCAGAGCCATGTATTCCATGATCTTGATCATCGTGGAGATGTCGTTCATCTCGCAAGGCTTGTCCGGGTTGACACAAACATCGGCAGTCGAAAGGATCTCCAGTAGTTGCTGATCGGGTATTCTTCCCGTGAAGTTAACCATATCCTGAAGACCCTCTTCCTTTATCGCCCGCTGGAGTTCTGGCAGCGCCGGCCCTCCGCCAACGCACGTGAAATGAACGTCCTTGCGCCCTAGGGACTTGATTTGTAGTGCCGTATCCAACAGAATGTCCAGACCCTCCTGGACCCCCATGTTCCCCACATATCCGACAAGATAGGGCTTCCCGTATTTGAGAGCAGGCTTCGCAGCAACGGCCTTGAACGTCGTCAGGTCGGGTCCATTGCGAACGACAAACACGTCCTGGGGAGCGACTCCCCCCCTGTTTATGGCGAGGTCTCTGTAGCTGTTGTTCGTCACCATGACGACATCGGCAAAGCGGTAGGTCATTTTCTCGAGCCAGACCTGTATCTTGTAAAAGGCATCCTTTCTTTCGTATTTCGAAAGATACAATTCCGGGTTGGCATCGTGATGATCGAAGATGTATTTAACCCCCAGAAGCTTAAACGGGAGAGAGACAAGGAAAATATTGTCTGGCGGGTTGCAACCCTGAATGACGTGGAATCCGCGGCGCAGATAGATCCACCACGCGTAGACAAACTCCCAAAGCAGGGCACAACTGTACTCGTATAGGTATCCCAGCAAGCCATTCCCGTCGTTGGGCATTGGGTGCCGATAGATGTGGACACCATCGATTATCTCGTGCCCTTTCATGTAACCTTTACCTCGCGGGCACAGAGCAGTTACCTCATACTCGTCTGCCTGCAGCGATAAGGATTCCTTCCATACGCGCCGGTCGAAAGGAACGGGGATATTCTCGACAATGATGAGAACCTTTTTCTTCATACTCCCTCTGGCCTAAGGATCCAGCTTAGGCAAAGGTTGCCTTCCACAAACGTATCCAGGCCCCACACAGAAGGGCGCTTCGTAGTAATCAATCTATCAAAATATTTCATGTTCGAAATCGAAAGTGTCAGAGCCGCAATAGTTGTGGTTATCTAACCCGTCGGAGAGGCCACAATCGATTTGGGAATCCGATTCTTCGAGACTCTGTGAGCGGCTTGAGCGCCAACGGATCACCAGCAAATACCTTCATACTTTCCATTTTCGCTCCTGCGGTTCGTAATTCGAACAAAATCCACCAGACGTTGGCCGTTACGCAAACGATCCGGGAGACATCGAAACTCCGGATCATTATTGCCGATCACGAGGGTTTGTGCATGATCCAAAACTTCCTCGACACTGTCGACCATCAGTCGCGATATGTGAGGAATGTGGTTAAGAATGAAGTCGCGATTGGCACCAACCAGGCTGGCCAGATTCACGTTCTTGTCAAAAATGCGCAGGTCATAACCCTTACCAATGAGGCGCTCAATCACTTCGATCATGGGACTCTCTCGCAGATCATCTGTTCCCGCTTTGAAGCTGAACCCCAAGACTCCGATCCGCTTATACCCTTGCTCCGTGATGAGACGTATGCCGCGGGCAATCTGCAATTCGTTGCTCGGCAGAATTGCCGTTACGATCGGCAGCTCCAAGTCGTGCATTTTAGCCTTATACGTCAGGGCTCGTAAATCCTTTGGTAAACAAGAGCCCCCGAACGCAAAACCGGGCGAGAGGTAAGCTGAGGAGATGTTAAGCTTTGTATCTTGACAGAAGATTTTCATGACCTCATGTGCGTCAACTGAGAGCGATTTACAAAGATTCCCCACTTCGTTCGCGAATCCAATCTTGAGAGCATGCCAGCAATTGTCGATGTATTTCACCATTTCGGCAGTTTGCAAGTTCGTTCGAATTAGTGGCGCGTCCAGTCTGGCGTACAACTCAGCCAACATATTGCCACTCGCTTGATCCAGTTCCCCGATCACCGTCTTAGGGGGAGCATTGAAGTCTCTTACGGCCGAACCTTCACGCAGAAATTCGGGGTTATTGCACACTCCAAAGTCAACGCCCGCCTTTTTTCCGGAGCAGTGCTCGAGGACCGGGATAACTGTCTGATGCATTGTGCCTGGCAGGATAGTGCTGCGGATAGCGACGGTGTGGCGATCCCCCTTATTCTTGAGCGATTTCCCAATCATCTCGCACACACGTCTAATGAAGGTCAGGTCAAGATTGCCGTTAGCTTGACTTGGTGTACCGACGCAGACGAAGGATAGTTCCGTGTTGCGGATAGCTTCATCTGAGTTATCGGTCGCCCGAAGCCGGCCGGACTTGACCGTGGCAGCGATGATTTCCCCGATATCAGCCTCGACGATTGGAGACCGACCCGCATTGATCAGTTCCACTTTAGTGCGCACGGGATCTACACCGATTACTTCATGGCCGTCGCGAGCAAGGCACCCGGCGGATACTGTGCCGACGTAACCCGTCCCGAAAACGCTAATTCTCAAAATGCACTCCTTTCGGGATGATTAGGCGCGGTTTGACGAGTCCTTCTAATGTAGGCGCTCGAAGCCAAGCCGGCGTATACATGCATGGTCAATCGGCCTACCGTGTCCCAACTGTACCGGTGCATCGCGTAGTCCCTGATTTCTTGTCGTCCCCTGCTTAGATCCCTGAATAGGTCACTTGCGAAGTATCTTTCGATGGCCTTTGCCAGGTCGACTGGATCTTCTGGCCTGAAGACAAATCCGGTTTTGCCTTCGGCAATTTCTTCTTTTAGGGACCCTACGTCGGCCACGAGAGCGGGAAGGCCAAAGCTGTACCCCAAAAGCAGGACTCCGCTTTGGAAGATATCCCGATATGGTAAAACGAGAACGTCCGCGGCCTTGAAGTAGATCTCGGTCTCATCGTCTGGAATAAACTCCGACCTGAGTACTACTCTTCCGCCCTTCAAATCCTCGCGGATTAGCTTCTCGATTGAGCTCCAGTATTCTTCGCAGCGGTCCGGTCGACCGGCCGCTTTGCCTGGATTGAAGTAAGACTCGAACTCGGAACAGCAGTGTTGATTCCGTGTGGAATGACAGTGATCCGGGCCGCTCCTGCACCAAACCCTTCGATCAGTTCACGCTTCATCTTCTCCGTGTGGACAAAGATGTGATCGGCAAGCTGATACTGGATTCGCAAGGTCAGCCGATTTAGGAGCATATCATGGGAATCCCGCCTAGCGGCATTCACATTATGCGCGGTAAGGACGACACGCTTTCCCAAGAACCTGTAATAAAGCATGAGCAGTGTGCGATCCAAGGTCTCAAATTTGTTGTTCCACAGAATGTGAAAGATTCCTGACTTGGATTTTGCGGCGTAGCGGATCAACGCGGCGTAGTACTTTAATATCCGAGACACCTTTGCTGCCAAGCTGACGTCGGGCTGTTGATTGCCTCGCAAATTTAAGAAATTCAATCGAGGTTTATTGTGGAATTCCGGACCATCGAGGTCGTCGCTTCCAATCACGTCCAGGGCTATCCCCTTCGTAAGGAGCTCCGTTGCTAGGCTAACGATATAATGCCTCTCGCCGCCTCCAGTCAGCAGAGCCACAGTGATTCGCGGAACCGAGTCCGCTGCCGGCAAATTAGGCAAGTCTCCGCTGGGCCTATGCGCCATATCAAAATCCCTGTTCTGTTGTTCCAGGCATGTCCACCCCAAAACCGCCGTTTTGCATAAGGAGGAAATTTTGTCTATGTCTCTGCCAGTTTCGCTTCCAGAAGCTCGCAGATGGTGTGCCCGATCAGGATATGCATCTCTTGTATCCGGGCTGTCGATTTGGAAGGGACGCTAATACACAGGTCGCAAGCCATCCGCATCTGGCCGCCCGATTCCCCCGTTAGTCCGATAACCTTGACCTTGTTGCTTCGAGCGGCCTCAATCGCGCGCAGGATATTGCGGCTGTTGCCGCTGGTGGAGATCGCCAGCAGCACATCGCCCGGCCGGGCATGGGCGGAGAGCTCGCGCGCGAACACATGTTCATACCCGTAATCGTTTCCAATCGCGGTGAGGGCCGACGTGTTGACGTGCAGCGCGAGGGCCCGAAGGGGTTGCCGTTCTCGCAAGAAGCGGCCCGTCAGTTCTGCAGCGATGTGCTGCGCATCGGCCGCCGATCCCCCGTTCCCTGCGATCAGCAACTGGCCGCCGGTAGCTAGGGAGGAGCAGATCATATCAACAGCGTTCGAGACGGCTGGGGCAAGAATGGGAAGGGCCTTGGAAACCTCCATGTGCTCGTTCCAGATAGCCATGATCCTATCTATTTGTTGGGTCGAACTTGCCACGTTCATACTCCCCCGAGTCTACTTAAATATTGCTCACGGCGTTGGTTGCATGGCTAACGATCGCTTAGCGAGTCTCTAACCTATACATTGCCTTGTCCCAACGCCTGACCAGCGAAGCCTTCAACAGCGGAAGAACCATCTGAGCGTGTTTGGCAGTTTTCCACCCAAAGATCGGTTTCATCCAGGCATATTTCCAGCGCAAGCGGGGTGGCCTCAAGTGGCCCTGAAGTTGCGAAGCCAGACCTTGCAACTCCGCAACAATGTCTGGCCGTTCCGGATAGAAATTGTCAAGCCAAGTCTGCATGTAGTTCATGCAAGCCTTTCGGACACGCTCACTTTCTTCAAGCGACCGCAGAGACTGGATGTGCAGTGTCATCGAAAGTAGCATTGCATCTTTCTTCCTGTCTGACATTCCTATGTGGCTTAGTCGGTTCGATGAAGTAACCCTGTAGAGCACCCTGGCTTCCGGTACGAAACGCGTGCCTTCGGATGCCAGCAGTACCCGGCAAAAATACTCGCCGTCATCATCAACGGCGAGCCGTGTGTCCCAAGGTCCGGCAGCTTCGGTTAGTTCTCGGCTCGTGAGCCAAGTCGCGGTTTGCATATGCAGGTTTTCGCCCATCTTCCTCAGGAGCCACTCGACAGGTGAAAGGTCCTGGCACAGCGAGGTTGGGACGAAGCGGGCGCAATTAGTCCGATAGTTGAAGAAGGCCCACGGTGAGGACAAAAGTATCCTCTTGCCTTCAACTTCCCCCACCGCCGCAAGCTGGCGCTCGATCTTGTCCGGTGCCAGAAGATCATCCGCATCCAACCATTGGATGTAATCTCCTTGGCTGAGCTGCAAGGCATGGTTGCGCGCCGCCGCCGCACCTTGGTTTTCTGTGGAGACGACTATGACCTCTTTCGAGGCAAATCGCCGCGCCACCTCGGCCGTCCGATCGCGGGAGCCGTCGTCCACGACAATGACCTCTTTGCGTTCCCATGTTTGCGCGATCGCAGATCGGATAGTATCGCCGATCCACTCCTCGGAGTTATACGCGGGGATCAGAATCGAGACCAATGGTTTCATTGTTTGTCTTCAGCCCCTATGAGAAAGAGCGTGACCATTTCTTGGCAACGGTTCAAGTCCGAGCACACCTGTGGTTGTCCAGCAAGTAGCATGACAGGCGCTGCTCGGAGCGGGTAGGTGGCAACTGTCCCAAGACTGTCCGCCAGTACAGTGGATTTTGTTTTCGCTTCCGGCCATTATGTGTCTGGGGGAAGGCTGGAAATGTGGCCCCGCTTGATAAGGATTGGTGCCAATGACTAGATTTATAAAATGGCTATTGTTCGCCTTTCTTTTGATTGTTCCCTTCAGTGCGGAAGCACAGGTTATCAATGCCAAGAGCTGCTCCAATACAGATGTGCAGAATGCTCTGAACAGCGTTGCCATTGATGGAAGTACAGTAGTTGTCCCCGCAGGGAGTTGCACTTGGACTTCAGCCGTCACCTACAATCAATCTTTTTCCACCACGATTCAAGGGCAATCGACAGTGACTTGGACATGTCCCATCCCACCTGTCGTATGTACCTTCACCGGGACGGACAGCACAGCAATCAGCCTGAATACCGGCAACGCGGCGTTAACCGTGCATACAGCGGCTGGCAAGTACTTCAGGATGACGGGCCTCACCATCACCTCACCATCTACAGGTACGGCAGCCTATGGGACCATGAACTTTAACGGCGGGTCCACGGCTTTCCGAATCGATCACTGCCACTTCAACGACCAGGTTAACGGCGACCGCTGGATGGGGATAGACCAAGTTCAAGGTGTAATCGACCACAACTTCTTCGACTCGTCGAACTCATCTAACATCTTCTTCATGCAGCCGACTAACCGCGGCGCTGGACAGTTTGGGAATGAAGTCTGGGCGCAGCCGGATAACTTCGGTACCAGCAAGTTTCTGTTCGTCGAGAATAACGTTTTTCAGAACGGTACGTTTGTTTATGACGATGCTTTTGGCGGCACGCTGGTATTCAGGTTCAACACTGTCGGTCAGACTTCCCGCGTGCAGACTCACGGCACTGGTAGCGGGCCGAGCAGGGGCGGGCGGGCGGCGGAGATATACGGAAACACCTTCTACTTTAGCGCCAATCCGAACGGTAACATCAACGGAAGCACCTTCTTCGCGCTCGTTGACCTTGAGGCCGGAACTGGGCTCGTTTGGGGCAATACCGTTGTGGGCTTCAAAACGCTCGTGCGTGAAGATGTCGTCCGCACGAACAACGCCACTTATCCTCAGAATGCCACGCCTACTGGCTTTGGATTTTGTAGCTCATCCCCGATCAACGGCGTGCCTGGGCCTAGTGCTTGGGACGGGAATCAATCGGGGCAAAATGGCTATCCTTGCCTCGACAACGTGGGACGCGGGCAAGGCGACCCGCTGACCGGCGGACTCCCAAACCTGATCAACAGCACCACGGGGACCATCGCATGGCCGCATCAGGTGCTGTCGCCGTATTACGTTTGGAACAATGTGTTTCCTTCGATCCCAAATCTTTCCACATTTTATTGGCAGAATTTTGACAGCGTTACCGTCGAGAACCGGGACTATTATCTTCAGCTACCCAACATCAACGAGAGTGCGACGTTCAACGGCACAGCGGGCATCGGGCAAGGAACGCTGGCCTCGAAGCCTTCAACCTGTACGGCCGGCCCTGGAGGGAACACTCCAGGGGTAGGGTGGTGGGCTACAGACCAAGGAAATTGGAATACGAGCGGTAGTGGTAGTCAGGGACAATTGTTTGTCTGCACTGCCACGAACACTTGGTCGCCGTACTACACGCCTTACACTTACCCGCATCCGCTTGCAATCGGTTCGGGAACTTCAGGAGCTCCCGCCCCGCCGAAGAATCTGGCGGCTTCGGTTCAGTGATCTGCGCCAACAGCTGCGGGGACTCCGGGGCGTCCTCGAAAACTGAGTGTTGTTGGATTGTCCAGGAAAAGGCGGTGAAGAATTTCTAGGGTCAGTATCTTGTGGATCTCGGT
>WNFC01007439.1_pt1 | contig 21278 bp, 17 predicted proteins | sample 5400541 | NCBI WGS metagenome assembly WNFC01 (sample SAMN13153342, study PRJNA577476) | soil metagenome | isolation source: 120 cm saprolite under Douglas fir tree site 2 hole 2 replicate 1 | place: USA:California | collected 2015-04-18
TCGCGGCCGCGGGCGTGGTCGTCGACGCGGGCGCCGGCGCCGACGACAAGCTCGCCGAGATGCGCCGGATGTACGAGCCCTTCGTTACGGCGCTGTCCGAGTACCTGCTGATGCCCCTGCCCGCCTGGCGCGTCGGCGCTGCCGCACACGAGAACTGGCGTGCCAGCCCCTGGGGCCAGACGCACAGCCAGCCGTCCGACGACCCGCACGCGGACCACTGATGGACCGTCGGTGACACGGCGTCGCTCGACCAGGACGGTCATCCGCTGCCCGGCGTGGCGCAGGTGGCGATGCAGCAGGGGCGCTATGCGGGGACGCTGATTCACCGATGTATCGGGGGGAACCCCGCATCGCCTCCGTTCCGCTACTTCGACAAAGGGAACATGGCGGTGGTCGGCAAGGGGTTCGCCGTCTTGCAGAGCGGCAAACTGCAGATCAGCGGCTGGCTCGCGTGGCTCGCCTGGGCCGCGGTGCACCTTGAGTTTCTCGGCACCTCCAACCTTCGCGTCAGTGTCTTCGTGCAGTGGGTGTGGACGTATCTGACGGGGCAGCGAGGCTCTCGCATCATTGTGCATCACCATGCTCCCGCGAACGACGACGCGCCGGCTTCGTTGCCTGCGGAACACGAACCGAACGCGCCAGCGAGCGCGTCTGAATCCTCCTCGCCCCCTGATGACGTCGTACGTGAGAGAAGAGCGCGCTTCCGGCACGCCGCACGTGCTGTACAGTACTCACAAGGATCAGGGCAACGCGGATTTACTCAAGTTCCTCAAGTCGTGAGCTCGAGCGGGGAACGCGGCAAGGAGTCGTAAATGTTCCGTTTCTTCCAGCCGCAGGTCTATATCGTCGCCGCCGCCATTCTCTTCGCGACGGTCATTGCCAGCGGTGTTGGCGCCGTGCATTGGGCCTATGGCATCGAGCGGATGAAGCTCGAATCCTGTCAGAGGCTCCTGACGGCACTCGAGCTCGAGCGTCCGTTCCAAGTCCGCGGGCTCGTGTTGAAAAACCCCGATCCGTGTAGACGACTCGACGATGCTGCCGATGCCCTTAACCTTCCCAGGGAGTTTCAGGTCCGCGGTGATCGGCTCACGCTGAAACGATGACGCGTGACGACGCTGGAAGAGGTCGATAGTCATCAGCTGAGCGAACGTGGCAGAGCCTCCTGCGCTGGGGGCATGCCGTGCCCTGCTAGTCGACTGGCAGTCGCTAGCCCGTTAGCACCACGAAGTCGGCAGGGTCCATCGATCACGTGCCTCGCTGCTCCGGGATGCGTTGTGGCAGGCCGATTTGCGAGATCCCCGTGCATTCCTTGACGTTCGGCACCGCGATTGCCTTCTTGATGCGCGGACACGGACCCGACGCTCCTCGTCGCGGTCCACGGATGACTCGACCGGAGGAGGTCGCGCCTTGAGAGGAAGGAATTCAGACGCCGTCAGGGCCGGGAGCCGGCCATGAGCGACGCGCTTCCGGTCGTCTACCTGGCGAGGCACGGTGAGACGGCCTGGACCATCTCTCGTCAGCACACGGGAGTGACCGACCTGCCGCTGACCGCGCAGGGCGAAGCCGAGGCCGTCCGGCTCGCAGAGCGGCTCGAGGGATTGACGTTCGCCGCGGTGCTCACGAGCCCCTTGCAGCGGGCGGTGCGCACGTGCGAGCTGGCTGGCTTCGGCTCGGCGGCGGAAGTCGAGCCTGACCTCCTGGAATGGAACTACGGCGCGTATGAAGGCCGCACCAGCGCCGACATCCGCGCCGAACGCCCGGACTGGCAATTGTTCCGCGATGGCTGCCCGGGAGGGGAGTCGCCGGACCAGGTCGGAGCGCGGGCCGACCGGGTGATACGCCGGGTGCGGGCAATCGGGGGGGACGTCCTGCTCTTTTCGAGTGGGCATTTTCTCCGAGTGTTCGCCGCGCGCTGGCTCGGGCTCGACCCGGGGGCGGGCAGGTACTTCCTGCTCGGAACGGCCAGTCTCAGTGCGGTGGGGTACGAACACGATCGGTCCGAGCCGGTGATCCGCCTCTGGGACGAGATGTCTCACGAGCGGCGCATCAGCCCGACGCAGGTGCGGGGACACCAGGAGAAAGCACGGCGATGAGCGCAAAAAAGGCGGCAGCTCCTCGAGCAGAAACAGCATCGGACACCATGGCTGCGCTGCGCCGGCAATACGGATGCGGTCCGGTGGAGCTCACAGGTAGCGCTGATGCACTCTATGAGCGGCACCTGCTCTTCGACAACGTCACCGATCCCGCGGCCACCGGCCCGCGTGACCGCTACGAGGCTCTCGCGCGCTCCGTCCGGGACGTCCTGTCGCAGCGATGGATCCGCACGGACCAGACCTACGAGCGCGTGAACCCCAAGCGCGTCTACTACCTCTCGATGGAATTTCTGATCGGCCGCTCGCTGACCAACAACATCACGAATCTGCTGCTCAGTCGCCTTGTGAGCGAAGCCGTCAAGCAGACGTCCCTGGATTGGCTCGGCCTGCTCGAAGAGGAACCCGACGCCGCGCTGGGCAATGGCGGGCTCGGGCGTCTGGCCGCGTGCTTTCTCGATTCGATGGCTACCATGCAGCTGCCGGCGATGGGGTACGGGTTGCGGTACGAGTACGGAATGTTCCGGCAATCCATCGAGGACGGTTGGCAACACGAGCAGCCCGACAACTGGCTTCGTCGCCCCGACCCGTGGGAAGTCGCTCGCCCGGACGACAAGGTCGAGATCACGCTGAACTGCTCGTTCGAGGCCCGGGAGGGAGCGCTGCGCCCCATCGTCGGCCGGACATCCACGCTGATCGGCATTCCGTTCGATCGGCCGGTGGTGGGCTATGGCGGCAAGACGATCAACACGCTGCGCCTCTGGGCGGCGGCCGCGCCCGACTACTTCGATTTCCAGGCGTTCAGTCATGGCGAGTTCGTCAGCGCGGTGGCGGAGACGCTCGCGGCCGAGTCCCTCACTCGGGTTCTCTATCCCGACGATTCCACGGCCCGTGGGCAAGGGTTGCGGTTCGTGCAGGAGTACTTTCTCGCCGCCTGCTCGCTGGCCGATCTGGTCCGACGATTCCGGCGCGGCAATGCCGACTGGAACGCACTTCCCGAAAAGGTCGCGATCCAGCTCAACGATACTCACCCGGCCATCGCCGTCCCCGAGCTGATGCGGATCTTACTCGATGAGGCGCACCTCGGATGGGATCAGGCCTGGGACCTCACCCAGCGGACGCTCGCGTATACGAACCACACGCTGCTGCCCGAGGCGCTCGAAAAATGGCCGCTCGCCTGGTTCGAGACGCTGCTGCCTCGGCACCTCGAGATCATCTTCGAGATCAACCGGCGACTGCTCGATGCCGTCCGGCGCCGTTTCCCCGGCGACGAGGGCCGTGTGGGACGCACGAGCCTGATCGAAGAGGGCCCGAGCAAACACGTCCGCATGGCCAACCTCGCCATCGTGGGCTCGCACAGCACGAACGGCGTGGCGGCGATCCACTCCGCGCTGCTACGCTCGATCACGGTGAACGACCTGGCCGAGATGTTCCCCGAGCGCTTCAGCAACAAGACCAATGGCGTCACGCCGCGGCGCTGGCTGATGCTGACGAACCCGGGCCTTGCCCGCACCATCACCGAGGCCATCGGCGAGGGCTGGATCACCGACCTCGGCGAGCTGGCGAGGCTCAAGCCGCTTGCCGACGACAGGGGCTTCCGCGAGGCGTTTCACGCGGCCAAGCGAGCGGCCAAGTCCGCCTTCACCGACTGGCTCCGATCGAGCTCCGGGCAGACGGTGGACCCGGACACCATCTTCGACTGCCACGTGAAGCGCATCCACGAATACAAGCGTCAGCTCCTCAATGCATTGCGCATCGTCGTGCTCTACAACCGCTTGCGAGCGAACCCGAGCCTCGAGATGACGCCGCGGACGTTCCTGTTCGCCGGCAAGGCGGCGCCGGCCTACCACCTGGCCAAGCTCATCATCAAGCTGCTGAACAACCTCGCCGCCACCATCGACGCCGACCCGGTGACACGCGGGCGGCTCACGGTCGCGTTCCTACCCGAATACTCCGTGTCGCTCGCCCAGCGGCTGATTCCGGCAACCGACGTCTCCAACCAGATCTCGACCGCCGGCTACGAGGCGAGCGGCACGAGCAACATGAAGTTCATGATGAACGGCGCGCTGACGATCGGCACGCGCGACGGCGCGACGATCGAGATGGCGCAAGAAGCCGGTGAGGAGAACTTCTTCCTCTTCGGCCTGACCGCGGAGCAGGTCGCCGGCAGCCGCGGCTGGTACAACCCGCGCTGGCACTACGACAACCAACCAGAGACCCGCGCGGCGCTGGACCTGCTCTTCTCCGACCACTTCAGCCGCAATGAGCCGGGCATCTTTGCGCCGCTGCGCGACACCCTGCTGACGCACGGCGACTACTACATGCATCTCGCGGACCTCGCATCCTATCTCGAGGCCGATCGCAACCTGTGCGCGCTCTACGTGGACCCCGAAGGATGGGCGCGCAAGGCGATCCTGAATATCGCCAGCTCCGGAACATTCTCGAGCGACCGCGCCATCGCCGAGTACGCGACCGACATCTGGCACGCCAAGCCGTGCCCGGTGTCGTAGTGGAGAAGACTGTGGCTCACGAAGCGAGCGAAGGCGCGAGGATCTCGCCCCTGGCCGGCAAACCCGCGCCCAAGGCGATGCTGGTGGACCTGGCGCGGCTCGAGCAGGCCTACTACGAGCGCACGCCCGACGCGGGTGACCCGACCCAGGTCGTCAGCTTCGGCACCAGCGGGCACCGCGGCTCACCGTTCCGCGGCTCGTTCACCGAGGCCCACATCGCGGCGATCACCCAGGCGATCTGCGACCACCGGCGCGCTCAGAGGATCGACGGCCCACTGTACATGGGGAAGGACACGCACGCCCTGTCCGAGCCAGCCCAGCGCACCGCGCTCGAAGTGCTGGCGGCGAACGGCGTCGAGACCATCATCCAGCGCGACGCCGGCGTCACGCCGACGCCCGTCATCTCGTGGGCCATTCTCATGTACAACCGCGGCCGCCAGGCGCACCTCGCCGATGGGATCGTGGTCACGCCCTCGCACAACCCGCCGGAGGACGGGGGCTTCAAGTACAACCCGCCCAACGGCGGACCGGCCGACCTCGACGTGACCGAGTGGGTGCAGAACCGGGCCAACGAGCTGCTGCGGGCCGGCAATGCCGGCGTCAGGCGGGTGCCGTTCGCGACCGCTATCAAGGGGGCGAGCACGCACCAGGAGGACTTCGTCCTGCCGTACGTCCAGGACTTGAGAAACGTCGTGGACATGGACGCCATCCGGGGCGCCGGCCTCGAGCTGGGCGTGGACCCACTCGGCGGGGCGGCGAGGCCGTACTGGGAGCCGATCAACTCCGTCTACAAGCTCAGCATCACTGTCGTCAATCCGGTGATCGACCCGACGTTCTCGTTCATGACCGTGGATCACGACGGCAAGATCCGCATGGACCCCTCGAGCCCGTACGCGATGGCACGGCTCGTCGAGCTGAAGGACCGGTTCCGCGTCGCCTTCGCCAACGACCCCGACTCGGATCGGCACGGCATCGTGACGCGCTCCGCGGGGCTGATGAACCCCAACCACTACCTTGCGGTGGCCATCCGCTACCTGCTCACCCATCGCCCCCACTGGCCGGCGCATGCCGCAGTCGGCAAGACGCTGGTCAGCAGCAGTCTCATCGATCGCGTCGTCGAAAAGCTCGGCCGCCGGCTCTACGAGGTGCCCGTGGGCTTCAAGTGGTTCGTGCCGGGCCTGTTCGACGGCTCGTGCTGCTTCGGCGGCGAGGAGAGCGCCGGGGCCAGCTTCCTGCGGCACGACGGCACCGTGTGGACGACCGACAAGGACGGTCCGATCATGGACCTCCTCGCGGCCGAAATCACTGCGCGCACTGGCAAGGATCCGGGTGAGCACTACCGGGAGCTGTCGGCCGAATTCGGTACTTCGTATTACACGCGGATCGACGCGCCGGCCACGCCCGAGCAAAAGGCGCGACTGCAGACGCTGTCACCCGAAGCGGTCATGGACGAGAGGCTGGCCGGCGAGCCGATCACCGCCAAGCTCACCCGAGCCCCGGGCAACGACGCGGCAATCGACGGCCTGAAGATCGTGACCGCGAGCGGGTGGTTCGCGGCTCGGCCGTCGGGCACGGAGAACATCTACAAAATCTACGCGGAGAGCTTCAGAGGCGCGACGCACCTGGACGCGCTCGTGAGCGAGGCACAGGAGCTCGTCAACACCGCGGTCGGCGAGCGCATATGAGCCCGCCTCCGTTCCCGGCAGAATATCGGGCCTCCGGCCTCCTGATGCACGTCACGTCGCTGCCCTCGCCGTACGGGATTGGCGATGTGGGCCCGACGGCCGTGGCGTGGGTCGACCGGCTTCACGAGACGGGGCAACGCTGGTGGCAGGTGCTGCCGTTGGGTCCCACCGGCTATGGCGATTCGCCGTACCAGTCCCTGTCGTCGTTTGCCGGCAACCCGCTCTTGATCAGCCCCGCCTGGCTGATCGAGGACGGACTGTTGCGGGCGAGGGATTGCGCAGGCTGGTCGTTTTCGGCCACGGCCGTCGATTTCGACGCCGTCAAGCGGTTCAAGCGTTCGTTGCTCGATGGGGCATGGAGAAACTTCAGCACCGGCAGCCGCTCGGATTTGCGCCCGGCCTTCGAGCGCTTCGGTCAGGACCAGGCGCACTGGCTGGACGATTACGCATTGTTCCACGCGCTGAAAGCCAGATACGGCGGCGCCTCGTATCTACAGTGGCCGGAAGAGCTCGTCCGCCGCACGCCGGCCGCGCTCGACCAGGCGCGGCGAGATCTGGCGAGCCAGGTCGAGCAGGTTCGATTTGCTCAGTTCGTGTTGTCCCGTCAGGGGGCGCGCCTGAAGGCCCATGCGCGTGCGAAAGGCGTGCGCTTGCTCGGCGACCTGCCCTTCTTCGTCTCGCCGGACTCGAGCGACGTCTGGGCCCACCCGGAGCTCTTTCTGCTCGATGCGGAGCACCGGCCGCGCGTCGTCGCCGGTGTGCCGCCGGACTACTTCAGCGCGCACGGACAGCGCTGGGGCAATCCGATCTATGACTGGGACGCGCTTGGCGCGCGCGGCTACCGCTGGTGCATCGACCGGGTGCGCGCCTTGCTCGCGCACGTCGACGCGATCCGCCTCGATCATTTCCGAGGATTCACGGCGGCGTGGCACATCCCGGCCGGAGCGCCGACGGCGCAGTCCGGTCAGTGGGTGCCGGGCCCGGGCGCCGACTTCTTCGACGCGGTGCAGAAGGCGTTGGGCGGTCTGCCGCTCCTCGCCGAGGACCTGGGAATCATCACGCCGGACGTGAGCGCGCTCCGTGACGCGTTTCATCTCCCCGGGACGCGCGTTCTGCAGTTCGCCTTCGACGGCCATGCCGACAACCCGTACCTGCCCGACAACTACGTCCCCAACACGGTCGTATACACGGGCACTCACGACAACTCGACGACCCGTGGATGGTATGAGGACCTGCCCGATGCCGAGCGGCGCAACCTGTGGCGCTACGTGAAGCGCGCGGGAGCCACCAGCGCGGACGCGTCCCCGGCCTTGCTGCGTCTGGCGTGGTCGTCGGTGGCTGCGCTGGCGATCGCGCCGTTGCAGGACGTTCTCAACCTGGGCAACGACGCTCGGATGAATCAGCCCGGGAGCGCCGACGGTAACTGGCGCTGGCGCTGCACCAGCGAAATGCTGTCCGCGTCAGCCTTCCAGTTGTTGCGAGACTTGACCCACGCCTCGGCTCGGTCCGGTGGCATGGAAACGCCGCGCACCGACGCCTCGATGGCGGCCGCATCATGACCCCGGCTCCCGTCGTCTTCCTGGTCGACGTGGACAACACGCTGCTGGACAACGATCGCATTCAGGACGACCTCAAGCGCCATCTCGAGCGTGAGTTCGGCGCCGCGTCTCGTGACCGGTACTGGGCGATCCTCGAGGCGCTGTTCGTCGAGCTCGGGTATCGCGACTATCTCGGCGCGCTGCAGCGCTACCGGACCGAGCACCCTCAGGACGTGCACCTCATGTCGATGTCGTCGTACCTGGTCGACTACCCGTTCGCCAATCGCCTCTATCCCGGGGCGCTCGACGTCCTGGAACGGTTGCGTGCGTGGGGCCCGACGGTCATCCTCTCCGACGGCGACGTCGTCTTCCAGCCTCGCAAGGTCCAGCGCTCCGGCATCTGGGAGGCCGTGGACGGCCACGTGTTGATCTACATCCACAAGGAAGAAATGCTGGATGAGGTCGCGCGCCGCTATCCGGCGCAGCACTACGTTCTGGTGGACGACAAACCGCGGATCCTGGCCGCGGTCAAGGAAGCCTGGGGCGACCGCGTCACCACGATCTTTCCGCGCCAGGGTCAATACGCTCGCGATGCGAAGGCGTATCGTCCGGCGGACCTGACGGTCGAACGCATCGGCGACCTCTTGACGCATGACTTGCCCGCGCTCCTGTCATCGGAGGTGACACGACGATGAAAGCCACCGAAACGCTCCACGACCGAGGCCAGAGTCTCTGGCTCGACAACATCACACGCGATTTGCTAGAGAGCGGCACGCTCAAGCGCTACATCGACGAGCTCTCCGTGACGGGGCTCACGTCCAACCCGACGATCTTCGACTACGCCATCAAGAACAGCTCGGCCTACGACGCCGCGATCCGGAAGAAGCTCAGGGAGGGCAAGTCGGGCGAGGACTTGTTCTTCGAGCTGGCGCTGGAGGACCTGACGCGGGCCGCGGATCTGTTTCGCCCGATCTGGGACCGGACCCGCGGCGTGGACGGCTGGGTGTCGTTGGAAGTATCGCCGTTGCTCGCCCACGACACCTCCAGCACTCTCGCCGCCGCCAAAGCCCTGCACGCCAGGGCGGGACGACCGAACCTCCTCATCAAGATCCCAGGCACCAAGGAAGGGCTGCCGGCGATCGAGGAGGCGATCTTCGCGGGCATACCGATCAACGTGACGCTCCTCTTCTCGTCCGCGCACTACCTGGCGGCGGCCGAGGCTTTCATGCGTGGCATCGAGCGCCGCGTGGCCGCGGGACTCCAGCCCGAGATCGAATCGGTCGCGTCGGTGTTCATCAGCCGGTGGGACGCGGCGGTCAAGGACAGAGTGCCGGAGGCGCAGCGCAATCAGCTCGGCATCGCGATCGCGAAGCGGACATACAAGGCGTACCGTGCGCTGCTCGGCTCTCCGCGCTGGCAGCGCGTCTTCAACGCCGGCGCCCGCCCGCAACGCCTGCTATGGGCCAGCACGGGCACCAAGGACCCCGGTGCGTCGGACGTCCTCTATATCAAGTCGCTCGCGGCGCCGTTCACGGTGAACACGATGCCCGAGGGCACCTTGAAGGCGCTCGCCGATCATGGAGCGATCGGCGAGATGTTGCCCGCCGACGGTGGCGACTGCGAGGAAGTGTTGGCCCGTTTCGCCGGCGCCGGCATCGACGTGGACGCCCTCGGCAGCCAGCTCCAGGACGAAGGCGCGAAGTCGTTCGTCAGCTCCTGGCACGAGCTCATGGGCGTGATCGCCGGGAAGAGCGCCGCTCTGGCCAAGGCGAGCTGAGCCTCACCATGCCCGTGCTGGTCGTCGACATCGGCGGGACTCACGTGAAGATTCTCGCCACCGGACAGGACAGCCCTCGCCAGTTTGACTCCGGGCCGACGCTCACGGCCGCGCAGATGGTCGCCGGAGTCAAGACCGCCGCCGCGGAATGGAAGTACGACGCGGTCTCGATCGGCTACCCGGGCCCGGTGCTCCACGGCCGCCCGGTCGTGGAGCCGCGTCACCTCGGCCCGGGCTGGGTCGGATTCGACTATCGGACCGCCTTCGGGTGCCCGGTCAAGGTTGTCAACGATGCCGCGATGCAAGCGCTGGGCAGCTACCAGGGCGGTAAGATGCTCTTTCTCGGCCTGGGAACCGGCCTGGGCTCGACCCTCATCGTCGAGGGCATCGGGGAGCCGATGGAGCTGGGGCACCTGCCGTACCGGAACGGGACCTTCGACGAGTACGTCGGACTGCACGGGTTGCAGGTGCACGGGCTCACGCAATGGCGGCGCGACGTCGAGGACGTCGTCAGTCGTCTCGTCGCCGCGCTCGAGCCCGAGGACGTCGTTCTCGGTGGCGGCAACGTCCACCAGCTCGACACGTTGCCGCCGGGCTGCCGGGCCGGGGACAACGCGAACGCCTTCCTCGGGGGTTTTCGCCTGTGGGAGCTAAAGCACGATGGGCTGAACGCATCCCAAGAAATGAAGGGACGAGCGATGACGGGAATGTTGCCATTGACCGCGCGCCAATCGTGGAAAGCGCTCCAGGCGCACCACGAGAAGATCCGACCGCTGCACCTCCGCACGCTCTTCGCCGACGACGCGATGCGGGGCGAGCGCCTGACCGCGGAGGCGGTCGGTATCTATCTCGACTACTCGAAGAATCGCGTCACGGACGAGACGCTCACTTTGCTCCGTCGACTGGCCGAGGAGTCCGGCCTGCGCGAACGTATCGACGCCATGTTCCGCGGAGACAAGATCAACCTGACTGAGGACCGGGCCGTCCTGCACGTCGCCTTGCGCGCCCCGCGCGGCGCGTCGATCGTCGTGGACGGCAAGAACGTGGTGCCCGAGGTCCACGCCGTGCTCGACGCGATGGCCGACTTCTCGAACCGGGTGCGGAGCGGCGCGTGGAAGGGGCACACCGGCAAGCGCATTCGCAACGTCATCAACATCGGCATCGGCGGCTCCGACCTCGGCCCCGTCATGGCCTACGAGGCGCTCAGGCACTACAGCGATCGCGCGATGACCTTCCGCTTCGTGTCCAACGTCGACGGGACCGACCTCGTGGAGGCCACCCGCGACCTGAACCCCGCGGAAACGCTCTTCGTCGCCTCGTCGAAGACCTTCACGACGCTGGAGACGATGACCAACGCCGAGAGCGCGCGCCAGTGGCTGCTCGCGGGGCTCGGCGGCGAGGGCAAGGCGGTGGCCAAGCATTTCGTCGCCGTCTCCACGAACGCCCAGAAGGTGTCGGAGTTCGGGATCGACACCGCGAACATGTTCGGATTCTGGGACTGGGTGGGCGGGCGCTATTCCATGGACTCGGCGATCGGGCTGTCGACGATGCTCGCGGTCGGTCCCGACAACTTCCGCGCCATGCTGGAGGGCTTCCACCAGGTGGACGAGCACTTCCGCACGGCCCCGTTCGAGCGCAACCTGCCGGTGCTGCTGGGCTTGCTGACGGTGTGGTACACGGATTTCTTCGGCGCCGAGACGGTGGCCGTGCTGCCTTACGAGCAATACCTCAAGCGCTTCCCGGCTTACCTGCAGCAGCTGACGATGGAGAGCAACGGCAAGCACGTCACGCGCGAGGGGGCCGAGATCAGTTACCCGACCGGGCCGATCTACTGGGGCGAGCCGGGGACCAACGGCCAGCATTCCTTCTACCAGCTCATCCATCAAGGGACCCGTCTCATCCCCTGCGACTTCATCGCCTTTGGCCACCCCCTGAACGCGCTCGGCCGGCACCACGATTTCTTGCTGGCGAACGTGTTCGCACAGACCGAGGCGCTGGCCTTCGGCAAGACGCGCGAGCAGGTCAAGGCCGAGGGCACGCCGGACAGCCTGGTCCCCCATCGGATGTTCCAGGGCAATCGTCCCTCGAACACGATCCTGGCCGAGCGGCTCACGCCGGAGACGCTCGGAAAGCTCGTCGCGCTCTACGAGCACAGCGTATTCACCCAGGGCGCCATCTGGGACGTCGACTCGTTCGATCAGTGGGGGGTCGAGCTGGGCAAGGTGCTGGCCCAGCACATCATCCCCGAGCTCGAGAGCCAGACGGAGCCCAAGCTCGGCCACGACAGCTCGACGAACAACCTCATCCGGCGCTATCGGAAGAGCAAGAGCAAGAGGTGACCGAGATGGCCAACAAAGAACAGCTGCAGAAGATGAAGACACATCCCGGGTTCATCGCGGCGCTGGACCAGAGCGGTGGCAGCACGCCCAGCGCGCTGCGTGCAGGGACGTCGAGGGGCAGCCGACCGCGGACTATCTGTGGAACGTGAAGCGGGTTGTGCCCTTTCTGAAGGTGGACAAGGGCCTGGCCGCGGAGAAAAGCGGTGTCCAGTTGATGAAGCCGATGCCCGAGCTCTCCGCGCTGCTCGACAAAGCCAAAGCGAAGCGCATCTTTGGAACCAAGATGCGCTCGTTCGTCAAGCAAGCCAACGGAGCGGGCATCAAGGACATCGTGGCCCAGCAGTTCGAAGTCGCTCGGCAGATCATCGCCGCGGACCTCGTGCCGATCGTCGAGCCGGAAGTGGATATTCACTGCCTGGAAAAAGCCAAAGCCGAAGATCTGCTCAAAGCGGCCATCCTCGAGGAGCTCAAGCGACTGCCGGTCGGTCAGCTCGTCATGCTCAAGCTCACGTTACCGGAGAAAGACGACCTCTACGCCGAATTCGTCGCTCATCCCAAGGTCGTGAGGGTGGTTGCGCTGTCGGGCGGTTACTCACGGGAAGAAGGCAACGAGCGCTTGCGGAGGAATCACGGCGTCGTGGCCAGCTTTTCGCGGGCGCTGGTCGAAGGGCTGTCGGCCCAACAATCCGATGCTGAGTACAACGCCCGGTTGGATGCATCCGTTCGGAGCATCTTTGAAGCGTCCAACACTTGAGCGGGCCAAATGGAAAAAGGCACCGTGAAAATTGCCCCGTCGATTCTTGCCGCTGACTTCGCCCGTTTGGGCCAGCAGGTGGCTGAAGCGGAACAAGGTGGAGCCGACCGGATCCACGTCGATGTGATGGACGGACACTTCGTGCCGAATCTGTCTATGGGTTCGGCGATCGTGGAGTCCCTTCGGCGACTCACGCAACTGCCCCTCGAGATCCATCTGATGATCTCGGACCCGGACTCTTTTCTGGACGAGTTTGCCGCGGCCGGCTCCGACTCGTTCCTCGTCCACTGGGAGGGCAACAACAATCTGCACCGCACGGTGCAGCGGATCAGGACGCTGGGCAAGCGCGTCGCGGTCGCCATCAACCCGGCGACGCCGTCGGCCGTGCTGGAGGAAATCGTCCACGACCTCGACCAGGTGCTGGTCATGACCGTCAACCCGGGTTTCGGCCACCAGCAATTCATCCGGACGACCCTGCCGAAGATCGAACGGGTACGCGAGCTGACCGAAGGGCACAAGCCCGGGTGCGACGTGGAAGTGGATGGAGGAATCGACGCGACGACGGCACCGCTGGTCGTTCGAGCCGGCGCCACCGTGCTGGTGGCGGGCTCGGCCATCTTCGGCGACCGAGAGGGCGTGGTCGCCGCGATGAAACGCCTACGGACGGCCCTCGACCATACAGCCCCCTCGAGCGTGTAGCCCGCGACCACATGAAGGACGAAACCGAACTCGCCGCACAAACAGATCTACAAAGGAGTCGGTGATGCAACTCGGACTGATCGGACTCGGCCGCATGGGCGCCAACATGGCCCTGCGCCTCCTCGCGGGCAACCACCAGTGCGTGGTCTTCGATATGTCGCCGAAGGCGGTCGAGGAGTTGACTCGAGCCAAGGCCGTCGGAGCCTCGTCGATCGCGGATTTCGTGAAGAAGCTGGAGACGCCGCGGGCCGTCTGGCTGATGGTTCCAGCGGCGGTCGTGGACACGACCATCAACGACCTTCTGCCGCACCTCACGCCCGGTGACATCCTCATCGACGGCGGGAATTCCTACTACGTCGACGACATCCGGCGCGCGCGGGAGCTCGCCGCGAAGGGCATCCACTACGTGGACGTCGGAACCAGCGGCGGGGTCTGGGGACGGGAGCGCGGGTATTGCCTGATGATCGGCGGCGAGGCGGCGGTGGTCAAGCACCTCGATCCGATCTTCGCGAGGCTGGCTCCCGGCTCCGGCGACATTTCCCGCACGCCCGGGCGAGAAGCCATCGGCGGCACCGCCGAGCGCGGGTACCTCCACTGCGGACCGAGCGGCGCCGGCCACTTCGTGAAGATGGTCCACAACGGTATCGAGTACGGCATCATGGCCGCGTACGCCGAGGGCCTCGGCATTCTGCGCTCCGCCAATATCGGCAAGCAGGGCCATGCGGTCGACGCCGAGACGACGCCGCTGCGCGATCCCGAGCACTACCAGTACGACTTCAATCTGCCCGACATCGCCGAGGTGTGGCGACGGGGTAGCGTCGTCGCCTCCTGGCTGCTCGACCTGTCCGCTTCCGCGCTCATCAAGGATCCGGCGCTCAAGGGCTTCCAGGGGCGCGTGTCCGATTCCGGCGAGGGGCGGTGGACGATCAGGGCGGCTATCGACGAGGCGGTGCCGGCCCACGTCCTCTCCTCCGCCCTGTACGAGCGCTTCAGCTCGCGCGGCGAGGCGGATTTCGCCGACAAGCTGCTCTCGGCCATGCGCTATGAGTTCGGCGGTCACCTCGAAAAGCCGTCGCAATAGTCGGAGCGCACCATGAGCGACGTCCAGTCCGACGCCCTCGTATTCTTCGGCGCGACCGGCGACCTCGCGTACAAGAAGATCTTTCCGGCGCTGCAGGCGATGGCGAAACGCGGGCACCTCGGCGTGCCAGTCATCGGTGTGGCGAAGGCCGGATGGAAGCTCGAACAGCTCCGGGCCCGTGCCAAGGACAGTCTCGAGAAGCACGGGGGGCTGGATCCAGCCGCGTTCGACAAGCTGTGCGGCCTGCTGCGCTACGTCGATGGCGACTACCAGGACCCGGCGACATTCCAGGCCATCCGCAAAGAGCTCGGTTCCGCCGGGCGGCCGGCGCACTATCTCGCCATTCCACCCGTGCTGTTCGAACTGGTCGTGGAGCAGCTCGGCAAGGCGGACTGTACCAACGGCGCCCGCGTCATCGTCGAGAAGCCGTTCGGCCACGACGTCGCCTCCGCGCGGGAGCTCAACCGGGTCCTGCTCGGAGCCTTCGACGAGACATCGATCTTCCGGATCGACCACTACCTCGGCAAGCGGCCGGTGCACAACATGCTCTTCTTCCGCTTCGCCAACGCTTTCCTGGAGTCGTTCTGGAACCGCAATCACGTCGAGAGCGTGCAGATCACGATGGCCGAAGAGTTCGGAATCCAGGGCCGGGGCGCGTTCTACGACGAGACGGGCGCCGTGCGCGACGTCGTCCAGAATCATCTGTTCCAGGTCCTGAGCAACCTGGCCATGGAGCCTCCGGTCAGGCCAAACAGCGAATCCATCCGCGACGAGAAGGTGAAGGTCCTCAAGGCGATCCCCGCCCTCACCGCGGACAGCCTCGTACGCGGACAGTTTCGCGGCTACCGATCGGAGAAAGGCGTGGCGGCGAATTCCACGGTGGAGACGTTCGCCGCCTTGCGACTGGAGATCGATTCCTGGCGCTGGCAGGGTGTGCCCTTCTACATCCGCGCCGGAAAGTGCTTGCCCGTGACGTGCACCGAAATCGTCGTCCGACTCCGCCAACCGCCCACGATGTATCACGGCTTCGATCTCGAGCCGAACTATTGCCGCTTTCGGATCAGCCCCGACATCACGATCGCCATCGGCGCGAACGTCATCGCGCCTGGGCAGGAAACGGTCAGCCAGACCTCGGAGATGCTGGGGTCACGGCTCCCGCGGGCCGATGAGATGGACGCGTACGAGCGCGTGCTGGGCGACGCTATGCACGGAGATGCCACCTTGTTCGCCCGGGAGGACTACGTCGAAGAGGCCTGGCGAATCGTCGATCCAGTCCTGAAGGCCGGCACGCCCGTCTACGAGTACGAGCCGGGCACGTGGGGACCGAAAGAAGTCGACTCGAGAGTCTCGCCCCCCGGAGGCTGGCAGAACCCGACAGTGAATCATTTATGAAGATCGAAGCGCTGGCCGACGCCGATTCGGTCGCGCGGGCGGGCGCCACGTTCACGGCCGAGGAGGCACGAGGGGCCGTCGCGGCGCGTGGTCGTTTCATCGTGGCCTTCAGCGGGGGTCATACCCCTTGGAAGATGCTGCGTGCACTGGCCGATGAAAAAATGCCCTGGCCCGGCGTGCACGTGGTCCAGGTGGACGAGCGCGTCGCTCCCGCGGGAGACCCCGACCGCAACCTCACCCACCTGCGTGACAACTTGCTCGCGCACTGTCCGCTGCGCCCCGAGCAGGTTCATGCCATGCCGGTGGAATCGGCTGACCTGGAAACGGCGAGCTCGCAGTACGCCCTGACGCTCCGGGATATCGCCGGCGCCCCGGCCGTCCTCGATCTCGTTCATCTCGGCCTTGGGCCCGACGGCCACACCGCGTCGCTGGTGCCCGGGGACCCGGTGCTCGACGTCACCGGCGCAGACGTCGCGCTCACCGGCGTCTATCAAGGACGGCGCCGGATGACCTTGACCTATCCCGTGCTCAATCGGTCCCGACGCATTGTCTGGCTCGTTACCGGGCGCGACAAGGCGGACATGCTGGCGCGCCTACACAAGGGTGACGACTCGATTCCCGCCGGGCGCGTCCGTCGGGACCGGGCGCTGGTGCTGGCCGACCGCGAGGCGGCGGCTAGATCGGGACCCGCGCCGTCACGAACCTGACACCACATCGCGGAGAAGACACCATGCGCGTGGGAATCGCCACCGATCACGGGGGCTTTGGCTTGAAAGAGGATCTGGTCGCGCAGCTGCGCGCCGCCGGGCACGACGTCGTCGATTTCGGGGCCGACAAGCTGAGCCCGGACGATGACTATCCGGACTTCGTCGTCCCGCTCGCCGAGGCGGTGGCGGCGGGCACGGTCGAGCGCGGCGTGGCCGTCTGCGGCAGTGGTGTGGGCGCCTCGATCTGCGCCAACAAGATTCCGGGTGTCCGGGCGGCGCTGATCCACGACCACTTTTCCGCGGGGCAGGGGGTCGAGGACGATCACATGAACATCATCTGCCTTGGTGGCCGCACCGTGGGGCCGAGCGTGGCCTGGGAGCTCCTGCAGACGTTCCTGGCCGCCGAGTACAGCCAAGCCCCGCGACACCTGCGCCGCCTGCGCAAGGTCGCGCTCCTGGAGCTCCAACCGACGAGGACAAGCCGATGAGTACCACGAATGTCGCCGCGCCGATGACCGACGCCGAGCTCGACCAGCTTTCGATCAACACGATCCGCACGCTCTCGATCGATGCGGTCGAGCGCGCCAAGTCGGGGCACCCCGGTACCCCGATGGCGCTGGCGCCAATCGTCTACACGATCTGGAATCGCGTGATGCGCTTCGATCCTCAAGATCCGATCTGGCCCAACCGCGATCGGTTCGTGCTCTCGAACGGTCACGCCTCGATGCTGCTCTGGTCCGTCCTGCATCTGACCGGGACGTGCGCGGTGAATCCCGACTACGAGCGATTGGGGCAGCCGTCGGTGTCGCTCGATGACATTCGCCGCTTCCGCCAGATCGGCAGCAAGGCGCCCGGGCATCCCGAGTATCACTGGGTGTCGGGCGTGGAAACCACGACGGGGCCGCTCGGGCAGGGCGTCGCGACGAGCGTGGGGATGGCCATCGCCCAGAAGTGGCTCGCCGACCGCTACAACAGACCGGGCTTCGCGATCTTCGACTACGACATCTACGTCGTGTGCGGAGATGGCTGCCTGATGGAGGGTGTTGCCTCCGAGGCGGCCTCGCTGGCCGGCCACCTGGGTCTGGACAACCTGTGCTGGGTCTACGACAACAACCACATCACGATCGAGGGCCAGACGAGCCTCGCCTTCACGGAGGACGTCGCCACGCGATTTCTCGCCTACGGATGGAACGTCCTTCGCGTGGGCGACGCCAACGACCTCGAGCGCATCGAGCACGCGCTCGGCGTCTTCCGGGAGACGAAGGGACGTCCGACGCTCATCATCCTCGACAGCCACATCGGCTACGGCGCCCCGCACAAGCACGACACGGCTGCGGCCCACGGCGAGCCGCTCGGCGACGAGGAGGTTCGCCTGACCAAGCGCAGCTACGGGTGGCCGGAGGAAGCACAGTTCCTGGTCCCCGACGGCGTCCGCGAGCACTTCGCCGCCGGTGTCGGTGCGCGCGGCGCCGCAGCTCGGAGCAGGTGGACGGCGCTCTTCGCATCATACCGAGCCGCCCATCCGGAGCTCGCGGCCGAGATCGATCAGATGCAACGACGAGACCTGCCGGCGGGATGGGATCGCAACCTCCCAGTCTTCCCGGCGGATGCCAAGGGCATCGCCGGCCGGGAGGCCTCGGGCAAGGTGCTCAACGTCCTCGCGCAGAACATCCCGTGGCTGCTCGGCGGCTCGGCGGACCTCGGGCCGTCGAACAAGACCACCCTGACGTACGAGGGCGCGGGAAGCTTCCAAGCCGGGAGCCGTGGCGGTAAGAATCTACATTTCGGAATCCGTGAGCACGCGATGGCGGCGACCGTCAACGGCCTCTCACTGTCGAAGCTTCGGGCGTTCGGCGCGACGTTCTTCATCTTCAGCGACTATGCGCGCCCGGCCATCCGGCTGTCGGCATTGATGGAGCTGCCGACCATCTTCGTGTTCACGCACGACGCCATGGGCGATGGCGAGGATGGCCCGACGCACCAGCCCGTCGAGCACCTGGCCTCGCTACGCGCCATCCCCGGCCTCGTGACCTTGCGGCCCGGCGACGCCAACGAAGTGGTCGAGGCGTACCGCTACGTCATGCAGCTGCGGCACCAGCCTGCGGTGCTCGCGCTGTCACGGCAGCCGTTGCCGACTCTGGACCGGCGCGCCTTCGCGTCGGCTGCGGGGGTCGCGCGTGGCGCCTACGTGCTCGCGGATCCGCCGGGCGGCAATCCCGAGGTGCTATTGATCGCCTCGGGCAGCGAGCTGAGTCTTGCCGTGGAGGCCCACGGCAAGCTGCTCGCCGAGCGCATCCGCTCGCGCGTCGTCTCGATGCCGTCGTGGGAGATCTTCGAGCACCAGACGCAGGAGTATCGGGACAGCGTGCTGCCACCCGGGGTGAAGGCGCGCGTCGCGATCGAGCAGGCCTCCACGTTCGGATGGGAGCGCTACGTTGGCACGTCCGGCTCTGTGATCGGGATGAAGACGTTCGGAGCCTCGGCGCCGTTGAAGGAGCTCCAGAGGAAGTTTGGTTTCGAGCCGGACCGGGTGGTGGCAGCGGCGAGAGCGCAGTTGGGCAGGGCGTAAGCCGAGCGAACGCGTGGAGGACGATGCGGACAACACGGGGCGGAGCGCGCCTCTGGGAGCCACCGTCCTTCCCGACGGCGTCAATTTCAGCGTCTTCTCCCGTGGGGCGTCCGGCGTGGAATTGCTGCTCTTTGACCGTGAGGACGATGCGCGCCCCACCCGCGTGATTCCGATCGACCCCGCGGCGAACCGTACGTACCACTACTGGCACGTCTTCCTCTCGGGCGTGCGACCGGGCCAGACGTACGGTTATCGCGTGCACGGAGGCTGGGACCCCGCGAACGGGATGCGTTTTGACCCCACCAAGGTGCTCCTCGATCCCTATGGCCGAGCGGTCGTTGTTCCGAAGAACTACAGCCGCGATGCGGCGCGCCTGGACACCGACAATGCCGCAACGGCGATGAAGAGCGTCGTGGCCGACGTCTCCGCGTACGACTGGGAGGGCGACGCCCCACTGCAACGGCCGTCGTCGCAGACCATCATTTACGAGATGCACGTGAGAGGGTTCACGCGCCATCCCAGTTCGGGGGTTTCGGAACAAACACGCGGGACGTATGCCGGTGTGATCGAGAAGATTCCATATCTCCAGCAACTCGGCATCACCGCCGTCGAACTGCTGCCGGTGTTCCAGTTCGACGCCCAGGATGCCCCGCCCGGACGGGTCAACTACTGGGGATATGCGCCGATCTCGTTCTTTGCGCCGCACCAGGGGTACAGCTCGCGTCAGGATCCGCTCGCTCCGGTCAACGAGTTTCGCGACATGGTGAAGGCGCTGCACCGGGCGGGCATCGAGGTCATTCTCGACGTTGTCTTCAATCACACGGCCGAAGGCGACCACCGCGGGCCGACGCTGAGCTTCCGCGGACTGGACAACCCGACGTACTACATCCTCGAAGAGGATCGCTCGCGCTACGCCAATTACAGCGGCACCGGAAACACGCTCAACGCGAATCAGCCCATCGTTCGCCGGATGATCCTGGATAGTCTCCGCTATTGGGTTGAAGCGATGCACGTGGACGGCTTCCGGTTCGATCTCGCGTCGATCCTCGAGCGCGACGAGTCAGGCCATGTGATGCTGAGCCCGCCGGTGCTCTTGGATATCGAGTCGGACCCGACGCTCGCAGGCGCGAAGCTCATCGCCGAGGCCTGGGATGCGGCGGGCCTGTACCAGGTGGGGAGCTTCATCGGAGACAGCTGGAGGGAGTGGAACGGGCGGTTCCGCGATGACGTCCGTAGTTTTTTCCGCGGCGAAGAAGGCTTGGTCGAGCGCTTTGCGGATCGCTTGATCGGCAGCCCGGCGCTGTACGGCCACAAACAGCGCGAGCCCGAGAAGAGCGTCAACTTCGTGACGTGTCATGACGGCTTCACCCTCAACGATCTCGTCTCCTACGAGGGCAAACACAACGAGGCGAACGGCGAGGAGAGCCGCGACGGCGCTGACGACAACCGAAGCTGGAACTGTGGTGTGGAAGGCCCGACGGAGAATCCAGGAAGGTGTCGATCCATCGGCGCCATGGATGTCGAGCGCCGTTGGCAACCGGCGGCAGCTCGAACTCGAGCGGCTCCCAATACCCGTTGAGGATCACGTGATAGAACACTCGTTCCTTCGCGAGCTTTGCCGCGAATGCCACGCTGTGCGAGCTGTGGCCCCAGTCAGGTTCGTAGAGTCTGACGCCGTGCCAGGTAATGTCGGCCTGCCGGATCAGCTGGTTCAGGGCCACCCGTTGCCGCTCCGGCTCCACATCTCGCAAGATCCGCCAAGCATTGAGCAAGGTCACGAACCGGTGCACGTCGGCCCGCTTCTCGAGCAGCGTCCAGTCGAACCAGCTGGTCTCGTTGTCCTGACAATAGGCGTTGTTGTTGCCGCCCTGGGTACGCCGCACTTCGTCGCCCATCAACATCATCGGCATGCCCGCCGAGAGCAGCGTCGCCGTAAAGAAATTCTTTACCTGTCGGCTTCGCAGTTTCTCGATCGACGCATCGTCGGTCGGGCCCTCCACCCCACAGTTCCAGCTTCGGTTGTCGTCGACGCCGTCGCGATTGTGCTCGCCGTTCTCCTCGTTGTGTTTGATCTGGTAGGAGACGAGATCGTTGATGGTGAAGCCGTCATGAGACGTCACGAAATTGACGCTCTGCT
>WNFC01012235.1_pt1 | contig 21276 bp, 21 predicted proteins | sample 5400541 | NCBI WGS metagenome assembly WNFC01 (sample SAMN13153342, study PRJNA577476) | soil metagenome | isolation source: 120 cm saprolite under Douglas fir tree site 2 hole 2 replicate 1 | place: USA:California | collected 2015-04-18
CGCAAGGTGATGCCACTGCCCCGGTGTGCATCAGTGTGCAGGATGCAGGACCTGGGATCCCACCGGCTGAACTGCCGCTGCTCTTTGAGAAATTTGTCCGTCTCAAGCGCGACCGTACAGGGCCGGTCCCGGGAAGCGGCCTGGGACTCTATATCTGTAAGCGATTAGTCGAGGCGATGCAGGGGCGTATCTGGGTCGAGAGTGCGGGAGTGGCAGGAGAAGGTAGTCGCTTTTGCTTTACCCTGCCTCCTCCCTCGCCTTGATTGTGGGCAAGTGTGGGTGACATGGCAGGAGCAACGCGATCTGCTCCCCCTGTTGGAATAACTTGCTACCAATCAGCACAGGACGTATAAACGGGATGACACCACCAGCGTTTCAGGCCAAGACCAATGGACACAGCGAAAGCGGAGGAATGATGGTGTCCCATGCGAGATGGGCAAAAACTTCGAGCGGCCTGACCTCGACTTTGTCCATTTTCGGTCATCGAAGTCGCGGGTCAGCCCTTGAATGGCAGAAATCTTCACTCCATCTCAACCAGATCACAACCTCTTTGCTCTTCCCCGTCTTGCCGTACTGGCTTCATAATGGTTGAGCAATTGCGTACTTTTGTAGTAGGAGGTACCACCATGTCTTGGACACTCCAGCGACCACCTCAGCACATGGTCGAGATCTTCCCCTCGCGACGACTCTTGACCGCAGCATGCATCCTGACCCTCGCTGCCGCTATCCTGGCCGGCGCGGTGCTCGCTCCCCGGGCCTACGCTGACCAAACAAGCTCGCCTACCGTTGTCGGCAACTTCCTGGTGGATCAGGATCACGGCCTGCCGTTCCCGCAGAACAAACAGAACGAACCAGCCATCACCCGCGACCCACTGACGGGCATCTTGATCGCTGGGGCCAATGACGAGCTTGAGCAGCCGCTCTGTCCTGGCACCACCACCCCGCTTGCCAGCCCGTGCCCCTTTGCCCCTGGTGTCCCAACTTCCGCCTATTACCGCTCGACCGATAATGGCCAGACGTGGAGCGGTGGTTTCTTGCCCGGCTTCAACACCCTTGGCCGGGTCTCTGGCGGCGACCCCAGCTTGGACTACGGCCCCCGGCTCTGTAACGGCACCTTCAGCTTCACCTGCGGCGTCGCCATCTACTACGCCAGCCTGGCCGATCCCTTCGCGGAGTTTGCCGGCGAGCAGGTCACCGTCTCCCGTTCCGATGACGATGGCTTGAACTGGTCCAATCCGGTGCAGGCCACCTCCACCAATAACAAGTCCGACTTCGACGACCATGAGTGGATCGCCGTTGACCACTTCCCCGGCAGCCCGCATTTTGGGCGCGTCTATCTGAATTGGGCGGTCTTCTGCAACACCTGTTCGGGCAACGGCAACGTCAAGCTCTACGTCGCCCACTCCGATGACGAAGGGCGCACCTGGTCCCAAGCGGTGCAGGTGAGCGCGGCGAACAACAACACTGCGCAGGGCTTCCGCGAGACCGGCCAGATGGCCGTCTCCTCCAATGGCATCGTCGAGGTCTTCTGGACGGAAAACGCCGACTCGACCAAGTTTCCCAGCCTGCAAGTCGTTGCTACCTCCACCGACGGCGGCCAGACCTTCCCGGCACCGATCAGCATTGCCCAGGTGACCGATTACCCGCTGACGGGCACCCCGTTTGATGTGGTGGACCTCTTCAACCGTGTGCCCGGTATGAGTGCGCGCGTGGATTGCTACCCGCATCCGGCTGCGGACCCCAGCAGCACGCGGGTCTACGTCGTCTGGTGTGACTTCAGTGGCGGGCACGGCGTCGTCAAAGGCGCGGTCTCGCTCGATGGCGTCAAGTGGACCTCGCTTGGCACAATTGCCAGCGTCTCTGGCCGCAATGCGTTCTTCCCGGAGGCCAGCGTGGCCCCCACTGGCACCGTCAGCCTCACCTTTGACGCCTTGACGCAGCCCCCGGCAAACAACCCCTTTCAGACAGGTGTGCAGGTCTACGACAACTACTTCGCCGAGTCTCCGGCGGGTGGAACAGCCTTTGGTGCGTCGATACGGGTCAGCACCGCCTCCTCCAATCCCGATGGTTCCAGCTACAACAACCTGCAGGAGCAGTTCATCGGCGATTACATCGATATTGTGGCCGGTCCCACCAGCGCCTACCTCGTGTGGACGGATGCACGCAATGCCACTCCCTGTCAGGCGGTTGATGCCTACCGCAATGCGGTGTACGCTGGCTCCAAGACGGCGGTGGCGCCCAATCCCGACAATGCCTGCGCAACCAGCTTTGGTAATACAGATACCGAAGCGGCAATTGTGAACTATTAATTTGAGCAAGCCGCCTGGTATCGCAAGGCGTAGGCATTACTGGGATAGCTTGACTTTTCAGACATCGGCTTTTCATCCTGATGTCTGAAAAGTTCCAGCGCTGATTTGACTTGACTTGTGCAGCCTGGGAGCTAGCGATCCGAAAATGTACAAAGTCGAGCTGAGGAAGGAACAACGTGTGAACTCGCTCCACTGGCCGATTTTGTCACACAAGTGCTTATGATCGCACACAGGGACTTAGCTTTCAGGAGAGGGCAGATGTTGCGGTGGTTGTGGCGGGAGCATGGCGGCGCTGATAGTGTTCGGCGAACTCGTACTTGTTGGCAAACATGCGGTTCCCGCAATAGACATTGCGCCTGCTAAATGGTTCTGGGGTCTGATGGAGGAGTCGTGCTCGCACCTGGGGTTTATGAGCCCCAGGGGAGTCGAACCAGGGTTCTGGCAAGCAGTAGACCGAGTCGTGTACCCAGGATGGACAAGCAATCCCGTAGCGCCCACAGAGCCATTCGACCGAGGCAGCACAGAAGGCGGCCCACCTGAGAGCATCGATGCCTGGTGCGTCTGGAAGGATGAGTGGATCAGCAATGAGTCGCGCACGGTGATCTTTGGCATAGTCAAACCACTCATTCATGAAATTGCCCAGCGCTACCCACGGTCTCTCACCCTGACAGACGGCTTGATACGTCAGAGCCATGGTTTGTATATGATCATGTGCTTCCATAGCATCTCCCGATGATGCGCGCTTTCTTCTCATATTCCTTTATTCTATCACATAGCTCACTATGGAAATATCTCGTCCAGGGTGTCATCGAGATGATTGAGTTGTTGGGCGTGCTTATTGGGAATGTACCGATCAACCAACCGCTGCGCCTGTGTGCGCGTCCGAATCTTCAAATGCTGGCAGAGGGAGGAAATGTCCTCTCGATCTTTTGGACGTCCTGCGAACAGCTTCAACGCCAGAATATAGTCACTTGGCGGTACATACACTTCAAGCAGAGCGTAGGTGCGCCACAGGGTCCCTTCTGGCGCCGTACCAGTGTCGTGGAGGAAGTCGCCGATGAGATCATTGAGCCAGGTGCCTGGAAGCTTGTTCTTCTGAGCAACTGCCCGTACCGCTGCCTTGAAGCTCTGAGAGAGCGGCGAGTTCACGGAGTTCTCCACATCTTTATGCAACACGTCGATATCATTGGTCGAGGGTCTATTGTGAATTTGCGTGAGCATGAATGCCCCACCGACTAAGAGGACACGGATGGGGTGTTGGACACCCTGGTGCTGCAACTCCTGGCCGAGTTCAGCAAGATACCTTTCAATTTCATGTGCCTGCATCGAGACAACCTCAGTTTCATGGGAGTCGGATAGCTCTCTGCTTCAATCTCTTACGAAATGTAGGAGGTTGAAGCGTATCCGTGACAATAAGACGTTTCACCGCTCTTGCCCGAGAGATGCCAACGCTCGTTGCTCCTGATCCTCTGTCTGCACTACTCCAGCCCCGCTCATGATACACTATTTGCACGCGATAGTGAAGCATATGTTCTAACCTCTTTGCTCTGTGTGACCCATCACGCAGAGTGGTATCAGCTTCACACCCTTGGCAGTAAAACCGGCATTACTTCCTACAAGAGGTGCTGGATAAGCTATATGCTTGCAAGGAATGATTGCGGAACGGTGGTAAACTAGAGGGGAAAGCATGTGGAAGGTAGGAGAAAGGAAAGAAGAAGTGCCAGCCCCAATCACTTTGCCACCAGTAGATGAACAGCGGGAGTCCGAGCTGCATCAGCGTTATGAAGAAGCCACAGATGCAGAGACGAGAGCTCGGTATCAGATGATTGTGCTTGCCCAGTTGGGTCATACAGCCCCGCACATTGCGCGCCTGGTGCTGCGCAGCGAGGATACGGTAGCCCGCGTCCTCAACCGCTTCGAAGCCGGGGGATTGGACGCGGTGCTCCGGCGCACCTCGCCAGGGCGCAAGCGTACGATCACGGCAGCCTGGGAAGCCGAGTTGTTACGGGTGATCGAATTGGACCATCATGAGGTGGGCCAGGAAACCACCAACTGGACAACCGAACTGCTTGCCGATTACCTGGGTCAGCAGACAGGGATTACGGTCACACACGAGACGGTGCGGATCTACTTGCATGCGCATGGGTACGTGTGCAAGCGACCGACCTGGACCTTACGACGCAAAGCCGAAGAGCAAGCCGACTACGTGGGAAAAGATTGCGGGTAGAGGTCTTATTAGCAGGGACCACAGCTCCTGAACCTCTACCCGTTGAGCCGTTGGTCGAAGCTGATTTGTGGCAACAGCTTCCCGCCGATCTGCCGTACCTGCTCACCCTGTTGCCGCGAGCAGACCTCTACCGGGCTCGGATGAGGTGCAATTCGCCTTTCATCCGACACTCACACGCCTCTGGAGCCTCAAGGGTCGGCGGGGCCAACGTCTGATCGGGGCCCTGGGCGATAACCGGAGGGTCTATGGCTTTGGGCTGGTGGACTGGAGAGATGGGTGGTTTGATGGCAGGATCGCCTCTGGACGGACGGCTGATGTCTTTTGCGACCAGGTGCGTGCGGCGGTGGCTCGTTCGAAGGCGCGTGGACGTGTGGCGATCATCATTGCGGACAATCTCAAGACCCACACGGCTCAGGGGTCCCTGCTCGTGCGCAGCATGCTAACCGAACTCTGCGGTCAGTTGTATCTGGTCTATACGCCTGCCTATGACCCAGATGCCAATCGCATCGAGTGGCTCTGGCGCATCTCACGCCGCATCGTCACCCATAATCATCATCGCAAAGACTTTGAGTCGCTACTCGGCTCTTGCCAAAACACACTTTGAGACGCTCTCTCAGACTCCTGATGACTTGCTTCGTCACATCGGCAGCCCTTTTGCTCCTGACAACCGTTCTACTCGATTGCAAGCACTTGCCGCTTGATCGACCTGGAAGCATTTAGCTCAAGGGAGGGACAGCGCCGAGTTGTTGCAACAGGCCAAGCGCGTCAAAGTTGGTCCAGCCTTCGGCAATTTGATCCTCAACTGTGAAATGAACATCGGGGAAGGCGGTCCGGTACATTGTGACGGATTGTTTGAGTCCCTCCAGACCCTCAAGGGCACCAGTAGGCTCTTGATCATGATCGACGTAGTTGGCGGCAACGAGCTCATCGATGACCGCCAGGTTTCCTCCATTCCACACCTCCTCATAGACACGACGATCCATTGCCTTGTTCTGTTCGGTTGACATAGCAGCTTTTCCTTTCTCTCGCTGTTCCCTTCCAGGAAGTCTTTCTGCTCTGGATGGAGTGGCCAATGCTCACCTCCATCCACTCTAGACGCTTCTTTCCTCTTCTCAGGCGACCCCAGAGGCGGTTTCGGTTCTTTTCGTTGCAAGGACCCTGGTGACCAGGACAATGCTCAGCGTCAACTCCCACAGGAGGAAGCACGCGAAAACGAACGTCGTGAAGATCCCTCCGGCTGCCAGAAGGCCAGATGGGAGGAAGAGGCCAGCACTTGCCAGCAGCAGGAGCACCACGAGCAGCAGTCCAAGTAGTCCGAGCCATCGTGGCAGCAGCCTGGTGCGCAGCATCACGACCGAGGCCAAACCGACCAGCAGGATCACTGGAATACCACTTGCGATGAGACTCAACGCGGTCATATCTGAGAGCACACCGACGACCACACTCTCCGCGCCCGTCGCGGCCCTTGCAACAAGCGCCTGCGAGATCAGCGGGGAGACGAGGAATATGCTTGCTGCGGCCACCGCCGCGCCGAAGACGATCCTCGAGAGCGCGTATGGCTCTCCCTCGGCGCTTCTCAAGACGACACACACATACCCAAAGAACCCGAGGAAAAAGACCGTCGCGAGCATAAACAGGTAATTGCTGAGCACAAGGGTCGGGCCATTGCTCGTATAGTACGATAGAACTTCCTTGACGGAGCTTCCAACAACCGGAGGTAGCGGCACGATGAGGAGCGCAATCAGGCTGAGCAGGACATCGACGATGCCGCATCCTGCGCCCAACAGGTTCCAGCGTGATTTTTTCATGGTGGAGATCCTTTCCGTGAACTTCAAACGTTTCAGGAGAGACGTTGTGTCTCTCATCAAGAGTCATACCAGGCAAAGATCGACTCACTGCGTTTGGGTGGCCACGCTGGGCGTTGCCTCACAGCGAGTCCGTGCAGGCTCTGGCATTGCTGCCTGAACCAGTCATCAAACGGGAGATCCGAGACGAGCAAGGTTGGGAGCATCTGCTCGAGATGCTCTACCTCGAGATAGGCGATCAGCAGCTCCCCTGGGTGTGTCTGCACGATCCAGGCCTGCTCTCTGGTGATACCCAACTGCCGTCTCGATTGTTCGTACTCCGCACGACGCGTCCCTGCCAGTTCCTGATAGAAGCGTCTCCACGCCTCCTCTTTCCCCGGCAGGATAAGTAACACCAACGCCAGGCTTGCCACGCGGCCTTCCTCCTTTCTCCGTTGGTCGGATAGGTGCGTTCATCTCTGAGCACTCCTCGTGAGCTGTCCGGGTACTGTCTGTACCTGTGCATGTACCTCAGCACGGTTTTCACCGGGCAGCGTACCTCTTGTGTTTCTCTGGAGCATAGCTTAGAATATGCTCAAACTATCTCTCTGCTTAGTGTAGCCGACACGCGGAACAACAGCGTGATAAAGAGCGTGATAACGTATGGGTAGACTCAACCTGGCATTGCTCGGCCCCCCCGAAGTTCGTCATCCGGAACAGCTCTTGCGGTTTCCCAGCCGCAAGGCGCTGGCGCTGCTCATCTACCTGGCAGTGGAGGGAGGCGTGCAGACCCGTGAGAAGCTCACCACACTCTTCTGGCCAGAGAGCGACGAGACGCGGAGTAAGGGAGCGCTGCGCCGCACCCTGGTCTATCTCCGGGATACCTTGCAGGAGGAAGTGCCTCCTTCTGCCCTGTCACACCTCATCGCCGAACGCGAGACGCTCGTGTTCAACGTCGCCTCCGCGTTCCAGATGGATGTCCATGCGCTCCAACGCGCCTTCAAAGACGTCCGTTCCTCTTCCCGGTCAGGAGATCTCCAGGGCGAGGCTCGCTCTACGCTGCTCGCTCACTTCCAGGACGCGGTCGAGCAGTACCGCGGTGATTTTCTGGAAGGCTTTTCCCTGGATGATGCGCCCGACTTCGATGACTGGATCAGACTCCAGCGGGAAGTGTGGCACCAGCGGATGAGTGCTGTCTTCGACCGCCTCTCACAGATGCTCTCTGATGGCGGAGAGCTTCCAGCCGCTCTCGAAGCAGCCAGGCGTTGGGTGACGCATGATCGCTTGCATGAGACTGCCTACCGCCGCCTGATGCAGATCCATTTCACCAGAGGCGATCGCACTGGCGCGCTGCAAACGTATGAGACCTGCCGCATGATGCTGGCAAAGGAATTTCGCACGAAGCCTGCACCCGAAACAGAGGCCCTGTTCGAGCGCCTCCGCACGCAGCTTCTTCCCCGTGGGGAGACCAGATGGAGCACTCCCTCCTCCACTCCACAAGTACCGTCTGTGCCATCTCCTCTGTCACTGCTGGCAAACGTCCCCCTGGTCGGTCGAGCGAGCGAGTATGGCACACTGATTGAGATGTACGCTGCCGCGCAGGGCGGTCACTCACAGGTGGTGCTCCTCAAAGGGGAAGCAGGGATTGGGAAAACACGTCTGGCACAGGATTTCTTGGGTTGGGCGATGGCGCAAGGAGCAGACGTGCTGCAGGGGCGGGCATTTGAGACCGGTGGCCTTTTGCCTTACCAGGCCCTTGTAGAAGCTTTGCGCAGCCGCTTAGAGCGAGAAAATGCCCCCGATGACTTGCTCTCCGATGTCTGGCTGACAGAGCTCAGCCGTATTCTGCCTGAACTGCGTGAGCGCTACCCCGACCTGGTACCTCCAGCAGGAGACGAACCCGCCGCGCGCATCCGCCTGTTTGAAGCTGTGGCGCGCTTGGGACAGGCACTGGCGGAACGCGCGCCCGTGGTGCTGTTCATTGACGATCTGCAATGGGCCGATGCCGCCTCGCTCGATGTGTTGCACTATGCCGGGCGACGGTGGATGGAGAGCGGTGTGCCTCTGCTTTTGCTCTTGAGTCTGCGGGCAGAAACGGCCCTGCACCTGGTTCAGGGATTAGCAGGCGACGTGCGGTCTCAGCGCAGCCGGGAGACGCTATCCAGCGGGAAGGCACCCTGGTCAGCAATCGGGAGGTCCTCCCCTCCCCCTGTTGAAGCGTTTGGGAGCTTTCTCTTTGCCGAAACAGGAGGACAGCCGTTCTATGTGCTGGAACTGCTCAAAGTACTCCTGGAACGGGGTCTGCTCGCACCCTCCCTCCAGCAGGATGGAAGATGGGGGATCGATTTCGAGGAGGCCGCCTCCCAGCTTGCCACCCTCCACGGCGTCCTTCCATCCAGTGTCCGAGAAGTGATCCGCACACGCCTGGAACTCCTCACTCCTTCCGCATTTACCTTGTTGACAGCAGGTGCTGTCCTCGGTCAGAATTGCACCTTTGAGTTGCTCTGCCAGGTCGCGGGTCTGGGAGAACCGGATGGGCTCGCAGCACTGGAGGAAGTGCTCACCGCGCAAGACTTGCGCGAAGAGCAGCAGGAAGACCGTCGATCAGTCAGCACCAGGTACGGCTTCACGCACGACAAAATCCGTGACGTCGTTTACACGGAGACGGGGGATGCCCGGCGGCACGTGCTGCATCGCCGAGCGTTGGACGTCTTGCAAGCCAGAGCTGCTCCCGCGGCCCAGTTAGCCCACCATGCACGAGCCGGTGGACTGCTGGAAGCCGCCTTTCACTGGAGTCTTGCGGCAGGGGACGAGGCGTTACGGCTGTTCGCCACTGCTATGGTCAGGGTGCATTATGCCGAGGCCTTAGAGAGTCTGTCCCACTTGCCCGAGACGGCAGAAAACCGCCGCCAGCGGGTGGACATCATTATGAAGCAAGTGGTCATCGCCTCCTTCTCCGATCCCCCAGAGCAGAGTCTGGCGCTGCTCGCGGAAGCGGAAGCCCTGGTGCGCGCCTTGCCCCCCAAGGAGGGGTCGGAACGTTCCACTCGGCTGAGCCTGGCTCGCATCCATTTCTGGACGGGACGGATTCACACGCATCGCAACGATCGGCTGCAGGCAGTGCACTATTTCCGACAGGCACGGGCAGGGGCGGAGGAGGTGGAAGACAAGGACCTGGTGGCCGTAGCTTCCGGGATGATTGGTCGTGTCCTGGCCACGCAAGGCTACTGTGGTCAAGCCAGGCCGTTGCTGACGCAGGCGCTTGCCCCCTTAGAACGAACGACCGATGAGGGGGCAGCATTTCACTCGGCATATCACCTCAATTGGATCGAATATATCCAGACACTGGGCTACCTCGGAGGTGTCCTCGCAGCCTGTGGGCAGTATCGCGAGGGCCTGCTCGTGACTCAACGTGCCCTGGCGCTTGCGAAGGCCAGAGGCGAGTTCATTGCTGTAGCTCTTGGCTCTCTCCACCTTGCGCTGACGTATTTTTTTGGTGGGGAGACGCAGCGTGTCTTAGAGGAAAGCCGCGCAGTGGTGCGCACAGCAGAACAAGCAGGTGATTGGGTCAGGGCCTCCATCGGGTATGGTCTGCGTGCCTGGGCAGAGAACCAGCTAGGCCAGCAGGACGCTGCTCTGGCGAGTATGGCCCAACAACAAGAGCTGGCCCAGCGTCTTGGCGAGCAGTGGCTCATCCTCGGCGATTGGTTTGCCGCCACCAGCGCTGAAGTGGTCCTCAGCGCGCATCGTGTTGAGGAAGCGCTCCGCCTTTCGGAAGAGGCAGTGGTCTACGCCCACTCCGTTGACGGCAAATACGCTGAGGGCCTGGCCCAACGGGTATGGGGCCAAGCCCTTGCCGCACTTACCCCACCGCGTTGGGACGAAGTCGAGGAACATCTGACGACCAGTCTCCAGGCGTTTGAGGCATGCGAAATGCTCCCAGAGATCGCCCGTACCCATCGCACCTGGGGTCTGCTGTGCCGCGACCGCCACGATCTGGCGTCCGCTCGTGCGCACCTGGAAAAAGCCGTCACCATCTTCGAGGCGTGTGGATTGACGAACGAGCAAGAGCGAACACGCAGGATGGTCACACATTCGGGGTGAATTGAGGCTGTCCGATAGGTGATCTACCAGACAAGAGTGTAAGGGAGAACTATACTGCCAAGAAGTCGCCTCGAGGGATGTATGCTGAATGCTCCCAAGTTGAATATGCGCAACCCCGTCGAAAAGCATGGGTTATAACCTCCCACCGAGCCACAGTGATTTTGCTTATTCCGCAATGATTCCCTGGAAGCATTTAGGGAAAGATGTCACGAGCCAGGGTATCGAGCCTCTGGGCCAGCTGGCTGGCATCGTCTGTGGTCTTGAAGGCGGCCTGGACTTCCCCTGAGAGCGGGAGCGGGTCCGCATAGCCGACGCTATACCCCTGCCAGGGGCGAACCGTGACCAGGCCCGGGACGGCCGTGAGCGGGTCGGGGTCATTGGACACCACCCAGAGGGCATCATGGGCCACCAGCACCGGCATCGTCCCCTTGCGCACCAGACGCACCAGCTGCGCAAACAGCGCGGCTCGACTGCCCCCGACCAGGCTCGCCCACCACTCAGGCCGACCCCATCCCCCGACCGCCTGCCTCTCGGCCAGGAGAGCCAGCCCGATCTCGGCAAGCCTGGTGATGGTGGAGGAGGCATTGGTGCGCGCCTGCCCATGCCGGAAGAGCTGGGGGCGCGTGTGCAGGTGCTCGGCAGCCTGCCACAAGGTCGTGGCCCAGCGCTGGAGCACGGGATGCGCCTCTGGCCAGGCGTAGCCCTCCCGGATGTGAACCTGGTAGCCAATGGTCCGGCAGCACTGCACCTGGGGCGTACTCATCCACTCGCCCTCCAGACAGCTCGGCAGGCGTCTGCCATCGAAGAGCGAGCCGGCTAGCTCAGCCTCCACGCGCCAGAGGCCGGGATGACGGCCATCATAGGCGCGCCCCGTGAGCGAGTGCTGCGGCACGCCTTCTCCCAGATGGACGCTCATAGCCGCCTCCAGCACCAGCGAGAGGTGGGTGTATTTGTGCAGGTAGCGCTGTCGCTGTTCCGCCAGCAATAGGGCACGCATCCAGGCGAACTCCCGAGCGCTCTGGAGGATCGGAGGGGACATGCCGTCGCTCGTGGGCAGGTGAGACAGATCTAGCTGCGCGGCACGGAGCGACGTGGTGGGCTGATCGGCCGTGAGTTCGGTGAGCAGTTGGGGGGCCACCAGCTCTGGGGCATCGGCCACGCTCCTCCCCAGCACCTGGTCCAGGTAGGTCACCATAGCCAGCAAGCCCTTCGCGTCAGGCAGCACCCAGCCCCAGCCGGAGTGCTCGGGGAAGGCCAGCGCAAGACGACGGTTGCCAGAACGCCCTCCCTCTCTGGGCCAGAGCAGGACACAGGCGGGTCTCTCGGGATGGCGCTGTGCGGAATGGACCACGGTGGTCCAGTGGTGGACCTGCGCCAGGCCAGCACAGGTGACGGTGCGGGAGTGCGTGGTGGCTGGCAGCACCCAGACCTCCGTGAGCTCGGCCTGCCACAGGAACTCCGCGAGCCCGCTCAGGTCGCTGGCCTCGGCGGGCAGCAGGAGCGAGCGCAGCACGCGCTTGCCTCCAACCGCGGGTCCACCTGTACACACTCCCTGCTGCCTTGCGCGCCAGGCGAGCTGGAAGGTCGCTCACGAGTTGGCTCACCTCTCGGCACGCATGTGCCGTTGTGAGCAGCGGGACGAGCAAGTCTGTTCTGAGCGTGCTCGTCTATCCGACTGCAGGCGCTCCAGGAGAGGAGCTGCCAGGGGTGCTGGTGCCGTGCCGTCCGAGCAAACGGGCGCAGCACACTTCCTGGCTCCTCTCTCAACCGGTGTATGCAAGGATGGCTATCTCTGCTTTCTGTACAGACCTATTCTTCTCCAGGCAGGCCAAAACGGTAAGCCCCAGAGAGTGGCTTCTCTTCCTCTCTCGTTCATAGCTCCCACTCTTCTGTACGTTCCCTGTGATGAGGCATGTATTCACCTGGTATCCTGTAATGTTCTGTCTCTCACATACGTCGCAGGCGAGCTGGCACAACAATATCACACAGCCGTGTGGCACAGCGTGGTGCAGTCGCTGGAATACCTTGGCAACAATCAGTTTGCGCGTCTATCAGCAGAGGGCCCCGCAATTCGTGGTTGTCAGCACGCCCTCTTTCACCTGGACATCGATAAACTCCTCTGTGCGCTCCTCGTCACCGACTCCTTGGAGGGCTATCCCACCGATCGCGCCTTCAGCAGGTGGCATTGGAAGCGGGAGAAGGCGGAAATTGTTGCCCAGATCCGGCTCATCGAAGAAACACTTTTCAGCATGGCCTCTCCGCCCAATGAGGTCCTCTTCCTGGTGTTGATCCAGCCCAGCGGTCGAACTGTGTTCTGTGACTACCAAGGGTTGGAGACGCCAGCAGCCTCCTCGCGGTTGATCCTCACCGCAGCAGATCTGGAGACCATTGCGTTTCTAGAGAGTGGCGAGCAACTTGTCCTGTGGAAGTATGCGCGCCATTCCTCGCAGATCAGGCAGAATTCGGCTGTTCGTTCACCGCTATGCAGCGTTTTTTGGCTGGGGCCTTCGCGATCAGCGAGGATCTCGACCCTTCCTATGCCTGCCTCGCATACGACGAGTTCCTGGACCGGCAGGTGAACCACCTCGGATGGGCAAGAGAGCAGGTGGCCTGTGTGCTCGATCTTCTGACACTCACCCCACGCGCGGACTTCCTCTCTCCCTTCGAGCCCTACCGTCAGGAGGACACCTACCCGTGGCGGTATAACCGGCGACTCTCGTATATGCGTCGCCCATTCATTTTCCGGAGGCGAGGTGATGTGACAGAGGTCCTCTGGGGGAATCGCCACCTCTACCGGGCGGCTCTCTCCCTTTTGCGCCTCTGTCTCTCCGGGCGCTTTCAGGCCAGCAGCCAGGATATGAAACAGGTGATGGGAACCATCTTGCACCGCGAGGGAAAGGAGTTCAACGATGCTGTGGTCGCGGCGCTCAAGGACAATCCTGAGTTAATCGTGGTCCCCCGCGTCAAGGGTATCGGGGATCTCCCCGGCGATATCGATGTCCTGGTGGCCGATCCGGCAAGGCGGCGGCTGGGTATCCTGGAGTGTAAGGATTTCGCAGCGGCACGCATGCCTCATGAGATAGACTTTGAGCTAAAGAAGCTCTTCCAGGGAAAGCATGGCGAAAAATCCATGATTGAGAAACGGGCAGACTGGGCTCGGAAGCATGTGGGTGACTTGTTAAACCGGTTAGGGTTGGGTGGGACCGAGCATACGAACAGGTGGCACGTTGAGCCGCTTATCGTGGTCAGCCAGGAATTGCTCTCCCCCTACTTGAGGAGATCGCCAATACCCGTTGTGTCGTTGCAGAAACTCATCAGGGAACGCCTCTGGTAAGCAGGCCGTGCTGGCAAAGTGGGGAGGGATAAGCGCAGTTTTCATCAGTTCTCTGGATCAGCGAACCTACGCAAGAGCCGTTTAAAGTTTGCATTTACAAGTAATTGCGAACAGCAGATGAGGACGTCGAGCAGAGCGGATAGAGTGACATCGCGCGGTGCGAGGTGACCCGTATGAGCACCTCTTCTGGCGTCTCGCTGATGGAGGTGATGTCGAGTCCCTCCGGCAAAGGAAACAGCAGAATGGTTGGCATCCCTTGCCACCTCCAACAAGATTTCTTGTTGAAGTGGAGCAGGTTCGCGGAAAGGTATCAGCGACTCTCCAAAAACTGGGATGAGCCTTTCTCATGTACCATCAACAGCAGGTCAGTGGTGAAAGTTCATCAACGATATGTGTTACGTTGACAATGCCCAAGGTGATATCACGAAATGAACGCTATTTTATGTACCGTCTTTCTCAAGGGTAGGACTACATTACGTGAAGGTCTCATAAAGTGAGTTTTGAGGTAAAGATAGTGAGATTGTTGTATACCTTAAAGGAAATGACTATGGATGTATAGACCCATCAGGCATGGTCGCACCTAAGAGTGCCCTGGCTGCTATACTTTCCCCAAGAAGAGCGGAAGGACTATAACTGTGTCATCATCACCTCGTGAACAAGAGACGCATCCGACAGAGCACGTGCAAGGTATCGTGGAGCGCGTGACCTATCACGCCGAGGATTCCGGCTACACGGTGGCCCGGCTCAAAGCACCAGGGGCACGCGACCTCATTACCATTGTGGGTCGCTTTCCAGACATCCATGCCGGGCAGTCCCTGCGCCTGGTGGGGTACTGGCTGACCATGCCAAATACGGCCAGCAGTTCCAGGTGGTCCAGGCGCAAGAAACCAAGCCTGCTACCCTGACGGGCTTGGAGAAATACCTGGGGAGCGGCTTAATCCGGGGCATTGGCCCGGTGACGGCCAGGCGCATTGTGGCGCACTTCGGCTTAGAAACACTTGAGATCATTGAGCGGTCGTGCTCCCGCCTCAGCGAGGTCCCTGGTATTGCCCAGAAGCGTGTTGCCATGATCGAAAAAGCCTGGGCTGCGCAGAAGGCCATCAAGGAGGTCATGCTGTTCCTGCAAAGCCACGGGGTCTCGACGACCTACGCCGTGAAGATCTACAAGCAGTACGGCGACCAGGCCACCCTCGTCGTCTCCAAGAACCCCTACCAGCTCGCCGCTGACATTTACGGCATTGGCTTCATCACCGCAGATACCATTGCCCGCAATCTGGGGATCGAGCCTTCCTCCGATTTTCGCTATCAGGCTGGGATCCTCCATGTGCTCAGTCTTGCCTCGGAGGAGGGACACTGTTTTCTCCCGGTGCCAACACTGGTCGAGGGAGCCACGAAACGACTGGCCTTGCCGGACGCGCCCGTTGACCCAACGCGCATTGAGGCACTTGTCGCATCGATGGCCCAGGGACAACAGCTCATCGTCGAGCAGGGATATGGAGACCTGGCGGATCAGCGCATCTGCTACGCGCCTGCCTTTTACCACACTGAAGTGGCTCTCTCGAAACGTCTTGCGCGCTTTGCCCAAAGGCCTGTTGAGGTCGATCTGCCTCGTGTGGGGCGCTGGATCGACGCCTTCACGCACAAGCGAGACATTCATCTCTCTGCAGAGCAGCGGCGCGCCGTGGAGTTGGCTGCTTCCTCGCGCATCCTGGTGCTGACCGGCGGACCCGGCTGCGGGAAGACCTTTACCACGCGTGCCATTGTCTCGTTGTGGCGCGCCATGGGCAAAAGCATTCTGCTGGCTGCCCCCACAGGGCGTGCCGCCCAACGCCTTGCGGAGTTGACCCGCGTGGAAGCCAAAACCATCCACCGGATGCTGGCCTTCGACCCGGGAAGGATGCAGTTCCGGCATGACGAGGACCATCCTTTGGAGGCACAGGCCTTCGTGGTCGATGAGACCTCGATGCTCGATCTCTTTCTGGCGCACTCGCTCTTCAAAGCGATCCCACCAGAGGCCCAGGTGCTCCTGGTGGGCGACATCGATCAGCTCCCCAGTGTTGGTCCTGGGATGGTGTTGCGCGATCTGATCGCTTCCGAGCAGATCCCAGTCGTCAGGCTGATAGAGATCTTTCGGCAAGCGGCAGAGAGCCACATCGTCACCAATGCCCACCGTATCAATGCTGGCCAATTTCCCCGTCTGACCCCGACCACCAGGTTCGCAGAATCAGACTGTCTGTGGTTGGAAGCAGCAGAGCCAGAGCTAGGTGCAGAAGGGATTATGCACCTGGTCAACGACTATCTTCCCAAACATGGGATTGACCCAGTGAAAGAGGTACAAGTGCTCTGTCCGACGACACGAGGAGAAGTCGGCACGCGTCAGCTCAACACGATGCTCCAGCAGGTGCTCAACCCGCGGGTATCCGGCAAGACAGAACTGGCGCGCGGCGCCAGTGTCTTGCGTGTTGGGGATCGCGTCATCCAACAGGTCAATGACTACACGCGGGAAGTGTTCAATGGGGATCTGGGCACCATCACCAGGATCGACCTGGAGGAACAGGAAGTCGTCATCCAGTTCGCCGAGCGGGAGGTGAGTTACGACTACGCCGACCTCTCTGAACTGGCCCTGGCCTGGGCGGTGACCGTCCACAAATCGCAGGGCAGTGAATACCCGGTAGTGATCCTCGCGCTCTTCATGCAGCACTATGTCCTGCTCAGTCGAAATCTGTCGTATACTGGACTCACCCGTGCCAAGCAGCTTGCGATCTTGGTAGGACCCACAAAAGCCATTGGGCTTGCCATCAAACGGGTGACCGACCGGCAGCGCTACACGGCGCTGGCAGATCGTTTGAAAGCACCATCGGGACAGCAAGTAGGCGGTGGATGAAGGCCATCTCCGTCGGAATCCAGCGCCTTTGATTGAACGTCCAAGTATGATGGCCATTGCTCCTACTGAACGCTCAGACCCGCAACGCTTTGTGTTCAAAACGATGGTGAAGCAGCATATCACACTACATTGTGTTGCCATCTTTGCCCCTGGCCAACTTCGCAGATCTGTGTATCGGTGAGATTGCAACTCTGCGCTTGGATCCCTGGACGATCAATCCACGGGCAGGCAGCATTCCCCTGGTGCATTGGCCAAAGCAGGGAAGACGAGGACGCTTGATCTGCACAATAGAGCCCGTCGAGCCCTCTCTGACTCTCCGCTTCTAGCAACAGCATGGGAGTTGGAGCAAGATCGGGCGAGTCGTCTGTCTTCACCAGCCAACGGGCTGGCCGAGCCTGGACCACGTGCCCCAGCGTCGGGGACCTCTCCCCGCGCCGCGCTGCCGATGCTACAGACCAGTCGCCGACGGTGCGCTGGCGGGCTCTTCGGGCTGCACACGTCGGCACCAGTGAGCCACCGCATCCACCAGTTGGCGGATCTCCTCGCGCGTGCCTTCATCGCGCACATCCACCTGCTCGTCGAACAGTCTGGAGGCCCGTGGCACCAGCACCTGTGGGTCAGGTACCACGATGGCACCGATGCGACCGAGCACTCCCCGCAGGGTGGCCTGTGCGTTTGCCGAGCCCGATTGGCCCAGAACTGCACCCATCACTGCCACCGGTTTGTTGCGCAACACGCTCTGACCACCTGGTCGCGACGCCCAGTCGATCGCGTTGGCCAGCACCCCCGGCACCGCGCCGTTGTACTCAGGAGTGGCGATCAGGACGGCGTTTGAGGCGGCGAGAGCATCCTTGAAGCGGCCTCGACGTCCTCGTTGAAGAAGGGCAACTGGCCGATGTCGAAGAACCGCACCTCGACCCACTCGGGTGCGAGTTCCTCGGCGGCGCGCAGCAGCCCGCGATTGTAGGACCCCTGCCGCAAACTGCCCGCGACAGCGAGGATTCGAAACGGTTTCCTGTCCACTATAGATCACCTCGACTCCATCCCGATGCCAACTCGTGCCCATGTGGCACCGAGTCTATGTTGTGCAACAGCCCCATGGTGCTGCTGCCCGGTCTGCACAACACACGCTGTGGGGTGCCCTCGACTGCTGAGACAAAGCGCACTCCTTTGAGCCTGGCGATATCGTTGGGGATGGTATCGCTTCCGGCCTTGGACAGGAGCGTACTGGTCGGGGTCGCCGAGGCATAGTCGCCTAATACCTCATAGATAATGTCCAGGAAGGTGCTCTTGCCATTGGCGCCGGTCCTGTACAGGAAGAAGAGCACCTGTTCGCCGGTAGCCCCGGTCAGGCTATAGCCCACGGCTCGTTGCAAAAAGTCGACGAGGTTCTGGTTGCCATCCATGATGCGTTCAAGGAACGAGAGCCAGAGTGGGCACGTTGCGTGCGGGTCGAAGTAGACTGGCGAGCGTTTGGTGATCAAGTCTGCTCGTTTTTGCTCGCGTCGTCTCCCGGTTCTGGTATCGAGTGTGCCGTTCTCGCAGTTCAGCAGCCAGATGTTGCGATCGAGTTCATCGGGCAGAACGGGGATGCCACTGCGTGCCTTCGCAAAAAATAGCATGCCCCGAATGTGGGCTTCGGTTTCACTGGCGGTCGCCCATTTCGCCAGCGCTTTCCTGGACTCCTCATCTTCGGTCGTCGCGGCCTCAGCATAGATGCTTTTCACGGTATCCTCCGCCCGGCGTATGACCTCGGCGGTGTCGTCGACGTTCCAGACGCCATAACGCCATACCAGCCACTTCTGCCAGGGGTGGCAATAGCGTAGATCCTGCCCGTGCCTTCTGAGAAAACGGGTCGCATTCCCGGCATCGGTTCGCTTTTCGCACAAATGATGGCTGTACGCAGGCCGATGACCATTGGTTAGCGGCGGTGGATGCAGTGCCGCTACATCGCTCGTATGAGGCACGCTATCCGGCATAGAAAACCTCCTGTTGTCGTGGTGGCGGCAGGGACGGGTGCGCTCGTCTATTTGGCAATGGACCGAGCGCACCATGTTCTGCTCCTTTGTTGATGGTAGTGAACACGGCTCCTGCACACTCAGGTATCTTCACCGTAGCAAGAGTATCGCTGCCTGATGGCAGGGCCGAGAGGACGTTGGAGTGTTGTCACATGGCTGCACCACGAGAGAGCCTCTGCTCAACGGGCAGGACATCTCTCTCTGATTGGGCAACGACGGTTGACAGGCTCATAGCGTTGACATGCTCCTCAGTTGTAGATACAGGGCAGTGGAGACAAGTATAGCTTGCCTTCCCTTTTCATGGTGTATACACCTCGCTAAGGTGCCGCAGCGGGCATCGACTCGTCGCACCTCTTCGATGATCGCAACTGCGTCTTCTTCTGTCAGGGCATCATGAAGGGCCCAGGAGGAAACAACCAGATACGTTGGTCCCGTTCAAAAAGACCTTCCACCCACCAGGACCCCCTTCATAGCCGTTCTATGCAAAACACGAAGCGATTCCAAGCCGAGCAGGCGGTCATCCTGCCCGCCCTATTCGCCCAGGCTCCCGGTACTTCCTCCATCCACGCCCCAGACACTTCCTGTGACGTAGGAAGCGCAATCGGACGCGAGAAATACCACCACATGCGCCACCTCTTCTGGCCTGCCCAGGCGAACCAGCGGCAGTCTGCGCAGACGCAACTCGTAGGTCACTGCTTCCTCGCGGGGACGGTTGTGCTGCACCGAGAGATTGTCTTTCAGGCCTCCCGGCCGGTTCCACAGGTCGGTGTCAATAGGACCTGGGGCTACCGCATTCACGCGGATGGTCGGAAGGACCGACCATGCCAGCATTTTGGTCAGTGCCAACACCGCGGCTTTCGTGGGAACATAGTCCGGGAAGTGTGGATCCAATCTGCATCCTCAACCTGCTCGAACGGGCGCACAATGCAGACACCGACGTTATTGAACAGGATGTCGATGCATCTGTCATAGGGAGCCAGCGCCTCGTCGATGCCTGCATTGACGCCTATCCTGGTTGAGAGATCGGCCACTGCCGTGCTGACGGTGCTGCCTCGAGCGCGCAGTTCGTGGGCGAGATCACTCAGGCGTTGCTCATCATGGTCGATGAGCGCCAGGTGCGCTCCTTCGGCGGCAAACGCGCGTGTGGTCGCGGCTCCGATGCCACCGGCGGCACCCGTGATCAGCGCTACTTTCCCGGCCAGACCCATGTCCATGGTATGTTCGCTCCTTTAGATAACTATGAGATCTTGTGAGCCTCTCTACCGGGGTGTTGTACAGAGAAGGCCACTTCGGTCCAGATGACCGTCAGCGGCTGCTCGAGAGACGCGTTGGTGAGACTTCTCACCAGTCCGGTTGGCACCGCGACACAGAGCCCGGCAGCACCAGAAACCCTCTCGTCTCCGACGAGCACCGTGGCTTCACCCTGCACCACGAATGCGACCTCCACACTGACATGGCACCGAAAGGGGCCGAGCGTTCCCCCGGGAGGAATCTCTGCCATCGTAAAGGCTCGCCAGGAGCCGGTGAGGAGAGCGCCAAGATCGACCGTCGCTGCACGGATTGGACCATCTGCCCCGCGTAGTGAAGGGAACTCCTGCATGTTCTGCTGGAGTGCGATGTGGGTCGGCTGCCCTCCCGCGCCATCGCCGGGAAACACTTCGACGACGAACATCTGCATGTCCTGGTCCCCGTGGTTGGCGATGGCATGCCTGCTGCCAATGGGAGTAGTGATGAGATCGCCCGCGAAGACCTCCAGCGGGGAGCCATCCAGGTACATGGTGGCGCGTCCCGACAAGAGGTAATAGATCTCCTCCGTTTCACTGTGTGTATGTTCGCCGCAAGACGCACCCGGGGGGATCACGACGAACTCGACGGTGTGCCAGGGGTGCCCGAGATGCATCCCGTAGAGTAACATCTTCCATTGGCAGACACCCTCGCCCCCTACCAGCGCCCGCATTGTTCCCAACCCTTCGGTGGTGTTGGTAATGGGACCGTACGCTTGACTCCTTGCTGCTGTGGTCATACCGCTTGTGTCCTTTCTAGAAAACTCGGTTTGTCTTCCCATGTGCCTCTACGCACGCAACGCCTCGATCCCAGCACGGACCGTATCCTCCTCGACTTGTGTCAGCACGGTTCCCTCCGTTCTATGAGGCACCCCCAGCCGCTCCAGGAGGACCATATCGTACTTCCCATGCACCGATGGAAGATACCCGCGCTTGTTATCATGCGCCATCAGGTCCAGCAGTTCCTGAGCGCTAACGTGCAGCGGGATCGAGGTTGGGGCGCCATTGAGACGCAGGAGGGTGAGATGCGCCTCTTCCTCCCGGGGCGATGATGCAGGAGCGCCGTGTGGCTCACGCGCGTATCGCGTCGTTGCCCAGGCCATGAATGGTGATCAGGTTTTTCGCGTGCTCTCCCCCGTGGAACGTGAGGAGAGTGCAGCGACCGACAGAGGACACCTGCGTCCTGACCTCTGCTGCAAGACGTGTGGGAAATACAGCATCGGTCACGAGCACAAAGTGATCAGCCTCGAGCGCGCGCAGTTTCCCCAGCAACTCCGGCCACGCATCACCAGAACGCAGGTGATAGGGATAGGAGTACGTTCTGAGTGAGCCA
>WNFC01009750.1_pt1 | contig 21275 bp, 20 predicted proteins | sample 5400541 | NCBI WGS metagenome assembly WNFC01 (sample SAMN13153342, study PRJNA577476) | soil metagenome | isolation source: 120 cm saprolite under Douglas fir tree site 2 hole 2 replicate 1 | place: USA:California | collected 2015-04-18
AAACACAATCAGAGGTTATATAGAGAGCTAAGTTAGATGCGAGCGTAGATGGCAACATACGTGAAGCCAATGTTGGCCCGCTCGAGGCCGGTGATCATCGCGTCCATCATGCGCCGCGGCCACATCCAGTCATCGGTCGTGAACGCTGTGCGGCCATTCATATCCATTGGTACGCCGCACTCGCCAATAAGTACAGGGCGTTCGCCAAGAGAGTGGTAACCAGCTTCTGTGAGGGTGCGGATCTGGGTGGCAAAATTATCCCGTGCGCCCTTATGGCCCCAGTGGAAAGTCTTGAGAGGGTTCACGCCCTATAAGTGGCATCATCAGAATAGTGTGGCAAAACCAGAGAGAAACGTGACATACTCGCGAGATCGCTTGAACATTTACAGAAAACTCGCCGTGTGCCTTGTTGAACAACACGCGAAGATCGTACCTGGTTAATACTCGTGAGAAGGGCGGGATGCCGCAGAGGATAGAAAGGGTGCTAACCAGTGGGGCGCGAATACCATGTTTGAGGGTTGGTATTGTGGTGTCCATGACGGCGGACAGAACTGGCACGGTAATGAGTAAGTTGGAGGACGTCAAGTGCGAGGGATCACCGCTACACCTCATTGGGTATCGGCTCTGCAAAAAATAGCTTTTCTTGACCGCGTCCATTTGGTACAGCTCCGCGTACACGTTCTGTCCAGCGCTTCAAGAATGGGTAATAGAAATCCATGTACCAATCGATCTGTGCTATCATGAGCACAGCCCTTCCATCTAGCCGATCAACACCAAGTAAAAGAAAGCGCACCTTGCGACCAGTAGCGGGATCGTTCATAAAATAAGTCTCGCGGAGCACCGCCCCGCTATTCTTGGTGCTGTCCCACTCCCACACCCCGTGCATCTCCCACAAGTCCTGACCACCAGTTGGGCCATCCTCGCACCAGGCCTTGCGACCCCGTGGGTTGAGGAGTTCTTGGCCAGTGCACTTTGTAGGCATGGGAAAGGACCGCGTCCAACGGTTCACGGTGGTCGGATGGCCCGCACCAAGGAGGAATGATTGGAAAGCGGATGCTGAGTCCACATCACGTAAGTCAGCATTGGCCAAGTAGCAAGACTGTAGCAAGGTGAGATGTACGCACGGACAGCGCCGAGATGTAGGTCCGTATTGTAATCAAACTGGTGCAGCGAGGGGAGATCTATGTATCCCCGATGTGGTTCGTTCATCATCTAGCGCATTTAAAAGCGACGGGTGTAAATAGAATGGCGGTCAACACAAGGTGGGACAGCGTACTTCGAACCCGAGAACGCCGTCAAGGTCGCCGACGGCGCGAACTACAGTCTCCCACATGTCCAAAAACGCGTCCTGCAAGAAACGCTGTATCGGGACACCGTCGCGCGATCGAAGTTTCGGAGAGAAAGTGTCGCCAGCCCAAAAGCACGTCCTGCGCAATAGAGCAGACATCAGAGACAGCCATTATAAAATGATGCGGAGATAACAACGCACGTCATCGTCGAGGCTGCGAGTTTCTGATACCCGCACGGCCACAGCCCACGCTCGGCCTCCGAGTGTCCGCCACCGCGCACGCCACGCAACCATGCCGCGCCGCTCTCTTCGAGCGCATGCAGGTCGAAGCCTACATGCTCGAGCGTCCATGCCGGTGCGCCGGACCCGCCGGAGTAGCGCGACCAGACGTCTTGGTGTAATGCGACAAAGGCAGCGAGGCCGAATTGAGGTAGTAACGAGAGAACGGCGCGGAGGTAGGAGAGGTAGGAAGCGTCATAAACTCCCCTACATGCGTGGGCCGTACCAGTCAGCTGGACCGAGGAAGGTAAAAGGACGGCAGAAGACATACGGGCCGTCGTGCTCAACAGCTTCCCAAGTGAGCTGCGGCGCCTCATCCAGCGGGAACGGCCGTCCGACGAAAGTGACTGCTTCTGCGCCAGCAGGAAATGTGGCATTGTTGTCGTTAACCGGGCTGTGGACGCGACGTGATGTAAGGGAGGAGCGACGCAAAAGGGTTTCACAAGGGGACGCACGTCTTGCAGTTCCCCGAGAGGTTCACCCCACGAAGATTGCACACGCGCCCATATGCGTCGACGAAATGCCTGCCGTGGGTACGAATGCCACCGGTCGTACCGCGGGACCAATCGTGGGCGTAGGACGGGGTCGATCCCACGACATACGCAGAGTCGGCAGAAGGGTGGTGTACTGGCTGAAAAAATGTGGGCTGTGAGGCGGAGAGGGATGGAGAGGGACGAATGGTTGACAACCTCGAGGGTGCCAACAAAGGACACGTTAGAGTCCAGGGGAGAGGTCGGCGTTGAGATGCTGGAGGGAAATGTTGTATCCGATGTCACGGTAGGTGGCCGCGAAGGTGGAAGGACTTGAGATTGTTCCGTGCCTATGAGAACAAAGGATGAATCGATGGACGAGCTGGATTCTGCCATTATGTTGAGTGTTGAGGTATCTGGGTGAGACCGAGACGCTGAGGCAGCCTGACTCCGAGTCGGACGCGTGTAGCCACGACTAAGCGCGCATCTTTTGTCTTTTGACTCATGTTCACCCATTTCAGAGTCATCTGGATGAGCCCAGAGCAGCCAATGAGAGCCCAACTCATCCACATACACCCACAATGGTACCCAGCCCACCGACTAAAGACGAAATACGCAAGATTGCTCGTCGTACTATCAACATAATCCTCAACTACTCCCAAGCGGTGAACGTCTGCCTCATTGGCAGCGCAGCTGCCGCGCTCTGGACCGATATCGGACGCGTCCCAAACGTACGTACATCTCTCGTTACCGTCACCGACGCCCCGTTGATGCCATTCCCTCACACAGGATGTCGATATCCTCGTCACACCTCGATCCGAACAATTCGACGCAGAAGAGATCAAGCAGAGCATCGTAGAGGCGGATAATCGATATTACCTCTGGAGGGCTCAAAATCCGAAAGCGACATATCAGTTGCTCTTCTGCCGTCTCCCTGGCTGGAAGACAAACGGGCGCCGTGTCAAAGTCGATATCGTACTCCCACAAAAAGCCAGACTGTGGATCCCTAGGGTCCCCTCACGCGAAACCTTCCTAATCAACGGCATCCGAGTCACGCCGCTCTTCGATCTCTTCGTCATTAAGATGCAGGGATGGAGCCAACACAGAGCCTCGCGTCGTGAGGACTTTCGCGCCAAAGTGGGAGCAGATATTTCTGATGTCCGTGCCCTTCTAGACCAAGCAGTGGTAGAAGGGGTGTCATATCAGGATGAGAAGCATCGTCATGCGCGGGGCTTCATGGAGCGTGCCCGCAGACTTGCCCTCAGTTTCGTTGAGGTGTGTGGCGGGCGGGCAAAGTTTCAGGCTCTCGGTTTTCCCATGTAGCCGTGCATCCAGCACAGCATGCACAGACTTCAGGCTCGTTCTCCACGTTGTATTACTGTATGATATCTTACTTCAGTCACCTGGTCTTGAAAACGTGTTTTTCTGATGCTCGCCGTGTGGAGTTTCGACTTGGTTGCCGTGGAATAGCAGGCCGTGTCCAGCTACACCATGAGACTATGCAGTACTTCTAGCACGATCAACGCCCTCCGATGTTTATTGTACGCCGCAGTACCGTCACTGACAGGACAACACGAACCTATGACAAGGCTACATGAGCTGGTGTTGAGACAACACGAGCAGGCATCGAGGGATCTAGAGCCTTGGGCCGAGCGAAGTGAGGACCAAGGTTCCTGGAAGCACTACGTAGGCGTCTGGTGTTGCTATCGTTGTTTGCTAATACCATGCTGTTTTCGTTGAGGAGCCATTGACAGGCCGTAAGAACATATGGAGCGTGCCATCGTGCTGGGCCAGAAAATCAACCATGTCAAGCCCTCGTCTTCTATGGGCGCCTCCAGTCGAACCTTGTTTACTTGTGTCCGTTTGCGAGAGCCAGTGCGGCACGCACGTTTATATGGCCCTGTCTAGTAGTCTCTGGAACTTTGCAGTTATCATGGTGATTGGTTTCAACCATTGCCATCGTAGGACCAGGAGGTTATCAACAACTGATTTCAAATCAAGCCTGTTACTGATCCAGGAAAGTAATCGTGGATGCCACATAATAGGTGATGAGTATAGAGAACGATGAGCGAAATCAACGCGGGGACTAGTGGCTGTGAAGATGGTACAAGTGTTTCAACGCCCCTATCATACGTATGAAATACGACGATGTTGAAGAAGCTTGAAGGACAGCAGCAATCGCGGCATATCAAACATTACTGCCTTGTATGCATAAATTAATATCGTCAGATGACTGGAAACCGTCCTTCAGGCACGCCAGGCATCCGCAACTGAGATGTCTCGGCTCATCTTATCGTTCTTCCATGGAGCCTGCGTACGTTTCATCTGCAAGATCATACCGGTGCCAACCAAGGAGGCACATCGACGCCGCTGCGGGGAATGATACCAGACGCATGGTGAAAATTGAGTTTCGAGATTCGGATGTATGCTACGATCGTGGCCTCGAAGACGAAGGGTCCACAAATAGGCCAAGTCACAGGCCCTCCCTCTAGGAAACTGGAGGAATCGATCAGGTGGCGGGGCGCGGAACAGAGAGTTTACGCCTTCGAGTGAGTAGGATATTTACAATTGATTCCCGCAGGGACCCTTGAGTTTATCCAGCAGGAGTCGACGGGTATGATTGTGCGGAAACAACTACATATATTTGGTTGCGGGGGGGCGTGCAGGGTCCAACCGCCCACATGGGACGGCACACGGACAGTGGCGCGACAAGGGGGAAAAGGACGCCTAGTGCGTTTGGGGATGGCACGCTGGAGATCTTGTACATCCCCGAAACGACTTGACAACAATTGGCCCTCCTCGGAGCTATGTCGGCGCCGTTGACGGGGCACACGTAGCTATCCGCGGCGGCGGCTCAACTGCCGACTCTGCCTGGCGTGGGTTTCAGGAACTGACTAGATTGTTGTGAGACGCACCCTCTTCCAAAATCTCTTTTGCGACCGCTACGGGAACATCCTCGCGCGCCGCAACTTGTTAGGACGGCATTGCAAGAACAGGGACTAGGGGCAGCTTGGTCCACATCATACTACAGTAGTGCTATAAGAAAACCCACCGAAGGCCTGCGACCAGGACCCCAAAATCAGCAACCCATTGTATGTCACAACGGGCGAAAAACGCGGAGCGCTGTTAAGGGGCTCGCGACGCGGGGACTTCACGACCGATTCCTGGTGGACCAAAAGTACGGCGATGGCCCCGTTCGAGCTGAAACGCGTCGTGGAGAATACGGCTTGCAATTGTCGAAGGATCGATCAGAGAGGTAGAGGAGCTGGTAGGGGTGAGGCGGATGCCATGAGTATGAAGAAGGTGCTGGCGCACGTGCTATTGTCTACCGTGACTCATACCAACACGCGCACCTCCAACTCGATGAGATGTCGCTCACAGGCCCTCCGACCGAACAGGAGATATGGAAAATTGCTCGTCGCACAACCGATATCATTGAACGCTGCATAACGTCGGATGTCTGCGTCTTTGGCAGTGCCGCCTCCTCTCTTTGGGCCGACATTGGTCGCGTCCCTAATGTGTGTGGCACCACCTTTTGTCTAATCTTACCCCCCAGCTGAAACCCAGAACCGCAATTCCCCAGGACGTTGACATCGTCGTTTCCCCAGAAGACCTCGGTTTCACGGCGGAACCCATAAAAAAACGAATTGTAGAGGAGGATGATCGATATTTCCTCGAACCTTCGAGACAACGTGGGGCGACACATCAAATCCTCTACTGCCGCCTTCCTGGATGGCGGACAGATGGGCGACGTGTCAAGGTCGACATCCTCGTCCCACCCACCCTCGGCCTTCCCGAGGTCCAGTTTTACGACACCGTCATTCTCAACGACATCCCCGTCATGCCCCTTTTCGATTTGCTAGTCATGAAGACGCAGGGCTGGTGGGACCATCACATCTCACCTCGCCCTGACTTCCGCGCCAAGCAAAACGATGATGTCGATGACATAAACGCCCTGCTGGATCGCGCAGATACGGAGAACCTTTCATACGACGATGAGATCTACAGACATGAGCAGGAATTTATAGACAAAGCTCTCATCCTCGTGCGTAGATTTGTGCGGGTGCACCGCGGGCGTGGACAATGGAGGCGCCTAGGGTTTCCCGTGTAAGACACGGACGTGACTGGATTAAACGTGCGCACTTCCCTCGGAGCTGATCGTCCTATTCTAGGGTCTATCGAGTGGATTCCTTCCTAATATTTCTTTTTCTTTAGGTGCTGACTTTGGCTGTCTCTCCTTCACATGACTTCTCTTCACCGCTTGAACCGTTACTCAAATGGCGCATTATGACAGATTTAGCTAGGTTTTACACAGTATCCTATTGTGTGGCTAGACGCTCGTCCATGGCCGTTCAAGCCTCCCTTAGAGAAGAGGCATACTGTATCAATTTGAATGTAACAAGCTACGCGTGCTATATGTGGCTGTAATTTAACAGCGCTATCTTTCATATGACGACTTGTCGACGCACGAACTTGAACTTGAAGGTCTGTCGATCATCTCATTAACCTCTGGCTTCCACATAACGAGAGCCTTGTTTTCTTTGATTCGTAAGGTGTGCCTCGGAGCCACGCGTGGAACAGTCTTCTCGGAGTGTGCGCGCTTATCTGATCTGTTACCACTTTCTCCTCTCCATTCTACCATCACACTCGGCCTGCGTCGGGCACTGCCTCTGCTCACTTCCCCGCTCCCTGTTTCATATCTGTGCTCTAGACTTGTCTCCTTCTCAGTACGCTTTTGCTTTCTCAACTTTAGTATGCTTTTTTGCTCCCCTTCCCCTTACCTAGACCTCCCACTAACAGTCATTGTGCCTCTATCATCCACCCTGATCGCAGTCTCTATTCACTCGTAGATCCACCCCAGATACTCCTTTTGTCTTGAATATCGCCGCCGCGTGGGCTAGACCGCTGCCCTCCCGGTCGCGTTTCAGCTTTTTTGACTTGTCGATTTTCTCCCTTTTTGATACTTAATCACCTCTCACGTTGAGGACCACCTTCTGCGGTATAAAAGGCTCGCGATCCTCGCAGAGCTATAGTAACAATCCAGCTACATCTTAGTTCCATTTATTTCCACTTTCTTCTGCGAATTCGACTTGTGTTTGCAGCACACGGCTACTCTCATCTTTTTCTCCTTATTCTTCGGTGTGTGAGTTTCGACTTCGTCGCCCACAGGGAGTCGCTTAATAAGCCCCGTTCGTCAAAGTATTTCGTTATCGCTTTTCATCGCTTTTCATCTCTCGTCCCTCATTTCCCTCACGTTCCCTCTCCCTCTCCTCTCTTCGTCCCGACTTCCCCTCGGGAAAACACTCAGACATCGCAGCCTCTGGAACGAGGAACGCACCAGTGGTGAGTCAATCCTGGCACGACTCCCGCGATCGTCCGAGTCATCGCTTTTACGTCCTCTGACTGAACACCTCCAGGTCGACGCTTCATCTCGTTCTCGTCGCAACTTCTCACTTGGGGGCGAAGTTTCGCTGCACACAGGGCCGTTGAGTTTGAGTGCTGCGTCGGCCCTGTGTGATAAAGTATAGCGCCAACTTACCTCACTACTCCCCGCTTCCTGCCTTCCTGCGCAAAATACGTGACAATTCACGGTCACGTGGATTCGCGCGACGCGATCAGTACGCGACTGCGGAACAACTGCGGAAGATGTCCGGAATCAACAAAAGTCCGAGAGCGTAACAAACTCCAACGACTCGCCCTCACCCATCGTCGAGCCGCCGCGAGCCATCCTATGAGCACATCCGAGCATCTGAGGCGCAAATTGTCGACTTTCGACGACATCGTCAATACATGTCCTCTACTCTTCCGGCTTCACAGCTGCGGGTTAAGTCAGACGTTTTTCGACGCCGAAAGAAAGGTTCTTCTCGCCTCCCGTCACGCCCAGAAACGCAAAGATAGCGACGAAGTTTCCTACGATTTGAAGGGCCTAGAACGCAAAGACCCATTACTGACTCTGGACAACAGAGATGCAGTAGCAGAACATGTTTCTACCTGGGCTGAAGGCAAGACAGGGCCATCGGACTTCATATCTGTTACCTACAACGTTCACTATGTGTTGTGGGAGTGGAAGCGTCGAAGGTCCAACCAACTACACTGGCGAAACGTTCCGCAGGATGATTATATAGTCATTGTTCTAGAAAGCTCGAAACTCCGTGGGCGAGCCAAGCTTGGAATCGAGATATTAGGAGAGGACCAGGAACCGGCGTATAGGTTCGCACAATTTGCCAACGAAGTTATCGTTGCCGATTTCATACGGTCACCGATCATCGTGGGAACCATTTTAATGTCCCAAGTCGAAGTTTTCATCCCGTCATGGTGGGAAGCCACTTGCATCTGTGGAACAGGGTCCACAATCCGAAGAGAAAGGGAACTCAACATTCAAATCCTTTTTAAGTGGATTGATACCCCCGCCCAACAAGGACGAATGCTTCCAGGAAGCACTTCGCTTTGCGCTGGTACTGATTTCCCCTATAGTAGTGCGAGAACTGCGCGCCGATAATGGGAGTGTAGCAAATTCCGCGACCATGCATGACGAGGGCGCGACTCCCAGGGTCGACTGCGGCGCCATGTCGGAGCAAACAGTAGCCAGAGAAGGGTACGTACTCCATAAGTTCAAAACTTGACCTGGAGGCTAATAGACTGTCTTACATCAAGCGAAAGTCTCGCAGCGTACGGGAGACAAACCTGTTCTCCGGAAAGTGGAAGCCTTCCAGCAGGCACGGAAGAGGATGGTCCCGTAAAGGAACCTCCATCCGAGGGGAGACTGTCAGAAGAGCAACGTGGACTCGTTCAAGTGACAGCTAATCCAGAACGGGGTGGCGATCATCCAGAGAGACTCCAAACCTGTGATGAGGAGAGGGTGGAATTGCGGCAAGTCCGCCAGGAAACATGGGTGGACGATTTGCAGACGTTGCTGGAACTCTACAGGAAGGCATTAGAGAAGTACGTCCTTCACACTTGTCTAGGTCTTCACTCTTGACGGTGAGCGCGTAGGGATTCGGGTGAACCCCTTGGTGAACCCCTCGAGATCTTGCATAAAGTAATGGACGAGTACTGGACCCCCACCCGTATAAAGGAACAAGCTGGATTGGAGGCCTAAGAAGGAGCACAGGAAAAGGTGGATGTAACTTGGTTAACCAAACTAGAAGAACATTAATATTATACGTCACGTCTAGTAGTACTGCTGACGGAAGTAAATCTCAGGCCGATGGAGTCGCTGAACGAGCTTGTGACGTCTTCCAGTGGCCAATGGCCTGCTTGCATCCTGTCTTTATAAACCGTAACAGTGATTTGAATCGCATTGGTCGGAGAGTAAATATGTCGGGCTTGGATGGAGAAAACCTCGTATCCAAAAAAGTTCAACGGAAGACGATAAGATTTAATCGAATACTTTCTACAACTTGCTCTGCACAGGAAAGGAATCTATGCTCTCCAAAACGACCAACATCTCGTGCCGATTTCTCAACCAGTGAGAAAATTCAGCGAGTTTCACCCTTCCTGATATCAAAAGGGTTTCTTCGAGTCAACAATGTCGCCGCGTTAGGCCGGGGGTCCCCTCGTGACGTTCAAGTCCCTCAATTTGCCGGTCTCGAGCTCATAGACGAGACCGTGCACCCACAGGTTCTTCCTGCCCGCCGCCCACGCAGACTTCACGGGCTCAGAATCGACGACGTTCTCGACCTGCGCGCGGACGCTCGCTTCGGCGATTTTCGTCAGCGCCTCAGGCTGAGGGACGTCCTTGAGATCGAGCGTGGCGGCGAGCGCGGCGAGCGGCGCCAGCCAGCGCGCGAGCGGCGTCGTCGGGGGTGGCGGGGGCGTGCTAGCCGTGACCGCTGTGAGGCACGCGGCGGCGCCGCCACAGTTCGTGTGACCGACGACGAGAACTACGATAGAGGTTCAGTGAGAAGGCAAGCGAGGGGAAAGGGGGATGGAAGAGTGAACGGGAGGCGAGAAAAGAGAGAGACGCACTGTGTTCAACGCCGACTGGCCCGACGGCATACGTGATTACCGAGAGCACGCTGTCATCGTCTGGATGGACTTGGCTATGCATATGCATATATGCGTCAATACCTCGGAAATATAGTCTCGTAACGCAAGGAGACGTGCTTACTTGGCGATGTTGCGGTGAACGAAGATGTCGCCGGGTCGAGAGGCCGTGACGACGCTCTCGGGGACGCGAGAGTCGGAGCATCCGAGCCAGAGGACCTGCACGCACAAGAACGAACGTGAGCAAAATGTACGAGAAGGAGAGAAGGAGGGTGCGATGATGCTGTGGCGTTATCGCCGCGGGGCGGAGGCAGAGCGGCCATACCTTGGGAGTCTGGCCCTGGGTTGACTGCTCGAAGAAGCCTGGCTCTGAGGCGTTCACTGCCTTGACCCACTGGGCGTTGGACAAGAAGATCTTTGCGAGGGCAGCGTCCATCTGAGTTGAAAGGTGGTTGTGATGATGGTGGCGGTGATGACGACGACGACACGAGAAGAGGGATAGCTCGTCAAAGAGGGAAGAAGCGGAGACGGAGAGATGTCGATTCGCTGTCTTGTGTCGGGGGCGTTTTAAGGATAGCTGCGTTTGCGTGGTAAGCTGAGACCCGCGGGGTTGTGGTACGACGGAACGCTGTGGGGCCGGGCTGGTGTTTGTAGTGGCACAGACGAGGACCTTAGCTACGGCCGCTGCCCTCGAGGGCATGTCCCACTCCCACTTGGATCACGGTTGTCGCAATTTGAACAGGAATGATCGAAAAAAAAATTCCGCAAAAGATCAGTCAGTTCTATTTTCATATATCTCGGCCCATCTCAGTGTGCTACATTTACAGATCTCTTGATGGCAGCGGCGCCGATGTGACTCGCGCGGAATTTCTCCAGGTACAAGTACGTCCACCTGAGGCCGGGAAGGATACGACGGCGTCCGGGTGATCCACCAAGGGTCTGGCCAGGGTACAGCACTTACAACAAATGAAGCCCCATTACTATACTCACCTCAGACAAGACACGTTAGATGGAAAAAAAGAGTGCGGGCAGTCTTGTTCGGGGAATGCGTGAAAGGACGAATTTCATGGCTAAGGGATAGCTGATGTAGATATCAGATATACCTACAAATTAGCGGCCTCCTCTTTGACGCTCGCCCCACACTGCCCGTTCATGTTCGTGTGGCCCTCAGTGGCAACGAAAAGGGACTTTACAATAGAATGGGTACGTATCCCTCAGAGGCTTGTTGAAATTAGGACCCACTTGTACCGTGCGCATCCACCGACGGTGTCTATTCCCGTGTTTCCATATGTCAATCGATGGTATCTCGTCTTCATTGCAGGTAGTAGATGTAGCCCCTGGCACGTATGTCAACACCATGTGTTCTCGTGGATCCCTGCCCTGGCTTTGTCAACGTCCCTGTGAGTGGCTACCTGACGTCAGTAGGAGTCACGGTGACGTATGGTCCTGCATAATTTCATGCTTCCTACATGTGGATGCATCGACGGAAACGATGCTACGAACTTGAAGCCTCCAGGGGCAGTAGACTATGAACGATTTTGGACGCTAGCCCACCCTGGCTCCTATGTGTCATTAGAACATCCACACGAGATTAGACGTACCTCGATCGAGAGGGATTTCAGTGGGTAGGTATCGTCTCCAGGCCAGCTCCCCATGTGCTTGGTCAACGCTCCATGGACGCCAACGGCCTACCTCGAAGCTCTTGAACTTTGCCGCAAAATCGCTTGACGCAGAAAAGCCTAGGGACTCGGACGGGAGACGGTCACCGATGTACTTTGTCCGTAAGCTTGGATCAACAGCCAACGAAAAAAGGTAACCACATGGCCCGACTGGTACACCCAAAACATAGGTGGAACATGTTCGAGTTTGATTGGGATCTGCATCGGGCTGAAAACATCTTAGGTTAGTGGGAAAAAATGCACGACAAGGGACACCATCAGAGGCATCAGAGGCGGAGCAGGGCAATCAGGGCGGCATATCCACGTGACTAATCGTGATTTGTAATTGGTTAAAAATTTTACCGGAACACTAAACTAACTGGAGGAGAACTTTGCATCCACATTTGAATGGAAAGTCAACAGGCCCATGCTACGAATCAGAGGCAACGAGGGTGAGATGAATGGGGATACTGTATGGCTACAGCTCACACGGTCCGTCATGGGAAAGCGCGCGGGGACCAGTGCCAGTGGGTCATAGATAAAAGCAGTCAAGCGGGGAATCGGGGATTCGACACTAGTACTGTGGCCGCTGCCAAAGGCCATCTACTATACTGTATCATAAGCAGGGCAGGATAACTTGAACTTTATCATGATCAGTACTTGCCAGCGCCCCGCGCCCATCATTCGGGAACTTTCTTTTCCAAGGCCTGAAGGACGGTAGATATTGAGATATGGTAGGAAGACAACATTAGTCATGAAGCAACTACTGTAGTATTAATGGGCATCCTCAGAATACATATGAATACAGGTCACTCTCGAACTGGACTTGGGGGTTATCTCAGACCCGCCTGGTCAGGCCCTCCAGGCTCCAGCGGCCTTGAAGTTCCTCCGTTGGAGCCGAAAAGATGAGACGGCTCATGATACGCCAACTAAATCCATCATACAGTATCCCACCAATTCCGGGCAAGTTGTCAGACCGTTAAAGTTCTCTGATGCAGACCCTGGTGGCGAGTCCGGATGTTCTTCGGTCCATGCTATGTCAAATGTCATGGTCCAGGATACACCCATGCTAAATCATCGATGAGGTTTGCATGCACAGATCACGTGCCCTTGCACTCGTTGTAATCCGCAGCCTCCGGCCCGGATTGGGACTGCCGTAACGCGTTGATGAGAACTGTCACGCTGAAACCAACATGATAAGTTTGACAAGTAACACTCGTTCTCTCCATTCTAGCCTGGTTTATACAGCTTCGTTCCCATAGCACGAATACAATAAATCAAATGCCCGCAGCGTGTGTCTGAAGGCGTCCCTGATGCATGCGCGCCATTGTTTTCAAGTCATAAAGATGCTATGGCCAACGAATCCTCTCCACCAGATTCCCCACCAATGGCAGTAACAGAGGCAGACATCCTTTCGCTTGACCCTTCCTTGGTCATAGGCAAGCATTTCCTTCTTCTGAGATCTTCTGATTGATGACATTGGCCTACCGAATAGGACCACTTTTAGTGGGATGGCTCTGTAAGCGAAAGGCAGCACTCGTCCAAGAAGCGTTGCTGATTCGTTAAACAGTGAACTTCTACTTTTCTGGGGTCGTAAGTCAGCAATTCTACACATATTCGACCAATGGTGGGTCTCGTTGTCAGGTAAAGATGTGATTAGATGCCTTACCCAGCAGCAGGCTTCAAAGACTCAAAGCCCATCAAGTGAGCGCTATCGTCCGGGGCTCATAGTGTTTGCATTTACGCTCGTCGCCGCAGAGTCTATGTGGCTACGCAGTTCACCATTATCGTGTTTCAAAGTGTTTTGTATGCCTTCCCGCCTTCGGTCGTCGACCCTCTCTGACCCTACTGATACGGGTGTTAGACTTTTGCAAGTGGCTTGGGATTCCATGTAAGCTCCAATTCCTCGGTAAAGCGCATGGCCGGTAATATCGTCATAGCATTCATAATTACGGGAATCCCCTACCTATGAACGGTCTGTTCTGCCGCGCGGATGTGTGTACAGCTACTTACCCTATTCCAGGGTTGACATGGCAGTGTCCTGTCTGTTCCCTGTGTCAATGCGTCCTTATTTGGTCTGCGAACACATTCCTCTCCTTTCGGTTAGTTATCATCTGTCACAGATCAATGCCTGGCTTATTGGTTTTCTTTTTCCAGCATCTATGCGCTGACAAAAAGCCGCCTCCAGTGCGGACTAGTGATAGCGCTTTCCACCTCTGCGTTCATACTAGGTATAGTTACCACCGCGATGACTTGGCGGAAAGCTTTGCAATCGTAAGCGTATCCGAACATTAAAGCCTCGTCGATGCTAAAAAAATACCAGAGGTTCCTATCTCCTCGCTCAAGCATTTACCGGCCAGCAGAACGCCATATCCGTTGCCTGGCATGGATTGCAAGCTATTTGCGAGAGTGTCATCACGAGTACATCGCCTCTCCTGTCTCGGCATAATAGAGACTTACTGCGTTCTGTACAGTCCTTCTTACCCGGGCCCTTATGAAGTCCCGGAGTGGTTACCTGAGGACTGACAATATCGTGAACCGTATCATCCGCAGCGTCATCCAAATTGGACTCCTTGGCAGCATTTGCGCTCTCGCCAGCTTGGCAACTTGGTTCTCGTTGCGAAGTACGACTGTTTATGAAGTTTTTGACATGATAGTGGGCTCAATATACACTCACGCATGTTGCTATTCATCCCACAACCTACCTGATATTGACCGCAATTGTGTTTAGGTTATATTCGACACACTCCTGTCCCGCGTCCAACGGCGTGAGCGCTTGGCTGAGAGCAGTCACATCGACTTCATGGTGTCTACGCAGGTGCGGGACTTGGCTCACTTAGACGTCCGCCCCCGTACTGAGTGACAGGATCCCAACTTACAGCTACACCCTGATATATTTCAAGGCCCACGAGCATCGCCAGTGACTAAAGTACCCGATGGAGCTGCCTCTCTCATTTCAATCGAGAACCTGAGCTTAGCAACATCGGAGACACGAGGACCGCGAGGAACCCTTGAGGAAGGTGACGTGGAATCGAAAGCGCATACGTCGGATGAGTAAACACAACTCTACTGATGCGATTAGGTCGTTCCCCACATTATCCGAGTCCACATCCAGCTACAGTACTACACTCGTTAGAAGCACAGCCACCCAGTAATTCGGCATAGTGCTGCGTCTGACCAGAATTGTTACATTAACACAGAGATAATGTATGAACACCTACACCTCTCACATGAGGATGCGAACTGTCCGACGCTGTCAGCAGGATTTGACTCGCCGCCATACCGGCCGCCGAGTTCCGCCGAGTTCCGGCAGTTCCCACAGCTTGCGCAACGTGGCCCTGCCTGAACTGGTGGATTGAATCATCGCCGATCAGAATCGTCCGCGGTCATGTCATCCTGTTAGCCGCCGGGTCTATGCCTCGTATATATTTTGGGCGCGTCCGACAAGCAGGATTGACCCATCAATACATCAACTCGTCGCATTGTTTGTGGGATGGGTCGGACACATTCTCCAGAACCCAATGATGTTCGGGCTTAACCATTCTGGTCATCCATTGTTCCTTACACGGCCATTCCAATTTGATGTATTTTTTTGAGAATGCATATTTGACTTGTCAGGTATGCTAGACTTCCAAGGTATAAAAAACAAACGGTTCATATGCGCGAGGAGTTACGAGACATCCGAGATATAGCCATAGAGAAGTGAAACTATATGCATCAGGGCATGATGAGAGACGAGAAGCCTGGGGAAAGAAACTTTGGTGAAACACCGTGAAAGAGGCATCGGGCTCTTCTTGTCGTCTTCGTAAGTCACCTTGCCCGACGTGAAGTGTCCGAAGTCACCATAACATCGGAGAATGGGGGCCGCAGTTATGCCAGGTAGCACCAGTAAACATTTCCATCTTTGCATGGGTATATACAGTTCCTTTCTCGCGCCGAAGCACCCTGGAGCCTGTTACACCGCCTGTATCAATCGGCAGTTACGTCAATTCTCAGATCTCTTTCTTTTAAATGATGCTTACTGGCACGGCGCTCCCCCGTAACCACAGGGTATGCTTTCCCAGAGACGATGTAAACATTCGCAATAGCCTCATCTCCCAAAGTAACCGGCATATAATGCTTGGGGGAGTGTCGAGAATTTTGCGATAGAAGGAATAAATCCCTGCCTATGCGGTCGCTTCGTACCACAAGGCATAGGAACGGCCTGCAGGTGAACCACACAACCCATATCTGCCTACCACCATAATTGCTCATGAGAAATATGAGAAGATAACGACGGATACGATGGAACACATGTAGTCCTGACCGGTCCTCGTCCTGACGCTCAACGCTGCCAACACGGCCTGAGTCTCTGCTGACCTGGGTAGCATTAAGGGGACACGTACCCGCATAAAGGCACTCCAGCGCGAGGCATGGCTAAACTATAACCCCTGTCAAGACCGAGAGCCCGAGTAGCCGTGTCTCCAGGACGCTTGTCACTGTCGAGCTTGTTCTAGGCTTCCTAGGTGACGCCGATGGAGGGGCAAACCCGTTATCATATCCAGTCAATCCTCGGAATCAATGAGGGGAAACCCCATCACAAAACAGGAAAAGTAATAATTGACTTGTCGCGATTGTGTTCTCCCAACGCCGCGCATCCGATGTAGACATGGGAGTTGCGTTCCACTAGATTCTCGCCTGTTCCGAATCCAAGCTGTTCGTAACACGATTGTCGTGATTATCAAGGTTGAAAGGACCCAAAAGCACTGTGGTGTGGCCCATGCGGCTTTCTATGCTTGATGAGAGCTCGTCTTCGGTGCATCAACATGATAGTGCCCGTCCAACTTGCGTGACCAACGCTTTGAAAGTCCGAGCGTGCTGACCACCGGCTGACGTGAGCACACTGGTAGTCATACTGTACCCTGCGTGAAGAGCGTGCTACGCCCAAATATATCGCCCACCATCCCCTCTTGCCATGTCTTCAACAGCGACCTCCTCTTCCAACTTTCAATCCATTTTCGATGCCGCATTATCCGACTATGCCAAACAAACAGGCATAAACCTTACCACATATCCCTTCGTCCAAACCCTCCAAACTTGCGACTCCGCCGATCGCATCCTCGACCTCCTTCAAGACAAAGCAAACCAGTTCCAGGCATATCGCGATGGAAATCGCAAATTGATCAACTTTCTTAAGCCGGTAGTACAAGTGCTTCATACAGTCTCCGGCGTTCTTGGCGAGGCCGCCACTGTGGTAAGCCCACCGATTCGTACCCTCTTATCTGATCGTATCCCACGGATCTATCTCTAGGTTCCACTCCAACCTACAAAGGCAATCTTTGTTGGTGTCGATGTTCTCCTCACTGTGCGTATCAACCTTACCTTCCTAAACCATATTCTTGTAACACCTCGGTATTACAGGCGGCTCTTGGAATCAGTGCAAGTTACGACGCCCTCGTTGAATTGTTTGAATGCGTCGCGAATTTTCTCAATCGTTTACGAATCTATACCGAGATCCCTTTCCCCCCTTCGATGTCCAGTATAATTACCAAGATCATGGTGGAAGTGTTGTCCGTACTTTCCCTAGCGACGAAGCAGATCAGGCAGGGACGATTCAGTAAGTCGTTCTGTATTATCTATATCCCTTGTTTGTGACGCCGCTTCAGAGAAGTTTGCGAAGAAACTGTTGGGGGAAAGCGAGATTGAGGGTGTTCTCCAGAGGCTGGACCGCCTCACCCTCGACGAAGCTCGCATGACTGGAACCGAGACTCTTCAAGTTGTTCATGGTCTTGTAAGCAACATGAAGCTCGTCATGGGTGGTACGCAACCTTTACTCTGCTTCCTCTCGATGTCTCACTGGACTGTCCGAGTAGATGGTACGACATCAATGGACGACATATGGCAGGCACTCGGTATGCTCAGCTTGTGATCGCTGTTTTTGAGATTGACTGCGGATATTAGTTACGATTCAAGAGGTGACAAGCGAGACAAACAAGATGAAACGTCAGTTGTCACTCGTTCTAATTATAACATCATCGAGACCGATCCTGTCTGTAGGTTACCATTTGCAGAAGGACATCCGGAGTTGGCTCTCCCCTCCAGACCCGTCCAAAAACTACAACATTTTTCGTCGAGCCCGGCATGATGGAACCGCAGAATGGTTCACGCAAGGCAGCCTATTCGAGAAATGGAAGACAACGGGATCCCTCTTATGGATCCACGGAAAGCGTACGTCCTTTTTTGTACCTCCAATCCATCGCTCTTGCTGATGCCCACTGACCAATCATGTAGCGGGATCCGGGAAGAGTATTATTTGGTGCGCGTCACTTGAAGTCTCATTTTCGTAGCGTATTCACGTTGTTAACTAGTTCGACGATCATTCAAGTAATTAAGACGAAATGTGATCGTGGACTAGCCCTGATGGGCTATTATCACTTCGATTTTAAAGACATCACAAAGCAAGGTATCCGCGGCCTGCTCACTTCCCTCGTTGCCCAATTATGTGCCACATCCGATCCCTGCTACGAGATTCTTTCTGATCTGTATTTGGAGAACAACGCTGGATCGCAACAACCTGACATTGATGCGCTCACGGAATGCCTAAAGGAGATGTTGCGACTACCACAACAGCCTTTGAGGTATATTATTGTGGACGCGATCGACGAGTGTCCCAATACATCGGGGACTCCAACTGCCCGCGAAGAGGTCCTGGATTTTTTGGAGGAGCTCATCAATCTGAAACTCCCACATCTACGTATCTGTGTTACGAGTCGACCGGAGATCGACATCCATACTGTTCTTGAACCTCTCGCATCTTTTTCCGTGTCCCTTCACGATGAAATTGGACAAAAGCAAGATATTCTTGATTATATCGGCGCTTTCGTTCACTCGGACCGGAGAATGCGGAGATGGAGGCCAGAGGATAAGCAACTGGTTATTGACACGCTTTCAGCCAAGGCAGATGGAATGTGGGTGATCGCCACGGCGATATCTTGGAAGCTTACTCACCGTGTCTATAGGTTTCGATGGGTATATAGAATTTGCCCACCGGTTGTTCCAATGCCTCACCGTTGCCGTTCGCCCACTTAATGTCGATGAGCTCGCGGACGTTCTTGCAATTCGCTTCGACGCTGGACAGCTTCCCCGATACCATTCGGATTGGCGACTAGAGTATGCGCAAGAAGCTGTGCTATCCGCATGTTCAAGTCTGATCGCCGTGGTCAATGTCGACGGGTCGCCTGTGGTTCAATTTTCGCATTTCTCAGTCAAGGAATACTTGACATCAGACCGACTGGCCAACTCGACAGGGGACATTTCCCGCTACTATGTTCTTCCCTATTCCGCACACACTATTCTCGCCCAGTCCTCCCTCAGTGTCCTCTTTCATTTGGGCGGCCATGTCGACAAATATAGCATCAAAAAGTCTCCATTTGCCCAGTATGCTGCGCAGCACTGGGTTGACCACGGCCGTTTCGAGAATGTATCGTCGAGGATCCAGGATGCGATGGAACGTCTTTTTGACATGGACGAGCCATCGTTTGCAACTTGGATCTGGTTATACGACATTGACTATCCTTTCCGGCAACACATGTTCGAGGATCACCCACCACGACCGGATGCTGGCCCATTATATTATGCGGCACTCTGTGGATTCCGTAACCTTGTCGAACATCTCATTGCCAATCGTCCAGGGGACGTCAATGCGAGAGGAGGCAACCACGGTTCGGCGGTGAATGTTGCGCTTTTCAAGAGAAATGTGGAGATTGTGCTGCTGCTCCTTGAGAACGGTGCAAACGTCAATGCCATGGACGCCATAGGTTACACACAATTGTGTAGAGCATCAGAAGATGGTCGTCGTGATCATGTTGAGTTATTGCTCAAGCACCACACAGACGTCAACCTCGCAAACGACCACGGCGGCAACACTGCGTTGGGGTTAGCAGCAGCCGAAGGAGAGCTCGAGATCGCACGAGTATTACTACGCCACGGCGCAACTGTGGACTCCCGGAACAACGCTAACTGGACTCCATTGATGGCGGCGTCGCGATACGGACATCTAGATGTTGCGCGGTTGTTGATCCAGAGTGGCGCAGCTGTTGACTCCCGTGATGGTGATGACTGGACCCCGTTGATGTGCGCTTCGAAAGGTGGACACCTGGATATCGTGCGCTTATTGATCCAGAGCGGCGCAGCTGTGGAACCCCGTGATGACGAAGACTGGACTCCATTGATGTTAGCATCAAGTTCTGGTTACTTGGATGTGGCGCGGTTCTTGGTCCAGAACGGCGTGGATGTAGATGCCCATAACGACGAAGGCGAGACTGCGTTGATGTTCGCGTCACAACATGGACATATCCTGATTGCGCAGGAACTACTGGACCACGGCGCCGCCATAAATGCCCAAAACACCCATTTCTCGACCCCTCTACACCTTGCATCCGTCAACGGGCATCTCAGCATCGTGGAGCTGCTCATAGAGCGTCGTGCGGACGTTCACAAATGCAACGAGGACCAGAAAACATCTCTGGACCTGGCAACGACGTATGGGCAACTCGATATTGTGCGCTTACTTCTTAAATCTGGGTCAGGCCCGAACTCTCAAGGTAGTAATGGTTCGACTCCATTACACACAGCAGCACATAATGGGCATCTCGACATCGTGAAACTGTTACTTGAGTCCGGCGCAGATGTCAACGTGCGAAATGGCAGCAATCAAAATCCCTTAGACGTGGCGTCTGCCAACGGGAATCGCGAAGTTACGAGGTACTTAGCGAAGCACATGGGAGTCATGGAGTCTGGAGATGGCATGGACGCGACTCCGTTGGACAAAAACCCAGATACTCTGGTTCCGGACCCTGCAATGGCGTCGGGAGGCATTATGAAACACACAAATATTCCTGGCAATCTTGGGAAGACTTCGTTGCATGACGCATTTGCAAAGGGGAATGTTGCGATTGTGCAGTCATTACTTGACGAGGGTGCGGATGTCAACGAACGGAATGCGAGGCACGAAACTGCATTGGATGTGGCGTCGACGGAAGGAAAACTAGAGGTGGCAAAATTATTGATCAAGTATGGCGCAGACGTGAATTGCCGAGACAGGTTTGGCTGGACCCCGCTGCACGATGCATCACGATACGGACATCGCGAGGTCGCAGAGCTGTTGCTCGATCACGGCGCTGATGTCAACGCAAAGGAACAGTCCCTCTATGCTCCGTTGCATTACGCGTCGTGGCACGGTTATCTCGAGATTGTTCGGCTTCTTTTGGAACGAGGTGCAGATGTCCATGCGCGGAACATCGATGGCCATACTTCATCTGGACTAGCATCGAGGAGCGGAGAGCGAGATATTGTAAGACTATTGTCCGGCGTGATGGGGGTAGAAGGTTGAATTGGCAAGTAGTAAGGATTCTTTTCCGCTCCTCTCGTTCTTCCCCCCGCGCCATTAACGCCATTCCCCTCTCAACAGTGGCTCACTGACAGGCTAATTCAGGAGGATCAGAAGGAAAAAGGCGAATGAAACTGGCGCTCGGCTCACGGTGGATGTGAAGTGATCGTGCGGCTATCATTAGTAGTGAATGATCGTTATGAGATCACACTGGGGGTTATCAAATC
>WNFC01002129.1_pt1 | contig 21266 bp, 16 predicted proteins | sample 5400541 | NCBI WGS metagenome assembly WNFC01 (sample SAMN13153342, study PRJNA577476) | soil metagenome | isolation source: 120 cm saprolite under Douglas fir tree site 2 hole 2 replicate 1 | place: USA:California | collected 2015-04-18
GGCCAGATCCATTTCGTAGTTGGGAGAGCCCGCGGGCGGCGGTGTGGCGCCATCCAAGTCGGCGGGCAACATAGCGACATCTGAAGTTCGTCTCTTGAAGCAAATCATCTTGGCGGCATTGCCCGCCAGCATGTTGGTGCGGTCCAGAGCGCAGGTCTCAGCGCCAGTAAAGAAACCGCCGTTGGGAAAGCTGTCGGTGGTCACATAGTAGGCATCCGGCCAGACTCCGAGCTTGGGATAATCGGGCAGCGTCGTGCCATAGGAGAACTTGTAAAGATGGAAGGTTCCGGTTGCGTCCGACGACGTTGAGACAGCAACGCAAGAGTCATTGATCGTGAAAGTGTTGTTGAAAGCGATCATGGTGATGAGCCACCGACCAGCCGCTTTGTCATATGTCGCGACCGGGTCACTCACGTTGCCGGTGGCGCACTCACCGCCAAGAGGGGCGTACAGCGTCTGGATATTCGTGGGCGCCATGAGCTGAGCGCCCGTGGTCTTGTCGTATACGGCATAAGCCACGTTCACGGTTTCAACCACCTGCGTGGCGCCGACGGCGGCATTCGTATCGGGTGGCACGAAGCTGCCACCTTGCGCGTCTGTGATTCCATCAAAGTTCAACAGGCTGGTGGTGGCGACCTGGCGAAGCACTTCGCTCTGGGCCACTGCATCCGGCACATTGCTGATGTGCCGCTGAGGAGCGCGATCATGCTCAGGCATAACTTTGCTTGCATTGTGCCACGGAACTGGAGTCATGTCCCGAAACGCTAGAGGCGTTGTGGTGTGGCTGGTGGCATGAACGACTATCGGATTTCTCTGCACCTGCTGGGCCGACGCCAGGAAGGGGGCGAGCAAGAATAGAAAAGCTACCACCTTTTTACAGATTCGACGCAACTTCATGTGATCTCCTTCAGATTTATTTCTTCAGGCTGTCTCTAGAGTGTTCAGCTTCGTGTCTACTAAGCTCCTAGTAGTCGCACGATTCTAAGGCCCCTCTCGACAATGTGAGAAGTAAATTATTTGTAAAACCGCATCCAGAGCCCGAATTGGCGTCGTTACCGCAAAGGTTGCAAAAACTTGCACCAGGGACAATCTTTCCGCTACAACAACCGCGAGGACCGGCTCAGCACCGCCCGATGCTCGAGCGCGTGCAGTCCGCAGGGCACATCATGGCGATCTGATTTTGCGCTACTGCGGCAATCGTGCTCGGGTATTAAATCCTTGGGAGCCTAACCAAGATGTGTGAACCGAACCAGCCGGCGCTTCTGCCGTAAAGCGCTTCTATTCATCCTCATTTAATCTTCGTGCAAACCCTGTGAAATATTCGACAACTAATCTTTTCTCTCAGCCCTATCCCAAGAGTGGAGTCCTGAGCAACTCATTGCTCTGAACCCGCAGTTCTCTTGGTCAAGGAGCTCAGGAGGACGAATGTCAGGAAACAAGCTGCAATTGTCAGATGCTCCCCGGAAGACGATGGCTCTACTGCTGGCATTGACCACGGCTCTGGGATCAACCGCTCTACCCGCATTTGCTGCCTCGAAGACGGCCAAGGCAGCCACCGCTGTGCCTGCGACGGCCACTCCCATTCAGCACCTGGTCGTTATTTTCCAGGAGAATGTCTCGTTCGATCACTATTTTGGCACCTATCCGAGCGCGCTAAATCCGGCCGGCGAGCCAAAGTTTACAGCTGCAGCCAATACTCCCACCGTGAACGGTCTTAACAACGCTCTTCTGAACAGCAATCCCAACCTGAACCCGGCCAACGGTGGGGGTGCGTCCAACCCTTTTCGGTTAGATCGCTCGCAGGCGGTGACCCCCGATCAGAACCATGACTATAGCGCCGAACAACGGGCGTTCGACTCGGGTCTGATGGACCTGTTTCCTTTGAACACCAGTTCTGGCGGCAACGAGGTCATGGGCTATTTTGACGGCAACACGGTCACGGGTTTGTGGAATTACGCTCAGCACTTCGCGATGAGCGACAACTCGTTTGGCACGACCTTCGGCCCCTCGACTCCTGGCTTGATGAATCTGGTCTCGGGCCAGACCAATGGGGTCACGGCAACTTTGAACGGCACCGGGGACGAAGTGAGCGGTGGCCCTGACGGCTCCCTGACGGTGATTGGCGATCCCGATCCCATCGGCGATGTCTGCTCGAACTCAACTCGGAACCAGGTCACGATGAGCAGCAAGAACGTTGGCGATCTGCTGAGTGCAGCGGGCGTGACGTGGGGATCGTTCATGGGCGGTTTCAATCTGTCCATCGTCAATCCCAATGGCACTACGGGTTGCTCTCGCAGCTCGGCCAATGCGGTGAATGGCGTCGCCACCAAAGACTACATCCCGCACCACTCGTTCTTTAACTACTGGACGTCGACTTCCAACGCAGCACACACTCCGCCCGCTTCCGTGGCTGAAATTGGAAGTGCCGGTCCAGCGAACCACCAGTACGACATCCTGGACTTCTTCACGGCGGTTACAGCGGGCAATTTTCCGGCCGTGAGCTTCCTCAAGGCGCCCGCCTACCAGGACGGCCACGCCGGCTACTCCGATCCTCTGGATGAGCAAACCTTCCTGGTGAATACGATCAATTTCCTGGAAACGCAGCCGTCCTGGAGCAGTACGGCGGTGGTGATCCTTTATGACGACTCTGACGGATGGTACGACCACCAGATGAGTCCGATCGTCAACACGTCCACCGGTCTGGCCGATGCTCTGACTGGGCCGGGTGCTTGCGGCACAGCCGCCACGGCACTGCCTGGACTGAATCCTGCGAACACGCATGCCCTTGGCCGCTGCGGCTACGGTGCGAGGCAGCCGTTTCTGGTCATCTCGCCCTGGGCGAAGCAGAACTTCGTGGACCACACCGTGACCGACCAAACCTCCGTCATTCGGTTCGTCGAAGATAACTGGCTAGGCGGACAACGCATCGGGCAGGGATCTTTCGATGGAATCGCGAGCTCTATCAGCCAGATGTTTAGCTTTACGAAGATCAACCGCAACGGAACGCTATTCCTGGACCCTAGCACCGGCGAAAAGCAATAGCGGGCTTTTAGGTCACACGTAGAGGTGCCTCGTTGAACGATTGGGCATGGGAAGGCCTTCGCTTCGCATGCCCGCTCTTTTTTCGCAGAAATCTGACCCGGCAACCACCTTATTTCTGCTCAGGATTCGCCAGAAACCGGTAGCCCACGCCGCGCACGGTCAGTAAGTGGCGGGGTTCGGCGGGATCGTCTTCGATGTAGCGGCGTAGACGTACCACGAAATTATCGATGGCGCGGGTGTCAGTGTCTTCGTGCAAGCCCCAGACTTCCTCGAGAATCGACTTGCGGGAAACGACACGGCCGTCGTTGCGAACCAGGTGGCGCAGAAGTTCGGATTCCATCAGAGTCAGGTGAATGACGTTCTCGTTGGTGCGCAATTCAAGGGCGCCGAAGTCAATGGTCTTGCCTGCGAAAGAAAACGTTCCGAAGTCGCCGACGGTGCTCGGGTCGCCCGGCGTGTCACCGGAGTCGGGATTCGCTGCTACATGACCGGCACGCATCCACTGGGTACGCCGCAACAGTCCCTGCAGGCGCGCCAGAAGAATCTCCAGAGCAAAGGGCTTGGGCAGATAATCGTCGGCTCCGGAGGCAAAACCTTTCAGCACATCCTCGGGGCTCCCGCGGGCCGTCAGCATGAGCACGGGAACGTAGTTACGCGCGGCGCGCAATTCCGACACCACGGCAAACCCGTCCTTGCCGGGAAGCATGATATCGAGCACCACGGCATCAAAGTTTTCTTTGCGTTCGAGCAGGCGTTCTGTGGCGCTCTCACCGTCGCCCGCAACTTCGGCGGAGTAGCCCTCCGCTTCCAGGTTGAAGCGCAGTCCCTGGGCCAGGTGGAGTTCATCCTCAACCACGAGAACCCGGCTCATGCCGAGGACCTCGGCACTTCCATCCGCGGCAACTCCAGGGTGATGGTTGCGCCGCGGCCTTCGCCCGCGCTCTCGGCAAACACTTTGCCACCGTGCTTCTGAGCAATCGATTTCACGATAAACAGGCCCAGTCCGGTTCCCTTCACATGCGCCATGGAGCGGTGAGTCACGCGATAGAAGCGCTTGAAGATTTGTTTGACATCGTCGGGCGGAATGCCCACGCCCTGATCCCGCACCCTGAGCACAATCCGTTTTTCATCGGGTGTCTCCAGGCGCACGCGCACGTCGACGTTCCCACCGGAATACTTGATCGCATTGTCGAGTACGTTAAAAACCGCAGTACGCAGGTCTTCGGCGCTCCCCAGCACGCGCAGCCCACTTCCGTTGGTGGAGGCTTCCTCATAGCGCACCGCCTCAAGCTGGAGATGGTGGCGGGTGCGCGCGACGTCGATACAATCGCGCACCAACTGCCGGAAGTCGACTTCAGATTTATCCCTGCCCGCTTTTTTGTCTCCGGCCCGGCCAGCGCGCAGCACCTGCTCCACGGTTTCTGTCAGGCGGTCCGTATCGCTCAACATTAAGCGGTAAAACTCCTGCTTCTGGGACTCCGGCAATTCGCGCCGCAATAGCGTTTCCAAGTGCAGTCGTATGGAAGCGACCGGAGTCTTCAGTTCGTGGGTGACGGCATTGATAAAACTGTCGTGCTGCTCGCTGCGGCGGATCTCACGCACCAGAAAACTGGTATTCACGATCATGCCGGCAATGATCAGGGCGAAAAAGATGATGCCGAAAAATAGCAGCACACCTTCGCGCCAGTTAAGGATGATCCAGCCGGTGCCGAGAGCGACGGCGAGTGCCACCAGGCCGATGCCCAGGCAGAGGAAGAAAACTTTGGTTCCGCGGCGGCTCGTGATGCGCATGGGGACGGTGGACTTGCCAGCAATGATTCTAACGCCGCGGCAGACCGCGAGCACGGAGTCTCGGTCTATGGCACCAGTTCGATATGGGGTTCAATTCGAGGTTCGATGCGGGGTTCGACGCGAGGCTCGAAGCCGGGGCCAAACTCTCCAGGCAACCGGCCCGGCATATGAAGGTTCCGCCACCGCCCCAGATTCTCCCGCTGCCCTTCGAACTCGCGCTCGTACTTGTTGAAGGCCTCCCGCCCCAGCGCGGTCCGCAAAGGCGCTTTGGCCGCGAGCGGTGACTTACCCACAATTTCACGGATCTGCGACGTGCAGCGATCATTCAAAGCGGAAAGTCTGTCCAGAACTGTGGACGGCTCGATGTTGAGAAAAACTTTTGTCTGGTGGCGATGGCCTTGCCCTTCGCCCACGAAATCGGTACCGGAGCTGATGGCTTTCATGCGCTCTGCCAGAACGTCAGGATCCAGTACATCGGCTGCCGATTCCTGCGAAGGCGGAGGATTCTTGAAACCAGACAACGGGTCGGGATCGGGAGGGAGGCGCTCAAGGTATCTCAGATGTGCCTCGATATTCGCCTTCTGCAGCAGCAGATCATTGTGCTCCGGCACGGCCTCTCCGATTTTCTGGTACTCCGATTCGTGCTGCCGGATTTCGCCGACGAGCCTCAGGGCCTCGCGCTTCTCGGCGAATTTCGCGTCCGCTTCCAGTTGCCGAAGTGCCCGCCGGATACCGGATTCCTCTGCCGACACCCTTTGGTCCAACTCCAAACGCCAGGCCGCGCTATCCGGATGCCAACGAATCGGCGCGCTTTGTACGAGTTCCGTCGATGCTTTCTTAATCTCCGCCAGCAACGGCTGGCTCGGAGCCTTGAGCTTGTCTCGAATCAGACGCTCGACGCTCGGCTTCAGCCTGTCGTAAATGTAGTCATTGAAGGCGTCGTTGAAAGTGCCGAGAAACTCCCCCAGCAGCGGATACTTGCCGGTGAGCATCTTCAGCACGCCCACATTGTCGGCCAAACGGTCGGAATCGACGATAAAACCCTGGACATCCTTCGCCAGTTCCTCTCCCATCTCGCCTTTCGCGTCCACAGATTCCTTTAATACTTCCGAACGAGCCTGCGAGGCGTCCGCTGCCGCACCCCGCAGATCGCCCGCGGTTGCGAAATCCACATCGTGCTCTTCTGCGTCGTGATTCTCAGGAGTCTGTTCCGCTTGATCGGGTTCTTTCTCCAGCTCGGCGGCGTATTCTTCTTCGGTCGCTGCTGATTGGGTTCCGTCGAGGTGGTACTGGCTGTCGGCCCAGCGGATTTCATCCAGCAGACCGCTCTTCTCCTTTTCAATGCTTTTGGCTTGCAATAATGCGTGGCGGAGAGGCGGCGGCATTTCATTCCACGCCCGCTGACAGAGCTGGCGCTTGGTCTCAGCAGCCAACGCCCTCTGCCCTTCGCTGCGGAATTGCGAGTAGTCCTTCTCCATCTCCTTCAAGCGCGCTTCCAGCGGGGCTGGGGGACCGTCGGATCGGGTGGCGAGGAACGTGAATGAGGCAGCGATCACAGCCACCAAGGCGATGCGGTCCACCCATTTCAGAGCCAACTGCGTGATCCCCCACGCGTGGCTCACGGCTTTCGTGCCATGACCGTATTGAATCTCAAGAATCCGCCCGGCATACAGCGCCGCGATCAGACCGATCGTCTGCAACTTCGACAGGTTCACAGCCTCGATAAAGGTGTGGACCCGGGCAATCGTGCCTTCCCAGGAACGAATCTGAAACAACGTCGCCGTATCGATGGGAAGAGCACTCACACGCCAGGCGAAAACCGAGTACGCCGCCAGTGTGGTCGTGAGGATCGCCAGCAATTCCAGACTGGCTTTTGCGAGGTGGTAGACGAAACGCTTGGTGGATTTCGCCGCGTCCATTTGCGCTTTGGTAAGGTGCGCGGTCAACAGCCAAAACAAAGACGCCGCAAAGCAAGCGTAAACACTGCCCTCCAAAGCGATGGCAAGGCCGCTGAAAACCAGTGCGAGAAGTAGGAAATGGAAGCGGACCTGCGAACGGTCCTGAGCGGTTACGGCATTGTTTTCAGAAGAGGAAAATGCCGCGCGAAGGATCTTGCGCTTCCACACGAAAAACCCGGCACAGTACAGAATCGGAATGATGATGAGCAGCCACCATCCCAGCAAGCTGATGACTATATAGGCCAGGAACAACACTACGAGCGAGGCAATACTGCCAAGGAAGTCCGCCAAGCTGGTGGGCTTGGCATTTCAGCCTCCTGGGTGAGGATTCACACCGCGCAGCATGGCACTGACCTGCTTTGTGGGGCAGATTATGCCACGGAAAGCAAGTTCAGCCAAGTCACATATTCAAGCGAAGGGAGCGTGGCGTGGGATCTAGTCGCCCGCGACTGAGGCTTCTGCCATCGCGGCTGTGATAAGGCGTCCATTCGGCGTCGGCACCAGGCCACGCTCGACTTCGGCCAGCTTCACGCGTTTGATGTCCCAGGCCAAACCCAACTGCTTCAGTGCCCAGATGCCGTACCAGTTCATGTCGATCTCAAACCAGCGGAAGCCATGCTGCGCGGCGGTGGGATGCGCGTGGTGGTTGTTGTGCCAGCCCTCGCCAAAAGTCAGCAGCGCCACCCACCAGCTGTTGGTGGAAAGATCGCGCGTCGCGAAACGGCGCGTTCCCCAGGAGTGCGTGGCCGAATTGACCAGCCAGGTTGCGTGCAGTCCAACTACCGTACGCATGAAGACGCCCCACATCAGGAACGGCAGTCCTCCGATGGCGAGCAAAATGACGCCCAGCACGATCATGGGAACATAGTGATATTTGGTGATCCAGACGTGAAATTTATCTTTCGCGAGGTCGGGAACGTAACGGGCCAGGGTGGTCGTGTCGTGATGCATCGACTTGCCCATGAGAATCCAGCCCATGTGCGCCCACCATTTGCCATCAATCGGAGAGTGCGGATCACCGTCCTGGTCCGAGTATTGATGATGGATGCGATGCGTGGCTACCCAGAAGATTGGTCCGCCCTCGAGGGCCAGCGTGGCGCAGACAGTTAGGAAATACTCCACCCACTTCGGCGTCTTGTAGCCGCGGTGCGTCAGCAACCGGTGATAGCTCATGCCGATGCCGAGACTCCCTGACACCCACCACAGGAACATGGCAACGAACAGCGCCTTCCACGTGAAGAAGAAGAGCGCTGCCACGGCCCCCAGGTGAAACAGGCCCATGAATGCGGCTGTCACCCAGTTGATTTCGTCTTTGGCGGCTTGTGGTTTTTCCAGATCTTCCAGTTGCATTTCCAAGAGGGTCCCCGTTCGTGGTCTTAAGTTCGATACCGTACTTAAGGCTATCAGGGGACCGTGGCAGCTCACTGTAATACTTGTGTAATAGCGGGGACTTGCCTCATTACGAGGGTAACGGAACGGGAACTTACCGGTTTTGGACTTAACCAAATTCCGGATCCGATATTTCCCACGCGGACCGTCGTCACGTGAGGTTCGTGCGCAAAAAACTTTCTTCACTAAGGCAAGTGTCGAGGCGAAAGCTGCACCGGCTTTGCTCTACGCCGCGTTGCCTTTCACCTGCACTCCCGCCCACTTTTCCAGCAACGTCAGAGTGGCGGCGTAGTCCAGATCCTTGTGGCCGTCTTCTGTAGCCATTTCGTAGATTTCTTCGACGGTTTCGAGCGCCGGCAGTTTGACGCGCGCTTCTTTGGCGGCTTCAAGAGTCAGGCGGATGTCCTTATGCATGAGCCGCAAGGGAAAATTGGGAGTGAAGTCGCGCGCCAGTACGAACGGACCTTTGTAGTCAATCACGCCGGAACGCACCATGGTGGCTTCAATGAGAGAGAGCAATTTCCCCGGGTCCACGCCAAGTTTAGTGGCCAGGGTAAGCGCCTCGGCGAAACCTTCAAAAATGAGGGCAATTTGCAGGTTCATGGCGAGCTTGGTGGCTTGGCCTTTGCTGGTCTCGCCCATGCGGAAAATCTTTTTGCCCATGGCGGCGAACAGAGGCTTGAGGCGTTCGATGTCGGCTTCGTCGCCGCCCACGATAAACACCAGACTTCCGTTCTGCGCGCCGATCTTCGAACCAGTCATCGGGGCGTCCACGTAGGCGACGCCGTTCCCCTTCACCCGTTCGGCAAACTTGAGCGTGGCCGACGGGGAGATGGTGCTCGAGTCGGCAATAATCATGCCTTGCGTCAGCGACTGCTCGACACCGTCAGGACCGAACAGCACGTTCTCCACGGCGTCGGTATCGGAAACACAGAGCCAGACGACCTCAACACCCTGAGCGGCCTCCGCAGGAGTCGCCGTAGTGCGCGCGCCTTCGACCTGCTTGCCCGGGGTTCGGTTCCACACCGTGACTTCGTGTCCTGCCTTGGCCAGGTTCGTTGCCATGGCATGGCCCATGATCCCCAACCCTAAAAAAGCAACTCGCATTCTGCCTTCTCCTTGTCTCAACAAACCTTGTCTCAACAGAACCGGCGCTTCGAATTAGACGGTTCAAATACGTTTCGAATTAGATATGACCGAAGCAATCATGGTCAAGCAACAGTCGGGCCAGGAGTTCTTGCATTGCGTCGGTAGACGATAAACCGGCGCCGGGCGCCAAGGATGGCCAGCGTAAATGCTGGCGTTTTTTCCACCATCCAATCCCATACCTGCCCATACAGTAATCGCTGCAGGCCGGCGGTTATTAGCTGAGTTCTGAGCTAAAATGAAGCGAGCCACTTCCAGCTATCATCGAATTAACTGACACTGGCGTTGCCCACCGCAAGGCGGGACGCATCGCATTCGGCACTCGGTAAGCGTCAGCGGTCGGGATTACCATCAGGATTGAGGTTGCGTTTCACTCCCAACCAGGTTTTGTAGCGGGATGATTAAAGTCACTCTTCGCAATCCGGCTCTGCGCAAGCGGGCGTCCCAGTTTGGACGTCTGGTGCGGCACTCTGCGGTAACCCCCCGTTCTGGAGAGACCCATAAGCCACAGCTCGTTGCGAATGGAGAACTAGGCGTAACTTTTATCGGCCACGCCAGCTTTTTTGTTCAGATGGGCGGGAAGAACGTGGTCATTGATCCCAACTTCGCTCGCTGGCTTTTCGTGCTCAAGCGCCTGCGGCGTCCCGGATTGCGAGTACGCGATCTGCCCGCGATTGACCTGGTCCTGGTAACGCACGCGCACTTCGATCATCTGCATCGCCCATCCCTGCGCGCGATCGTGCAGCATAATTTGCGGGAGCGTGGCACTGCGCCAGCCATCATCGTCCCCAGTCATGTCTCGGATCTGGTTTCCGACCTGGGATTTTCCGAGATCATCGAACTGGACTGGTGGAAGAGTTCCCGTCACGGCAACCTGTCAGTGACGCACGTTCCTTCGCGCCACTGGGGTGCGCGCATCCTGAAAGACTCGCATCGCGGCTACGGCGGCTATGTGCTACGGGCGGGAAAGCACTCGGTCTATCACGCGGGCGACACCGCTTATTTCGCAGGCTTCCGCGAGATCGGTCGACGACTCTCGCCGGAACTCGCACTGTTGCCGATCGGCGCCTATAACCCTCCGCAGTTTCGCAATGTACACACGAATCCCGCTGATGCCACTCAGGCGTTCCTCGACCTGAATGCCCGTTGGATGGTGCCCATGCACTACGGGACCTTTCGCCTGTCCCACGAACCCATCGACGAACCGCTGCAACTGCTGGAACAGGAGGCACGATCGGCCGGCATCAAGGATCGGGTCGTGGTGATGGAAGAAGGCGTGACCAGGTTCTTCTGAACGTTCTGCTAAACGCACGTGGACTGTTTTGTTACGCCGGCTTTTTGTAACGCTCCATTGACAATCTGCGGTCACTTTTAGGTGTACACTTCCTGCCATAAAAATCTCGCGTAGGAGTCCATCATGCCAGTCAAAGCCATTCCCGAGGGTTATCACACCATCACTCCGTATCTGACCGTTCGTGACGCCGCCCGCGCCATCGAGTTTTATAAGCAGGCATTCGGTGCTGAAGCAAGGGGCGCCATGCCCGGTCCTGATGGGAAGATCATGCACGCTGAGTTGCGCATCGGCGATTCCATCATCATGCTAGCGGATGAGTTTCCCGAGTTCGGCTCGCTGTCACCGCAGACCACCGGTGGTTCGGGCACGGGACTGCACATCTATATCGAGGACGTGGATGCCGCCTTCGATCGCGCGGTGAAAGCGGGTGCCTCCGTGGAGATGCCAGTCGCTGACATGTTCTGGGGCGATCGCTACGGCAAGCTGAAGGATCCGTTCGGCCACAAATGGTCGATCGGAACCCACACCAAGGACATGTCCATGGATGAGATGAATCGGGGCATGGAAGAAGCCATGGCCAAAATGCCTAAGAGCGCATAGGCACAGTTAAGACCGTACAGAAACTTAATCGCTTGAACCGAGGTGGCGATGGCGCCCTCGATGAGCCGCTTGGGAAAACTTAATCTCTGTTTGGGACTGAGGCAGGCTGCGCACAGCTAGCGTAGAGGTGCTTACGCTCTTGTACGATTTCTGTGGCGCAGCCTTTTGCAGTCTCAATAGGCGAGCAGGATCCTCAGGTCGCGTAAATTGTTGCCGGTTGGCCCGGTTTCGATCGCATCGCCAAGCGCGCGGAAGAACGGGTACGCATCAAACTTCTGAAGCGCCGCGCGAGCGTCGAGTCCTTGCATCTTGGCGCGCTCGAGCGTGTTCCCGTCCACCACCGCTCCTGCCGCGGGGCTATTGCCGTCCACGCCGTCGGTTCCCGCGCTCAACACAGTGATGCCCTCTCCCGCAATCTTGGACGCACATGCGAGTGCAAACTGCTGGTTGCGTCCGCCGATTCCTCCGTTGGTGACTTTCACTGTGACCTCTCCGCCCGAGATCACGCACGCACGCCCAAATTCTCTTTTCATTTGACGCAAGCGCTCCAACAGATGTTGGGCGGCGCGCTCATAGTCCCAGTCGTCACAAGAGTTGTCCGACTGCACCACGAAGCCGGCACGTTCAGCCGCGACGCTGGCCTGCTCGACCGCGGTCTGGTTCGAAAGCACCGTCCACCAGCGGGAGCGGTAAAAAGCCTGATCGTCGGATTTAGGCGTCTCCTCCAGCGCGTGGCGCTCAAAGATCTCGCGGGTCGATTTCGGAAACTGATTCAGAAGGCTGTACTTCTCCGTAATGCGGTAACAATCTTCCACGCTCGTGGAGTCGGGCATGGTCGGCCCCGAGGCCAGCGCATCGGGTGCATTGTCGGGAACGTCGGACACTAGCACGGAAACTTGTTGTGCGGGAAAAGCAGCCCGGGCCAACCGTCCGCCTTTGACGGCGGAAAGATGCTTGCGGATGGCATTGATTTCCGCAATGGGTGCGCTTGAATGCACTAGCGCGCGGTAAGTCGCGATCAGATCTTCGAGCGGGATCTCGTCATCGAACGACCTCTCTACGATGGACGATCCTCCGCCGCTGAGCAGAAAGATCACCAGGGATGCCGCTGTCTGCGCTTCGAGTGCTCTTAGTATCGCCTTCGTCGCCTGGATCGATTCGGAATTGGGCGTGGGATGCCCACCGCGAAAATAGCGAAAGCCGTGCACTTGCGCAGATGGCTCGACCGAACTGGCTATGATGCCTTCGAGCGATGCACCCACTTGGCCGGCCAATGCTTCAACCATTGTGTGTCCGGCCTTGCCGATGGAGACAACCAGCGTGCGCGAGTACGACTGCAGATCGTAAACATCTTCGCAGATGCGCAAGAGTCCACGCTCGCAATGGACATGCCGGCCGAAAGCTTTGGAAATCGAAGCCTCGACCAGCGCGGACTGGAAAATTTCGCGCGCGGTCTCTCGCATCTGGCGAAATTGAACTTCACGATCGGGGGCCGAAAGCATGGAGGGATTATAAAGACGATACAAGCTGTCAGCTGTCAGCTGTCAGCTATCAGCTATCAGCTATTAGCTATTAGCGAAACCCTTCGCCAGCAGCAGATGTTGCAGGGTTTCTGGGGGACTTGAGGTTTAGCTGAGAGCTGACGGCTGAGAGCTGATAGCTTCCCTCACCCACTCCTCAATCGCCTCCCTCAACTCGCGCAACCGCCCCTCGAAAAAGTGATCGGCGCCTTCGATCAACACCAACTTCTTCGGCTCTGGCACTGACCCAACCAACGCCTCCAGTTTCGCCCGCGGGCCAAACTGGTCACGCGCTCCACTGACAAATAATTTTGGCTTCGCGCACTGACGCAGGAAATCCAATGTGTAAGTCCGCGGTACTTCCGTGCCAGCAGCCACAGGACCGGCTGGGATCCCGAGGCCAATCGCTGCTTTCACCCGCGAATCGCTGCACGCGGCCTTCAATCCGACCGCCGCGCCGAAAGAAAATCCGGCAAACGCCAGCGGCAGATGAAACTCCGCGTCCAGCCAATCGAGAGCGGCGCGAACGTCATCGACTTCCCCTTTGCCCTCGTCGTGCTCTCCTTGGCTTAGCCCGGCGCCGCGAAAATTGAAACGCAATACGGGAAAACCGAAGCTGTTCAGCGCCTTCATGGTGTGGAACACGACTTTGTTGTGCAGCGTCCCGCCAAACAGCGGATGCGGATGGCAGACCAACGCCGCATGAGACGCGTTCTCTGCGCCTGCGTTAAGCAGGGCCTCTAGCCGGCCCGCGGGGCCCTCAAGAAATAGCGAGCGGATGGATGAGGTCGAAGAAATCACATCGTCAGATTACACGGGAGAAGGCAGAAGTAAGAAGGCGGAATGCAGAAGTTTGAACTCAGCGTTGGGCGCCTCGATTGTCTGTCGGGGTTCTCAATTCTGCATTCTCACTTCTGACCTCTGCCGTCGTTGTGACCGTGCTCCGTCGCGATCCCAACTGCCTCCGTCTGCTATTCTCTCCCCCATGGACGCCGTTGCGCTCACGCGCCAGCTTGTCGACATTGAATCGATCACCGGCAACGAGGCTCGTGTCGGAGAATTTCTCTACCGCGAACTCTGCCGGCTGGGCTATCAGACCAAGAAGCTGCCGGTGGAAGGCGATCGCGCCAACGTCTATGCCACTTTGCCCGAGCAACTGCATCCTGCTGTTGTGTTTTCCACGCACATGGATACCGTTCCTCCCTTCATTCCTTCTCGCGAGGATGGATCGCGCATTTACGGGCGCGGTTCGTGCGATGCCAAGGGAATTATCGCAGCGCAGATCGCTGCCGCCGAACGCCTGCGGCAACAGGGAATCTATGTCGGCCTGCTGTTCGTAGTGGGCGAAGAGCGCGACAGCTTGGGCGCGAAAGTAGCAAACGAATACGCCGCGAATCAGCCGGCTGTAGATCAGCAAGGACCGGGCTCGCGCTACCTGATCAACGGCGAGCCCACCGAGAATCGTATCGCGCTGGCGTCGAAGGGCACGTTGCGCGTCGAAGTAACGGCGCTGGGCCGTATGGCGCACTCGGCATATCCAGAGCTGGGAGAATCCGCGATCGATAAGCTGCTCGATGCTCTTACTCGCCTGCGCGCCATGCCGCTGCCCTCCGACCCCGAGATTGGACCGTGCACGCTGAACATCGGATTGATCGAGGGCGGACGCGCGCCGAACGTGATCCCGGATCATGCTCACGCGGACCTGCTCTATCGCCTCATCGGCCCGTCGCAGGATTTGCGCCGCAACATTCTCGCGACTGCCGGCGATCAGGTGAAAGTTACATTCCCGCTGGAGATTCCCTTCCTTCGCCTGCGCACCGTCGACGGTCTGCCTACAATGATTGCCGCCTTCACCACCGATGTTCCCTTCCTCTCGAACTGGGGAGAGCCTGTGCTCGTTGGTCCGGGATCGATTCACGTCGCCCACTCCGAGGGTGAGTACATTGAGAAGCAGCAACTGGCGGACGCAATCGATTTGTACTGCACGATTGCGAAGCGGCTCATTTGAAGTCAGAAAGAAGAAGCGAGGATGCAGAAAGTTGGTTGTTTTCTTTTCTGCTGCCTCTCTGCCTGAGCGCGCGTAATGCCTTATGTAACGCATGCAGAGGACCGTAGCAGCTCTAGCAGACTTACGTCTTTCCCCTCCGCTTGTGCGATACACATAAATATGAAATATTTACACATCAGGAGAACATTTGTGCGCACCAATATCGACATCGATGACCGCTTGATGCGCCAGGCTATGCGGCGCAGTGGGGCGCCTACCAAAAAAGCCGCCGTGGAAGCGGGCCTCCGGTTGCTGGCAGAGACGCATGCTCAAGGTTCCATCCGCCGCTTCCGCGGGAAAGTACGCTGGGAAGGCGACCTCAACCAGTCGCGCTTGGGCCGCGCTCGAACCTAGGCTGGGCGATGGTCATTGTCGACAGGACCGTGTGGATTGACTATCTGCGCGGCGCCGAAAATCCCGAAACACTGTGGCTGGATCGGGAACTGCAACGGCAGCGGCTCGGGTTGACCGATCTCATTCTTTGCGAAGTATTGCAAGGCGTTCGCGACCAACGCACGTTCGCCCAAGTTCGGGCCGATCTCTTAAAGTTCCAGGTCTTCCAAACCGGCGGAACCGCTCTAGCCGTTGCAGCCGCCCAGAACTACCGGGAGTTGCGCCAGCACGGCTACACCGTCCGCAAGACCATCGACTGCCTGATCGCCACGTTCTGTTTGCAGGCCAAGCACGAACTGCTGCACCGGGACCACGATTTCGATTCCTTCGAGAAGGTGCTCGGGCTGCAGGTGGTGCATGCGTAACCATAACCGGCTGTCATCCTGAGCGGAGTAGCGGCTTCGCGAAGCGAAACCGCTACGCAGTCGAAGGACCCCATGCAAACATGCACCAAGACAGGCGTGTCCACGAGTTCTTATCGATGCGCGTGTACCCTAGTTTCCGCTGTGAGAAAGAGAACTCCCTCCAGCTTTCGAGGAACTGCAAGCGGCCTCGGGGTCCTTCGACTAAGCAAGAACTGCGCTTCGCGCACTTCACGCTCCGCTCAGGATGACAACTTGGGGGGCATGGTCGCAGCAATGCGCAAAGATTCTGGGAACGCCGGTCCAAAGATTGAGGACATGGAAATAGTCTTGCTCGGGAGTCGGGATTAGTCGGACAGCATTTGTTCGAGTCGCGCTAAACTTGAATCATGACCACCACGACCCTCAACTCCCTAGCCCGCGCTTCCTCCGCCTACTTGCGCTCGGCCATGCATCAGCCTATTCAGTGGCACGAGTGGGGTGAGGAGGCTTTCGCCGCGGCGCAGCGCGAGAACAAGCCGGTGCTGCTTGATATTGGTGCGGTGTGGTGCCACTGGTGCCATGTGATGGACCGCGAGTCTTATGACGATCCGGAAGTTGCGGCCATCGTGAATGAGCATTTCATTGCGGTGAAGGTGGACCGCGATGAGCGTCCTGACATCGACAGCCGCTATCAGGCGGCGGTGCAGGCGGTCAGCGGGCAAGGGGGCTGGCCGCTCACCGCGTTTCTCACGCCTGACGGCAAGCCCTTTTACGGTGGGACGTATTTTCCGCCCAGTGATGGCTATGGGCGTCCCAGCTTCCGGCGTGTGTTGCTGAGCATCGCCAATGCTTACAAAGAAAAAAATGGCGACGTGGTCGAGCAAGCCAAGATGCTTGAAGGCGCGATCGCGCAGTCCGAATCTTTTGCGGGACGCAGTGGCCGCGTTTCAGCCAGCATCATCGAGGCCATCAAGAAGTCTGCATTCAGCATGTTCGACGCACATCATGGTGGCTTCGGCCAGGCGCCAAAGTTTCCTCATCCCTCGGCGCTCGATTTGCTGATCGAGCAGTATGCGCGGTCGACAAGCGGAGTTTCGCTCCGCCGGACCCTTCGACTTCGCTCAGGGCAGGCTCACGAGGGCAGCCGTCCCCACACGGATCTTGCCCCGACCGATGCGGCCCAGAATGAAGAGGAGCTCCGAAATTTAATCGTCACTACGCTTGAGCACATGGCCAATGGCGGCGTCTACGACCAGCTTGCCGGAGGATTCCACCGCTACTCGGTCGACGAGCGCTGGGTGGTGCCGCACTTCGAGAAGATGTGCTACGACAATTCTGAACTGCTGAAGAACTACGTCCACGCCTTTCAGGCCACGGGCTCGGAGTTCTTCGCCAATGTGGCCCGCGACATCATCCGATGGATGGATGAGTGGCTGAGTGACCGCGAGCGCGGAGGCTACTATGCTTCGCAAGACGCCGACATTTCCATGGACGATGACGGCGACTACTTCACCTGGACGCTCGATGAGGCCCGCGCGGTTTTGACCGAAGAAGAAGCACAGGTCGCGGCACTGCATTACGACATCAACGAAGTTGGCGAAATGCATCACAATCCCGCGAAGAATGTGCTTTACGTCCGTGCCCCGATCGAAGAAATCGCACGCCGGATGAGTCTGGCGCCCGAGCGCGTGAAAGCTCTGCTCGAATCAGCCAAGAAAAGGATGTACGCGGCGCGCCTGCAACGGCCGACGCCGTATGTGGACAAGACGGTTTATGTGGGCTGGAACAGCATGTGCATCTCGGCGTATCTGGAAGCGGCGAAGGTGTTGAGTCTCGAGGGCACGCGCCGGTTCGCCCTGCTCTCGCTCGATCGGGTTCTGGCGGAAGCCTGGAAGCCGGAGCGCGGAGCGCCGGGGAACGCGGGCGAGGATGCCCACGCAGGACAGTTGCTGCATGTGGTCGCTTACTCCGACCCGCAAGCCTCGCACCGCGACGTCCCCGGCCTGCTTGACGACTACGCGGCTACCGCGATCGCCTGCCTCGACGCTTATGAAGCCACTGCCGATCTCACCTACTTCAAATTCGCGCAGGCCATCACCGACGCCATGATCGCTAAGTTTTTCGACACGACGTCCGGTGGCTTCTTCGATAGCGAGCCGCCCGCGGATGGCAAAAGTCTGGGCGTGCTCTCGACGCGACGGAAACCCCTGCAGGATTCACCGACGCCCGCAGGTAATCCCATGGCCGCCATTGCTCTGCTGCGAATGCATCACTACACCGGTGAAGCCGGGTATCGGGACAAGGCGGAACTCACGCTGGAAACGTTCGCTGGGATAGCAGAGCAATTTGGCATTTTCGCCGCGACTTATGGGATCGCGGTGATCTACCTGCTGGAGAATCCGGTGCAGGTCGTTGTGGTGGCGGGCAGCGGGCCGGAGGAATCAACTGGCGCACTCTACGCCGCAGCTGCGGCACCCTTCGCCTTTAACAAGAGCACCTTGCGGTTGACCGTGAACCAGGCAGTGGCCTCCAATTTGCCTCCCGCGCTGGCATCCACAATCCCGAATCAGTCGCAGTTAAAGTCCGGAAAATCCTTCGCGGTCCTGTGCTCTGGATTCGCCTGTCAGCCGCCGCTGACCGATGCCGCTGAACTGCGGAGAGAGCTGGAATCCGCACTCCACAAGTAAGGTCAGAAACGTTTCCCCAAAAAAACGGGGCTGACGGGTTAATAAGGTCCCGTCAGCCCAAAGATAGCGAGCCCTAGTTTTCGGCCCAGTTACCGCTGGTTACTTTCGTGACCTTGCGGCCACGGTTGGCTTCCGATATTTATTTCATTGTCGGTAGCTGGTTTAGGCCGGCGCACCTGGTAGCCAAACTGGGTGGGCACAATGGAATCGAGCCTCCGTCCAAGGCGGGAACCTGAGGGACGGCAGCTGCTACATATGTGCCCACTAGTCCTAACATCAGGATCGAAGTCCTGATTGCGAGTTTCATGGTTTTTCTCCTACCGCGGCATGGCCGTCAACATTCCGGCCCCATCGCGCGGAGCCGCATTATAAGGCACACTGTCAACCCTTCTTGCAGGAAATTTCACACCGGTGCCCTGACGCTTCAACCTAGGGAGGCGTTCGGGCTATTACCATGCCAACAAAAGTCCGGTAAATACAGCAAATGCTGTAGTTTGGCGGGGATTTTCCCTCAGGGTCTGTAGGGCGCAAGGGCAGAAACCCAGAAGGGCGCTCTGGCGGGAAGACGTTTACAAAATCCGAACAAGGCGCCTGAAGCGAGGAAAAGCGACGAGGAGGCGCGATCTCCAGGTTCTATGTTTTGGTGCCCAGAGTCTCCGGCAATCGCGGAATATCCAGGCGACTCGGAGCTGCAAGTCCTGTCCGGGCCCCAGAACTAGCTGGGTCGGCTGCAGAACGGGACGAGGTAGCATGTGTGCGCGAGAGCGCACGGTCAACCATCCCTTCAAACATTGGAATCAAGGAATCGGGGGCCACGGGGTAGTGAATGTCGGAGAGGCTCTGCTCCCAGCGCTGCGGCTGCAGCAAGACTGCCGTAGATTCGCGGGCCGGGCTCTTGGCAAGCAAGTAGCCGAGCCAGGTCAGTAAAGCTGCGTTGAAGGCAGCCATATTGACCAGGTCCATGGCCAGATTGTCGAGGTAGTGGCCTAACCAGGATGCAATCAGCGCCAACTCAACCATGGCGTACCCACCCAGACCCAGAGCAATTCCAAAACTGTGCTGCTTCCGGCTGACTCCCAGGTAGTTGGCAAAGAACAAGAGGAACAACACCATGCCCACCTGAATAGTACGTACGCAACGCTGTGTGGTGGTAATGGCGAGCATCCACGGCAGCATCTCGGAGGAGCTACTGGAAACTGAGACGACGCCGGCCACCAGCAGCATCACCAGGCCGGCCCACTTGAAGAGAACGGTGCCCAGATCACGCAAGGTGTGGAATGGCCGGAAAACATCCAGAAAGATTTCGTGAATGATCTTGAAGCCTAAAACCACGCCGATCGCATTGCTGATCCAGTACAAATAAAAGTACGTAGCGTAATTGTGCCGCAGGTGAGCGGGAAAGATCACCGCAAAGATCAGAATCTGCGTGATGACATAAGCAAAGAAAAACTTGAATTTTTTGTGCAACTGGCGCCGGAGCATGACTGCGGCAATGACCGACTGCAGCACGGGGTGCGCTATCCAGAGAGCGTTATAGAAGATCGTGATTTTTTCGCTCATCGGAATAATACCCTGGGCTCCGTAAGGCACGGAACTACGTTCGACTATGACTGTACGGAGGTTAAGCCAAAGCTAATTGTTTTGGCCCTGGTGTTCAATGTACTCAGGTAACTGAGAGTAACGTTACCTTTGCAGGTAACCAAAAGCAACGTTACCTTCGTGCCATTGAGGCCCGGGCTCCACAAGGGTGGCGAATTCAGCAAGGGAGAGAGAAAGTGCGGCAAGCAGGAGCTTGCAAGATCCCGGACAATTCAAGAACACGCCGGGCGCACGGACTGCGATGCGTCTTTCCTAAACCTGCTATGCGTCGGGGACGGAGTGGATGTAGGCGCGCATCATGCGCACCTCATCGTCTTTCTCGCTCAAGTCGTGCAACAGGATGTCACGCAGGGATACCATGCCAACCAGATGTCCATCCTTGCAGACGGGTACGTGACGGAAACCGTGCCGCCGCATCAGGGTCATGCAGCTTTCCAGATCTTCATTCGTGCTGACGGTAAGGGGATCTTCGGTCATGACCTCAGCCAGACAGGTGCTCCGGGGGTCGCGGCTTTCGGCCACTACGCGCTTCATGAGATCGCGTTCAGAAAAGATTCCCATCAGCTTGCCGTTGTGCATGACTGGAACCGCACCAATGTTTCGTTCCACCATAGCCTGCACGGTTTCAAGTACGGTTTGACCGAGTTCCGCCTGATACGTTTCCTGAGGCTTAATCAGGTCGCAGATACGCATTTGATACCTCCCGGGAAGCCAACATCCGAGTTGTCCAAAGCAACCATCGGGGTCGGAGTATATGCCGAAAACCAGGGGAGGGGAATAGGCAAAAGGCTGGAGAATCAGAAAGTAACACCCGGAATGGGAAGAAAGGGCCCACTGCAAGCCCAAGGGGTCCTTGCCTTCTCGCATCTGAAGAACGGGGCAGGGTTTTATTTGGGTGAGGAAACTGCACTGCGGTGCCCCCCTTCTTCGCCGATGAAGAAGAAATACGAGCAGCTCCACAGCGCCGTAGGGACGCTGCCCCGCGCGCGGGCGGTGACAACAATGTTGTACTGATCCAAGCCTCCCGAGCTCAGCTCAAAAAAGACATCCGCCGTCTGCCCGGTTAAGCCAGCTTTTTTGTCGGGCCCTGCGGGCCTCGAATTCCCATCCCCCAACGGATTGATTGCCGGCTGAATGGCCGCCGGCTGGATGACCGCCAAGCGCCTCAAGAATTCGTGGAGATCATGGCTTTGAACGCTGCCGGGAACCATAAACGAAACGTCGGCGTCGTGCTCCGCGGAGAAGTGCCAGGCGAGCGACGCGGCCAGATTCACTGCCCGTTCGTAGGCTGGCACAGAGATCAAACCAGCCGCAGGATTATCGAAGACAATGCGCAGCCTGCGCTCATCCTCGCGGCTGAACTCGCGAACCTTCAGCGAGCCGGACTTCGCCGTCGCCTTCCAGTCAACGTGCCGCGCTGAATCGTCGGGCATGTATTCGCGGATGAGATATAAAT
>WNFC01002191.1_pt1 | contig 21262 bp, 27 predicted proteins | sample 5400541 | NCBI WGS metagenome assembly WNFC01 (sample SAMN13153342, study PRJNA577476) | soil metagenome | isolation source: 120 cm saprolite under Douglas fir tree site 2 hole 2 replicate 1 | place: USA:California | collected 2015-04-18
CTTCTCCTCGATGAATGCTGAGGCAGATTCCACCGGGACGGTCTTTTTCATGTACAGGTCCAACTCTCGCAGCTAATTTTACTGCGCTCAGCGTAACCTGCAACCTCCGTTGGTAAGGTCAGTTTCCGATTAGCCGACACTACGAGAGTCAGGAATTGCAAGGTCTCAGCTTGCGCGCGCTTCGGATTGGGCTGATTGACCAGGTTCTCTTCGACAACTCCATGTTTTAGGAGCACGTTGCCGCGTACCCGAAATTCCCTGTCACGTGACCCGTGGACGTCTTTGCGAGGACGAAGCTGGCCGCATCGCCATACCCTCCAACAAAGGCAAGCCCAAAGGAGAGCCACGTGCCAGTCTTGCTAATGTTTCGAAAGCACGATCGTCCTTTCCTCCTTGCGCATCCTGGAAACAAGTGCCAGACGCAGCAGGCGGGCCTCCACTGGAAAAACAAATTTGCCAGCCAGCTCTGCATTGCCCATATCCGGTTGGCCTCTTCATGCCACTATGCTCAATGGTGTCGACTGCAAGGCTCCTTTCTGGCTCGTAAAACATGCTCACGAATGAACCATCTCCGTGGGACGGGCAAGTGTCGAGTTGAAGACCAGCTTTGCAACGCACGCCTCCAAGTGCGTTCTTCTTCATGAAACAAGGCAATCGAGTGTCTGCATTCGCGAGGTCACTCAGGCTGCGATGGATACCGGTGCCGGTTCCGGCTTGTACTTCGGCTCGTAAACATGCTGACGAATGAAAGACAACGAGTCTTCCGGCCGGGGGATGCGAGCGAGCCCAGAATCAAAGACTACTTTCGCCACCCGCGCGGCGGTCTGGATCTCGGTCTCCAGAATGTTCGACTGCAGCGGGTACAGGAGACCCTGTTTAAGCAATTCGGACGGCACCTGATCCGCAACTGCCTGCCCGGCCTCGATAAACATCTCGTCTGTGACTCGCTTCGCCTGCGTTGCGAAGATCGCCATCCCAACCGCCGGGAATATGTAGAAGTTGTTCGCTTGTCCGGGCAGAAATGTCTGTCCGTTGTAGTGGACCGGTTGGAACTGCACTCCGGCCGCATAAATCGCTTTCCCCTTCGACCAGGTATAGGCCTGTTCTGGCGTGCACTCGATGTGTTCGGTCGGGTTGGACAACGCAAGGATTACAGGACGTTCATTGATCCTCGACATACTTTCGACAACTTTCTGGTTGAAGGCCCCGCCAATCGTGCTCACGCCGATGATTGTGGTCGGCTTAATGCTCTCGATCGCGGCCACAAAATCCCGTGTCGGCGCGTGTTCGTGTGCATAAGGCTTCTGGAAATCTACAAGGTCCGTACGAGTCGATTCCAGAAGACCGTTGATGTCGAACATGTAGACTTGTGACTGCGCTTCCTTGAGCGTCAGGCCTTGTGCGACAAGAGCGGAACAAAGCAGGTCGGCAAGGCCAATACCAGCCGAGCCCGCGCCGAGGAACAGGTACTTTTCGTCTTTTAGTTTTGTACCCTTGACCTTCGCAGCATTAATCATTCCTGCCAGAGTGATCCCAGCCGTACCCTGTACGTCGTCGTTATAGACGCAGTACCTGTCGCGATAGCGCTGGAGCAAGTGCACGGCGTCCGTACCCGTCCAATCCTCAAAGTGAATGCAGCACTTCGGAAATACTTCCTGTACCGCCTCGACAAACTCGTCCACAAAAGAATAAAGGTCCGCAGTTGCCGGACGGGTCTTGCGCATACCCAGGTACAAGGGATCGTGCAGGTACTGCTCATTGTTAGTGCCCGCGTCGAGGTACATGGGAAGCAGGTATTGCGGCGGCACTCCGGCGCAGGCGGTGTACAACTGCAGTTTGCCGATAGGAATTCCGGCGCCGTTTGCGCCAAGATCTCCGAGGCCCAGGATGCGGCCGCCATCCGTGACGCAGATGAATCGAACGTCCTTCTCTGGCCAGTTTTTCAAAACCTCCTTGACTTTGCCGCGGCGTGTCATTGATAGATACATGCCACGCGGTTGGCGGTAAATGTGGCCGAACTTTAGGCAGGCTTCCCCGATCGTTGGGTCGTAAACGATCGGCAGAAACCGTGCCGGGTCAGACATGACAGTCCGATAAAAGAGCGTTTCGTTGTGGTCGAGCAGATTGGTCAGGTAAATGTAGCGATCGAGGTCTGTGCTCTTGTGGCCCAGTTGCATCATCACCCGGCTTAACTGCAGGTCTTCGGTCTCGGTCACGTCGGGTACCAGACCAACGATTCCGAGGGCCCGCTTTTCGGCCTCGGTAAAGGCTGTTGACTTGTTGAGGGAGGGGTCGTAGAGCAATTCAATTCCGCGCTTATCGGTGATCATAATTATTGATTCCTTCTTCTTGATTTAGTATTCGTCTCTCTTTTGCGTTAGAACGGCGATTTCCTCAGGCAGCTTTTGCCACGTAGGGTCTCACCATCTTGATGGGATCGACAATGCGATCAAATTCATCCTCAGTGACGAACCCCAGTTTCAACGCGGCATCCTTGAGCGTGAGGTCGTTGTCCAGCGCGTAGTGCGCGATCTTCGATGCTTTGTCATAGCCAATGACGGGCGAGAGCGCGGTCACCAGCATGAGCGAACGGTCAACGTATTCGTGGATTTTCTTCAGATTGGGCTTGGTGCCCTCGACCAGGAACTTGCGGAAATTGGTGACGCCATCGCTCATGATGGCGATGGCATGAGTGACGTTGAAGATCATCAGCGGCTTGTAAACGTTCATTTCCAGGTAACCGCTCGCGCCGCCAAAACCCACGGCAACGTCGTCGGCTATCACCTGGACAGAAATCATGGCCAGGGCTTCACATTGGGTCGGATTGACCTTGCCTGGCATGATCGAGGAGCCCGGCTCATTCGCCGGGATTGCCAATTCCGCAAATCCTGCGCGAGGCCCGCAAGACATCAGGCGAATGTCATTGGCAATTTTGTACAGCGACACCGCCAGCGTGCGAAGCGTGCCCGACAACTGGACCAGCGCATCGTGAGCGCCCTGCACCGTAAATTTGTTAGGCGCGGTTACAAAAGGCAGGCCGGTGAGTTTGGCGATCTCGGCGGCCGACGCCTCGGCGAAACCAGGAGCCGAGTTGAGGCCAGTTCCTACCGCTGTGCCGCCCAGCGCCAGGCGGTACACTCCCGCAAGCGCGGCCTCGATCCGCTCCAGATCATCCGTCAACATCCCTACATAGCCCGACCATTCCTCGCCAAGGGTCAGCGGCGTGGCGTCCTGCATGTGGGTACGCCCAATCTTGACGATATCTTTCCATGCCTCCGCCTTCTCACCGATGGCATCGCGCAGGGAAGTCACCGCCGGAATCAGACGTTTCTTCACGTTGACCGCAGCCGCGATATACATGGCCGACGGAAACGAATCATTCGACGACTGCGCCATATTCACGTCATCGTTCGGGTGCACCGGCCGCTTACTCCCGAGCGGCGTGCCCGCAACCTGGCAGCAGCGGTTGGAGATTACCTCGTTCACGTTCATATTGAATTGAGTGCCGCTGCCCGTCATCCACACGTGCAACGGGAACATGTCGTGATGTTGTCCGGCGAGAATCTCGTCGCAAACCTGTGTAATCAGTCTGTGCTTCTCGTCGCTGAGCCGCTTGCTATCATGGTTGGCTGTTGCCGCGCCTTTCTTCAAGATGGCGTAGGAAGTGATCATCTCGCGCGGAATTAAATCCTTACCAATGCTGAAATGCTCGAGCGAACGCTGGGTTTGAGCACCCCACAGCTTGTCCGCAGGCACTTCAACCTCACCGAGGCTGTCTGTCTCTTTTCGCATGTCGGTCATGTCGATATCTCCTTGTTCATGATTCGTCCGTTTCTTAGTCCGGTCCGCCTGCGTTCGCGAAATACTGAAAGACCGGTAGAAGGAGCATAGAAGTACGTTCAGCGATTCTTGGTGATCAAAGAAGAGGACCAAAGCAGAAACACCACTCGAATCATCTGTGCGTACATACGAAAACTTCTCCGGCGTTCGTGGCCATCGCGGAACGCCGGGCATTTACCGGTTTACGCCGCCACGCGCTCGGCCTGCTTGAAAAATTACAGCAGCTCCCGGTTGACGTGCAGGTAGTGGATCGGCGATCCCCGCGACGATGTGGAAGCAATCCAATTATCTCGGGCGACCTGATTCAAAATCTCGTGGGCGACCGCCGACAACCTTGTTGCCATTCCCGGTTGCTGGAGGTCTGTTAGTCGGCTTGCCTGCTGAAGGCGACACCTTCGCGCGCAAGCGAGTGAAAGCTGGCACTAGAGTCCCTACCTCAGGAACATCCGAATCGTTCACGGGAATCGGCTGGCTAGCTGGATTCCGCGAGTGTTGATGTGTCGAAGCTAAAGTATGTCATGCCACCCACGTCGAGGAATACGTGCTGGCGAATGCTTACAAGGCGAAGGAGTACGTGCTCGCAAACAATGCACCGCGCCACGACGCCGGGAGCTTGCATATATACATGCGCCTCGGCAAAGCGCTTCGTTGTGCCGCAGTACCCGCACTTCCCCTCTGCGGCCGTAACATCGATAGCGAATATTCTGCTCAATTCACCTGCGGCAGCGTTACCGTCAAGGTAGTCGGCTTGTGAGCTCATTTCTTTCCTCCTGTGGGGCCAAAACGCTCCGTCCTGATCTTGTCAGGGTCATTGCCGCATGCGCTGAGGAACCCAGCAGCGTTTTCTACGAATGGCGTGGGGCCGCAGACGTAGCAAGTCGGAGCGAGCTTTGATGGCCAAGTCGTGTTCGCTATCAGGGCAGCGTCGATGCGGCCGGACGGTCGCGGCCAACCCTTCGGAGTGGCTCGGGTGTACGCATAGCTAACGCTCAAAGAACTGTCTTGGTCTGAAAACGCCTGCAGTTCATCGAGGTAGAAAACCGCTCCGGGTTCGCGCACGGAATACAACAATCGAAACGGCGCGGTGCTGCCGGCCGCCCCACGCGCGCGAACCATAGCCATAAGCGGAACGATCCCGGACCCGCCTGCTATCAACTGGATGGGCTCACCTTGTTGGGTGCGCCACACGAACCAGCCGCCGATCGGGCCTCGCAACTCCAGACGATCGCTCACTGCGACTTCTTGCGTGAGATAGGGTGAGACTTCGCCATCAGGCAGTCGTTCGACGGTTAGCTCAACCCGCCTTTCCGGATTCGGCGCAGAGGCGATCGAGTATGACCTGACCGCGGAGTATCCATCTGGGGCCGTCAAACGCACGTCAACGTGCTGGCCCGCGACGTGACCCGGCCAATCCGGAACCTCGAGCGTGATCGTCCGTGCCGTCGCAGTTTCGTTATGAAGGGCAGTGACGGTTCCGATGTGCCACATCAGTCGCCCCAATAACGCTGCTCTCGCCAAGGGTCCCCATAATTATGGTAGCCGAGGGTCTCCCAAAAGCCGGGTTTATCCTCGTGCATCAGCGTAATGCCCCGCACCCACTTGGCGCTCTTCCATAGATAAAGATGGGGGACAAGAAGTCGTGCAGGGCCACCGTGTTCGGGCGCAAGATCTTCGTCATCAAACCGGAACGCAATCCACGCCTGCTTGTTCATGAGGTCTTCCAGAGGCAAATTTGTGGTGTAGTCACCGTACGAATGTACGAGAGCGTAGTCAGCATCCGTTTTTATGTCTGCAAATATGGTGTCGAGGGAAACGCCTTCCCAGTGGGTGCCGAGTTTCGACCATCGCGTAACACAGTGCAAATCAACCGTGAAGGTGTCGGCAGACAGGTCGCGAAACGACCTCCAGTTCCATCGCCGCAAAACATCATTCCCCTCGGTGATCGTAAACTCCCACTGGTCAAGCGGCACGTGTGGCGTCGGTCCGGCGGATAAGACGGGGAAGTCAGTAGTCAGGTACTGCCCCGGCGGCAACTTTACGTCTGCCGCGCTGCGACGACCGGAAAAACCTCGCGAGGTAATGGCCATGTGCACCTCTTCTGAAGTCTCGTATCCCTGCGGGTGTGAAGTCTCGTACTGTGTTGAACTTCAGGATAGTCGCAGGCGGAGAAGGAATATATTGGGCCTTGGTATTTATAGGCTCCCAGAAAGGAGAATATGAATAATGCTTTGGTTTACGAGGCTCTTTTCCGCTATCCGGGTATTCACCCGGCCTGCGGCTCTCGACCTTTGGAACATATCGTTCAAGTCCGGCCGCTACCCCGCCCACTTATCTGCCCGCTCGGACTCTGATCCGCCCTGCTAAACCGTTCGACAACTTGCTGTCTTCTACGCAGCCTTTCGAATGGGGCCAGATTTGGCAACCTCCCGGCATGCCTTGGCACAGCGAAGGCACGTTTCGGCACATTTCCGCATAGTTTCGACGTGGTTGTGTTTTCCGCACTCGGCTGCACAAGCATCACAGACATCCGCGCAGACGCCGCAAAGCTGATGCGCAAACCGCGAATTTTCCGAGAGGAAAGTTGCGCAGACGCCACATACTGGCGCGCACTCGTGGCAAAGACGGATGGATTCTGCCATCGTGGAAGGATCATGTGTGAGGCCTTCATCGACACACGCTGAGCACCAGCGCAGACATTGCAGGCACTCTTCAATAGCCCGCTCGATGGTTGGATTGGATGCAGTGGTCATGGCCATGGGAATCTCCTTTCGAATTTCTCAACCTCCGGAACGATGTCGGGCAAGTCTACCGTTTGCTCCGCTAAGGAACGGCTACGCGGCCGACTTTGCTAATCCGCCCTTCTCGATGACAAAGGTTGCGATTTGATCGGCGCCTTCGCCGCTCTTCAAATTCGTAAAAATGAAAGGCCGCTTTACGCGCATTCTCAAGGCGTCCGCTTCCATCACCTCGAGGTTTGCGCCTACTAAAGGAGCCAAATCTATCTTGTTTATAACCAGAAGATCGGAGCGAGTAATACCAGGGCCGCCCTTGCGAGGTATTTTTTCACCCGCTGCGACGTCGATTACGTAGATCGTTAAGTCCGCCAGCTCGGGGCTGAAGGTTGCCGCAAGATTATCGCCGCCCGACTCGATAAAACATAATTCTGCATGGGGGAATCTCCGGTTCATTTCTTCAATGGCAGCGAGATTCATGGAAGCATCCTCCCGAATCGCGGTATGAGGACAGCCCCCCGTTTCGACGCCCATAATGCGATCCGCCGGCAGCGCTTGCGCGCGCGTGAGAATGAGCTGGTCTTCCTTGGTGTAAATGTCGTTGGTAATGACGTAAATATCGTAGTTGTCCCGGAGGCGCTTGCAGAGCGCTTCAACCAGCGCCGTTTTGCCTGAGCCAACGGGGCCGCCAATCCCGACGCGCAAAGGATGGGTTTCGGAGTTTGGGCTGGTAACAAAAGTCATGAGCGGAACAGCCTTGTATATTGCGTTTCATGCGCCATGGAAGCGAGATCAACCATGAACGCGGCGGACCCAAGATCGTCAATCGTGGCCTTTTGGGCTTGCGCGTTTGCGGCCAGCACCGCTTCCTCAAGCTCGGCGATGGCAAGTTGCCCATCAGTTTGACCGAGGGGAATCAGTCGAACCCCGGCGGTCACCAAATTGGCGATATAACTTTGCAGGAAGGCGGGCAGGGCCACGCTAACCGGAATACCCTGCCTTGCCGAGCGAACTCCAAGAACAACGGCTACGGCAGGCTGAACATGGCGTTCGCAGAGCACTTCCGAAAGCCAGTCCAGGACGCGATCGGGCCATACCTGGCGCAGCGTCGCGAGGCAGGCTGCCGCCTGGTGTGATGATTCAAGCACAAATTCCGATGTCCCGCGAAAGGCGGCCGCCAGTTCCGCAATTTCAAATAACTTCGCGCGATCATCGTTTATGGCGCAGCGCCAGGCCTCGCTGAAGAAAATCGCTTCATTTCGTCCCGAGCCATAGCAAAGATCTGCTTCCAGCCAGTCGACGAGACTCTTGCGGTCATGTATGTGCCCCGCTTCGACAGCCCATTCGAGCCCATGTGAATAGCTGTAAGAGCCCATAGGAAACGCAGGCGAAATCCAGCTTTGCAATCTTAAAAGCGCCAGCGGCGGGAAGCGGCTCTCTTCATTACTCATGATGATGCCCACTCTCAGGATCGTCGTGACGGTGGCCATGGCCGCGGTAAGCGCCGCCTTCTGGCTGAAACGGCGCGTGTACCTTTTGAAGATCCGCTCCGAAGCCATGCAGCAAATCCTCAATCACATGGTCAGGCCGAATCCGAAGAAGCTGGCTTCGAATTTCAGTCGGCAAATGGCGGTTTCCCAGATGCCAGGCAATACGCATAAGCTCAATCGGATCTTTATGCGTGACGTCGACAATTGGCTCCGCAGCTGCCTGAACTCTCAGCCACCTCCCATCTTCAAGTTGCAAGCCATCTCCATCGGCCATGGCAACCGCCTTCGGAAGATTGAGCAGGACATCTTCGCCCTGGTCCCCAGTCAGGCGAATGCGGCGACGATGGCGCGCGTCAAAATCGAGAGTGAGAGAGCCTGCCGCCTTTTCCTTCGGCCAGTGCCCGGCGGGGCGATAGGTTGAAGCACTTTGCATCGTCATATCAGTACATGAAATAGCGTTGAGCCATGGGCAGTACTTTTGCGGGTTCGCAAGTGAGAAGGCGGCCGTTGGCCCGCACCTCGTATGTTTCAGGGTTAACCTCCATGCGGGGGGTGGCGCTATTCAACATCATCGAACGCTTGCCAATGTTCCGCGTATTCGTGACAGCAATAAGCTTCTTTGCAACTCCAAGCCCCTTGCTCTTTGCCAGTCCGGCCTGGCTGACGAAGATAACCGAGCTCTCCGTCATGGAACGGCCGAACGCTCCGAACATCGGACGATAATATTCCGGCTGGGGGTTAGGAATGGAAGCGTTCGGATCTCCCATGATTGCGGCAGCGATCACCCCGCTTTTCAGCACCATGGCAGGCTTAACGCCGAAAAAGGCTGGATCCCAGATACAAAGGTCAGCAAGCTTTCCGATTTCAATTGAGCCGACATAGTCAGAAATACCTTGAGCTATCGCGGGATTGATCGTGTATTTCGAGACATAGCGGCGCGCCCTGAAATTGTCGTTGTCACCTTTCTCCTCAGGCAGCCGCCCGAATTGCTTCTTCATTTTGTCTGCAGTCTGCCACGTGCGGATTATCACTTCGCCAACGCGACCCATGGCCTGACTATCCGAAGAAACGATCGACAATGCGCCCAGATCATGCAAAATGTCCTCGGCCGCTATGGTTTCCCTCCGGATGCGGCTCTCAGCAAACGCGACATCCTCAGGAATACGACGGTCGAGATGGTGGGTGACCATGACCATATCCAGGGCCTCTTCGAGCGTATTCACCGTGTAGGGTCGCGTCGGACTTGTGGACGATGGGATGACATTTGGCTCACCGCAGACTTTGATGATGTCCGGAGCATGCCCGCCACCGGCCCCTTCAGTGTGAAAGGTATGAATGGTTCGGCCCTTGAAGGCTGCTATCGTATTTTCTACAAACCCGCTCTCATTCAGCGTATCGGTGTGGATAAGAACCTGCACATCCATGTCATCAGCCACAGAGAGGCAGCAATCGATCGCAGCAGGGGTTGTGCCCCAGTCTTCATGAAGTTTCAGGCCGCATGCCCCGGCCTCGATCTGCTCAACTAGTCCCGCCGCAAAACTTGCATTGCCTTTGCCGAAAATACCGATATTGACGGGAAAGGCATCGGCGGCCTGGAGCATTCGTTGAATATGCCAGGGTCCGGGTGTGCAGGTAGTGGCGGTCGTCCCGGCCGCCGGCCCTGTCCCACCGCCCATCATTGTGGTGAGGCCCGAATAGAGCCCCTCCTCAATCTGCTGGGGACAGATGTAATGGACATGCACGTCGATGCCACCGGCGGTGACAATCTGACCCTCGCCAGCGATCACCTCGGTTCCCGGTCCAATGATTATGGTGACGTTCGGCTGCACATCTGGATTGCCGGCTTTGCCGATGGCGGCAATGCGCCCATCCTTGAGGCCGATATCGGCCTTCACAATTCCCCAGTGATCAAGGATGAGCGCGTTGGTAATGACCGTATCAACTGCGCCCTCGTTGCGGGAATGCTGCGACTGCCCCATGCCGTCGCGGATGACTTTCCCGCCGCCGAACTTCACCTCCTCGCCGTAACTCGTGAAGTCCTTCTCCACCTCGATGATCAAGTCAGTATCGGCAAGGCGGACTTTGTCGCCGACCGTTGGACCAAACATCTGCGCATATGCGGCGCGGCTCATTGTGTGGGGCATTTCAATTACCTCTTCTCGTTCTGGGAGCTAACAAAAATGACGATCTGTTATTTCTCATCCCACTGGCGAAACGGGAGTACCAGGTAGAGATCGGTCCCGTGTGGCAGGTGAGCCACGTAGGGCATACCGTTAGACCCGTCATGACTCAACGGCCGGAGTTCGCCCTGAAATTGCTGCGGGCTGACGATCATGATGTGCGGGCCAACGTGGAACTCGTCGCCTCGCCCATTGTGTGACTTGTTCGGCACCCAGGCGCCGACGTACATGTAAGCGATACCGACCTTGTCGATGTGCGGGTCGCGCCCAGCCAAACTGTCCTTGATCCACTGCATGAACGCAGGGTCAAAGCAGCCCGGCTCGTCGTGTGAATACCCAGGAAGCCCTGGAAGGCACGTCCACTCGTTGGTCCCCTTTCGCAGAACCCGATATTCGCCACCTGGAGTGGCCGGCCAGTCGAGTAGCGTCGCGTTCTTGGTGATGAATGTAGGCCCGGCCCTCAACGCATCTGCGATCTCCTCAGCATCCGTTTTGGGACGGTCCTGCGGAGCGGTCTGAGCAACGACAAGCGACGTGATTAGCAAGCAAAGTAGAGCGAGAATTAATTTCATTTCGACCCTCCTGATGAAAACTAAATTTTCGTTCTTCTTCTACGGTCATCCCTCGTGCAGCGCCCTTTCCTTGGCTCCGAAGTGAGTGCGACAGTCTTCGAGAAAGTCTTCGAATGGCCTCACCGGCGGCCTTCCCGCGCGTTTCCACTTTTTATGTATGGCGCCCGCGATCAGTTCCTTGCCGGTGCCGTTGGACAGACTCATGGCATCGATACCTGCGGCAATGTTCCCATGATCGCCTGATTAAAGCCATAAACCAGGCGCGCGCCCCCATAGGGAATCAGCTGGACTTCACGGGACTGGCCCGGCTCGAAACGCACGGCGGTACCGGCTGGAATGTCCAGACGATACCCAAGAGCAGCTTCTCGATCAAAGGCGAGAGCGGCATTGGTTTCGGCGAAATGATAATGGCTGCCGACCTGAATCGGTCTGTCGCCTGTGTTCGCGACGGTAAGAGAGATGGCCGTTTTGTCCTTGTTCAGGACAATCTTGCCGAATGCTGGAAAAATCTCGCCTGGTATCATGACCATGTCCTCTTAGACTCTTTCGACTCGCTCTGTGATCTTCATTCCTATCCTCTTTCCTCGGATCAACCCTTCAATGCTTCGTCCAGTTTCGGCACATCAAAACCTACGATTACTTTGTCTTCGACGACCGTGACGGGGCTAGTCATGAAGCCGAGCTTCTGTAACTCCAAAATCGCAGACGGGTCTTTCGTGATGTCCCGGTCATCGAATTGGATCTGTTTTTGTGAAAGATACTCCTTCACCTTGCCACAAAAAATTCACCCCGGCTGACTGTATACGGTCACTTTTTTCGCCATGAACTTCCCTTCTGCTCTTCGAAGATAGACTCGTTCAGGACCATCTCGCCGAATGCTGGAAAAATCTCGCCTGGTATCATGTCAGCGCCTCAATCATGTTGCTCCTTAGCGAATTGGATCGTGAATGCTAATGAGTTTGGTGCCGTCGGGGAACGTTGCTTCAACTTGCATTGCGTGGGTCATTTCGGAGATGCCTTCCATGACCTGATCGCGGGTCAGGAGCTTGCAGCTTTCCGACATGAGGTCGGCAACTGACTTGCCATCGCGTGCCCCCTCCATGACGAAATCTGCGATAAGCGCGACGCTTTCGGGATAGTTGAGCTTTACGCCTCTTGCCAGCCGCCCCCGAGCGACCAGCGCCGCGAGCGCGATCATAAGCTTGTCTTTTTCACGCGGCGTGAGGTTCATGGGCTTCTCCCTTCTGTAGCAGGCTTCAGCATGACCACAGCTTCGGAACTCGGAACGGGCCTGGGCCAACCTCTCGGCTGAATTGCTGGAGAACGTTGCGCAAGGCGAGCCTCAAGTCGGAGGCCGACTTCGCTGCAAAGCGAACGATCATAAGCCCGCCAACCGATGTAGCGGCGCAGTGGCACTCCAGCGAAGGAGCGATGTCGCGGAAAAACTCCAGCCGTTTGTCGAGATAAGGTCCGAAATAGATGAGCGTTCCAACGGCCTTGCAATTCGCAAGCAGGGCCTTCCTGTGAAGATGGGAAAACACCTCATCTGTAATGCGGAAACCGTCCGCCCAGATCAGCCGGCCATCTTTCTTCACGCGCCAGTTATCGCTTATGTGTCCGCCAGCCATCTCCTCACCGTGTGCTGCACGACCCAGCACAAGCCACTCAAGAGCAAGAATTTCTGCTCCAGAAGTAAGGTTGATTTCTGTCTTGCGGTTAACCCTTCCCCAATTGAAGACGATCGTTTCTTGCGGGAGCCACGCCAGTTTGGCGCCTGCGCCTGCTTTCAGTTGTGTCTTAATGAAGGCGGGTTCGCTTAATGCACGGTAAACCTTTTCGGCTGCCTGTGATGACACCGCGATAGAAGCACCCGCGAGCGCCGTCACGCTGAATTCGAGCCGGTCTCCACCCGCAATACCGCCCGCAGTATTCACGAGAACAGCCTCTTTTAACGCACCGTCATCCACTACAGGAAACATGATGCGTATCGGAGAGCGTTCAAAAATGTCCAAGATGCGGGTGTGATTCTCAGCACTGCTCATTACAATCCTTCCACAGCCTTCCGCCCGCTGCAGATCCCTGTCGGACGGATTCTCCATACACGCTTCCTGAGAAGCGATATAGGCTAGGTCGTTGGTGAGGCTAGAGATTGATATAGCATCGACCCTTGGCTGCGTGCGCCGCAGCTTCTTCCGGGAAAGGAGCCGCGGCGCCCCGTTGAAATAGGTTATCGCCAATCTTCAGAGAACGATCATGCCGCCAGATCGAACCCTGCCAAGCCCTGGGGGCTGTTGTAGGGAATCTTCACACTGGTGATCTCCTTCAGCGAACCATCCGATTGAACGGCGTAGCCCACCAGTTTTGCGGCGTTCCCGTAGATCTGGTAGAGATGTGCGCCATCTCGTGTAATCCAGGTATCGCTCGGGCCGCTGCTAACGTCTCCACACAGCGCCCTGAAGGTCCCATCTCCTGGAACCCTGGCGCACGCAGGATCCTTCGCGATGCTCACCGTGCTGCCGTCGATGTGGTAGCTGGTGATGTATCCGTAGCCGAAATCCGTCGCGTACACCGTTCGGTCATCCGGGGAGATGCTCAGCCAGCACAGTTCAGCGGGCCTGCCGTTGCTCGTGTCGATCTTTACCACCTCACCGACGCTGAGCGTGCCGTCTGCGTTGACGTGTCCGATACTAATCCCGTCGCCGACGGCATATCCGATGATGAAGGTATCCGGCCGGTTGTGCAGGAACCGGATGTTCCACGGAGAGGCACCGCGCCCGTCGTAGAACGTCGGGGGGCTGAGCGTGCCATCCTCGTTCACGGGGAAGACAATGAGACCATCGGGATCCGGCGCATTCGAGGCGATCGACTTGAGTGCGAAGCCTGGACCGCGGCCCGCCCGTGGGACCCAGATAATCGGTGTGCCGTCTGGATTCGCGGCGGGCGGCTCGTCCCATGTGGTACCCACAAAAAGAAGCCTCCCGTCAGGCGAGAGGGTGGCCATGGTGGCAACACGATCGAGCTTGTTGTGCGTATTCACGGTATATCGCTCCGGGCGCACCGTGAGGCTTCCTTCTTCGTCCACCGACACTAGCCGGAGATGGTCGGGGCCGAACGAGTGCAGGACGTACAGCATGCCCGTGTGAGGACCATACACCAGGGCTTTGGCGGTGCCGCTCCTTCCTTCCACAGGATTCCCCGTCGGCTTGACGTCCACGAGCTTGAGGTGGCCGTCTTCGCCAACAGCGAAGCTGGAGACTGAGTTGTCTCCGCCGTTGGTCGCAAAAAGAAATCGCCGATCCGGCGAGAGGATGACGCTATCCGCGCCCTCGAAAGCGTTGGGCGCGCTTTCCTCGTTGCTGATTGGTTTGAACAACCCGGAACCTGCGCCCCCAGTCGAGGTGCGATCCACCTCGGTGATCGTGCCGTCCGGATGCCGACGAAAGTGAATGACGGCGTTCTGTGTCTCGTTCGTCTGCATGTAAAGATGTCCGCCCCCGGCCATTTCCATCTCTCGCGACATTCCCATCTCTCGCGGCGCACCCATCTCTCGCGATGTACCCATCTGTCGCGGCGTACCCATCTGTCTCGACATACCCGTTTCTTTCGGCATACTCATTTCTCCTTCCGTTCTGGCATTTGTTTTTCTAGACGCTCGCTACTTAGTCGACTCTGGTTTCCCAATGCGCCAGGCAGGGTGCGCACATAATTCACCAGATTCCAAATGTGATCCCCGGTCTCGACCTGGCCGAAGGCCGGCATTCCGGTGCAGCGGATTCCGTTTTGGACGATCCAAAACAGCTCCTGGTCGGAATAGCTCTGCACTTGCGCGCTGGTGAGATCAGCAGCGCGTGGGTACATCCATCGACCCGTCGGGGTTTGAGTACGGCCATCGTTACCATGACACATACCGCACTCAGAGCTGTAACTTGTACCTCCGCTGGCAACGCTGGCTTTTGTGTCTACGGGGCGGGGAGGCAATCCCTGGCGGCTGGCGAGGCGGCGGATGACGAAACGCGCAGCCCCATTGGCGACGACCGTTTCGAGACGGCCCGGCTCCTTCATCGCACTCAGATTGAAACGCATCAGCCCAATCACCATCAACACAATCACCACCACAACAAGCGTGAGGATGCTCCACGCGGTTCGAGTTCGCATTCTCGATTTCGCTGCTCCCTTCGCTGCGTGGCTCAACCACGCGAATAGAAATCTCGGCACCTACTTTGGGTCTTTGTCACGAAGTATCGGATAGAACTGAATCCAGGTCATGTCCGTTTTGGCGACATTGGCGAGATGGCACCCGGCACACTCGGTCACAGGCCTTTCCGCGGAGGTCTTCGCGTATGGCAATGGATGATGCCCAAAGGTGAAATAACCCCAGCCGTTAGTCTTTGCGAAGCGCTTGCTGTCTTTTATTGACATGTCGATGCCGTTGTACGCGCCGTTGAAATATCCACGTCCGGATGGTTCCGTACGAGAGCCGTCTGGAAAAGTCGGGTTAAGAACCCGGGTCAGTTCTTTTACGATAACCGTTCCTTCTGGAAAGTCGCCTGTCTTCAGATAGGCATCAACGTTTTTCTGCTCGATGTATACGTGATGATATTCGGGGAAGTTCGACTTGGTACAGCCTCCGGGCTGGTCGCAGTTGTACTTTCCATTATTGAGGCCCTCGGGAGTTAGGGGAGCGCCTACAAACACCCACCTGCGAAAAGTGGATTGGTCTGGCAGCTTCACTGTGCCATCAGCGTTGAACACCACGCTCGACTGTTTAGTCTGGGCAGCGCTAAACGGCTTAGCGACCAGGAGGTACCCGCCTGAGGCAATCAGTCCAAGTCCAACGATGATTGTCAACAGATACTTTTGCATTGTAATTCTCCCTGCAAAGAGTCTTTCGAAACGAGTTTCTGTAGAGCCTTCTGCTCATTTCGATTTGAGGACCGGGTAACCTTGTATGTACACCCAGTCGGTTGACTGGGCCGGGACATGACAGGGTATGCAATCTTTCTTGAAGTCAGTCGCCACCTGCTTGTCGGGTGCGTCGGCCTTGAAGAGTGCCCATCCCCATCCATCGCCCCACAAACCACTATTTGGGAATCGGTGCTTTTCGTCCTTGATCATCACGAACCACTGGATCATTGCCGAAGCCCGATACGCATCACCTGTGGTCATTTGAGCGTGATCAGTTCCGTAGACTTCTTTTACCAATACGGTTCCATCTGCAAACTTTCCATTCTTCCGGTAATACTCCGCCGCTCCCGGCGACGCGTAGACCACGTGCAGCTGATTTCCCGTCGGATCAAGAACCGCCCACGTTCCAAGTGCCTGATCGTGGTCTCGGTAGTCAGCTGGCTTGCGAATATTTCCTGTCTTGTCTACCAGTTCAAAACCGTTGAAGCTGCTGGCACTTTGGGGGCTGCTGGTCTTTTGAGAGTTCACGAACCGGTAGCCTGCTAGGACGACGAGCGTGAGGATGACAAATGAGATCCGACCGGTCATTTACTATCCCTCCCGTTTTTCCCGAATCGAATAGCTGGCGCTTCCAACGCGCCAGCGGTCGCCGCCAGAACGGAAAATAGTTGAGCCGCCACCGAATGAACGCCGGTTGTTTTTCCGACGTGACTACAGGAAAACCTATTACCAGATGGACAAGCAATCAATTGGGCGTTGGTGGATTTAAATCCCGAGAAAGGAGAATGCAGGTAATGCCTTCGTTTACGAGGCCTTTGTGGTAGGTCCTTAGGGAGCCAGTCGAGCATGGCTGCCCGAACAAAAATGGTTGACCTGCTGACGGTTGGGCGAGCCGGCGACGTCTCACCTTTCGCGCTCTTTGGCAAGCACCAGATGGTGCTCGGCCCCCCATGTCATCAACATTCTCAGACGAAGAAGGAATGTATTGGGCGAGGGGTTTATCTGGCGTGCCAGGAAGGTTACACGTGGTCCCTTCGTTTACGAGGCCTTTTGCAAGAGGCTTTTGAGCTTCTCGATCATCCTTACAAGGTCGGCGAGGGATTGCGCGTGCATCTTCTCCATTGCGCGGCTGCGCTGAACCTTCACGGTATTTTCCGCGGTTCCGAGTTGACCAGCAATCTGCTTATTGAGCATGCCTGAGACGACCATCGAGATCACTTCCTCTTCGCGGTGCGTCAGAGACTTGAAGCGCTGTTGCAGCTCCGCTACTTCTTTCTCCTGTTCGCGTCTGGCGCGATCTCGTTCCAGTGCAATGCGAATGGCATCCAGCAGATCCTGGTCACGGTATGGCTTGGTAAGGAACTCGATTGCCCCGGCCTTAATTGCCCGAACGCTCATCGGGATGTCCCCGTGGCCGGTGACAAAGACGATTGGGATACGAATGTTTCTTGCTACAAGCTCGCGCTGAAAATCAAGTCCGCTCAATCCAGGTAGTCTCACGTCCAGCACAAGGCAACTGGGCACATCTGGCGGGTTCCTGCGCAGGAAGGTATCAGCCGAGTCAAAGCTTTCAACCTGCAGGCCCACGGTACTGATGAGAAACTTGAGGGAAGAGCGTACGGATGAATCATCATCGACAACAAAGACAATGGGACCACGAGTCATGAGGTACTCCCGACGGCCACTGGCAGGGTGAAATAGAACACCGACCCGTGGGGAGAGTTGGGCGTGGCCCAGAGCCGCCCGCCATGATCTTCGACAAGCGAGCGGCTGATGGACAAACCCATTCCGATCCCATTCGCTTTTGTGGTAAAGAAGGGAGCGAAGACGCGATCTCCCTCTGGACCAAGACCAGGGCCGGAGTCGAGTATTGCAACCAGTATGTTTCCAGATTCGTCGACCCGGGATTCCACCGAGAGTGACCGGGGTCGATTTGTCACCGCAGTCATGGCTTCGATGCTATTCATGATCAAATTCAGCAGCACTTGTTGTAACTGGACGCGATCCGCCAACACGCGCGGGAGAGCCCTGGTTAATCGTGGTTCCAACAAGACTCGACTCTCATCAAGCTCACGGCCAATCAGGAGGAGAACCTCCTGAATTACATCGTTTATATCCAGTTCGTTCTTTTCGGTAGGCGTTTTCTTGATGAATGCGCGGATCCGGGCTATAACAGCGCTTGCACGCGTGCTATCCGCAACGATTTCTTCCAGAGCTTGCCGCAGAACCTCCGGGGCAAGGTTGCCATCGGCAAGCAGTCTCAGGCAAGCGCTGCTGTTATTGGTTACAGCAGTCAAGGGCTGATTGACCTCATGGGCTATCGACGCAGTGAGTTCACCCATGGTTGTCAGCCTGGACACTCGTGCAAGCTGCGCTTGCGTTATCTGCAGCGCTCGTTGTGCCTCTTTCCAATCATGCAGATCCACGACGGTCCCGAACCATTTTATGATGCGAGCCATTTGATCACGCCATGGTAGAGCGCTGGCGAAACACCAGCGATAGGAGTGGTCGCTTGCCCTCAGCCAGCGAAATTCATACTGAAAGGGCTCACCAGTCGAAGCTGCGGCCATCCACGCCTGCGCCATTTTTCCAACGTCGTCCTGATGAACAGCCTTCATCCAGCCGGCCCCATGAATCTGTTCCGCGGGTAATCCCGTGTAGTCAAGCACCCGTTGATTACAATAATCAATCGCGCCATCTCTATCAGCACTCCAAAGCATTTGCGGAATGGTCTCCGTCAGCTCGCGCAGTGTGCGCTCGCTGGCGCGCAGCTTCTCTTCAGCTGCGTTGCGATCGATTCCCTGCGCGATGGGGTCCGCCGCGGGTGCCATTGCCTCATCTGTGCCAGCGGTTACCGAGTCTAGAGAAAGCATTGTCAGGACACCGATTGTGCGATCGCCGCCGACGATCAAAGGATATTTTGCTCCTCCTCAGCCGGCGAAACTTATCCCGCGATTTGCGGGCAACAAATAGGTGCTCGGTTAACTGGCAGAAGTCGTCAATCTGGTCGAGAAGGCTGGAGGTCCATTCGGTGACACCGAACAGATAAATGCCATTGGGCAAGACCAGCGTTCTCGCCTGAAGAGGGGCGCAGCCAGTGGATTGCCTCGTCCTGCTTTGAAAAGAAACAAAGCCGAGGCCGTGCCCAAGCACAAGAGTGGGTCAAGTATACGTCGCGCAATCGAGTCCTGACAATAAACCTTTGGTCGTAGGCTTAAAGCTGCTTGGCTCCGTTACGTATTGCACCAATTGGCCAACTCGGTAGTCGCAAACCAATCATCCCGGCAACCCCATGGTTCTGAGGTGATCTTTTTCCTAAAGGGTGCAACATTGTGCCGCTTGTCGGACCGTTTCAAGTCACGGACGACAACGCTGGCGTCTGCCGGCCACTCACATCAAGGCTCACTACTATGACACCGAAGATTAAGCATTCTATTTTCCAACCCGGACCGTCGGCGAACCGTCGAAGCTGAAGGCCATCTGCAAATCGCTTTCACCTTCTCTTCTTCTTGAACGCAATCTCACGGCTGCACGAAGTTCGGCACCGGCGCGGCTCAGCTCAATTGACGAAGTGTATTGTTGAGCATCAACATTTGACGGCAGTTCGAAAATGATCGACTCACTTAGAATTCCAAGCCTATTTAGCTCGGTTTCCCCAACGAGTAATTCCTCGGTACTGTGCGACAAATTACGCCAGCTTATGCCGGGACCGATTTCATCATTGCCCGGGACGGCCGGATTACTGCCGTTTATCTCTTCTTCGATACGCTACCCTGAGCTGGACTCCGCCGTGCGAGGTTCCATTGGAACCATGTCCTTAATCATTGTCGTGCGTCCTTCACCGGCCTCTGACGATGCAAGTGGGCCGTGAGGCCCGTAGTATCAATCGAACCGGGGCTTAATGCGCACGGTTAGCACGATTTGTTTACAAGAGGTCTTCCACGGTGATCGGTACGCTCCTCAACCTTTTGCCGGTCGCGTGATAAATTGCGTTGGCGATTGCAGGCGCGACTGAGACAGACGTAAGCTCGCCAAGGCCTTTCGCGCCGACAGGGCTTGCTTCTTCGTCGAAATCACCAACGAATATGGCATCGAGTTTTTGGAACATCTGCAGAAGTCGGGACCAGATAGCCTGAGTAATTTCGATGGACGCACCGACCGGTGGCCGGATCAGTGTCCGATCGCTCCAGCAGTGAACAACCTATTTACGGTTGCAACTAGTACCTGGACCCCATCTGACTTATTCACCTCGTCCACTGGCGAAAGCTCGTAAGCGGGAACCTGGAGCGCACCCGTGAAAAGGACTACTTTCACTTTCGCGTGCGCACTCCTAAGCTGGGCGGCTAGACAGGTTCCGCTCATTTCAGGCATCTGGTAATCGAGAACAGCCAATTCGATATTTTCGCGATCGAATACCTTGGACGATTGGAGAAGATTGCTTAGAGCTGTCACCCGATCACCGTGGATGGCAAGAATCTCGGCTGTAAGAAGGACCAGCGCTTTTTCGTCGTCGGACGCAAAGCAGATGGCGTTGATCGCTTTCACCGAACGTGCGCTCTGACCCTGTAGCAAGAGTCCCATGTTTCTCGGCGATATCAGGCATGTTTCTCCACTTAAGCAACTCTGCAACCAAAGTTGCAGGATGTTGATTCGCGACTCAAATGCCTGGGCAACTACGCTCGTACTGGTGTACCCCTCTCGTGTTAAGCCTTAATAGCAACGGCTAGCGCACGCCATGCCGATCATATTTGGACTGTATGTCAATGGATCGTCACCGTCTCTGGCTGAGCACCATTATGCGTCACCACATTCAACCCCAGGCACGGAAACTGGGAATCGACAAAAGGTCCTCCTGGCATACCTGCCGTCATACCTTCTCGACTCTGCTGAAGGCCAACGGAGAGAACGTGAAAGTGGTGCAGGAACTGTTGCGCCACGCTTCGGCCAAGATGACTCTCGACACCTACTCACAGGCGCTTACTCCGGCCAAGCGGGCAGCGCAGAGCAAAGTAGTAAGTATGATTCGCCCAAAATCAACTTATACCGTCGATAAACCGCGAGGTTTTGACCTGATTGGTGTAAGTCGCTGAAAACGTTTGGCGTCCCCGACGGGATTTGAACCCGTGTTACCGCCGTGAAAGGGCGATGTCCTAGGCCGGGCTAGACGACGGGGACGCGTACAGGAAGGAGTGCTCTTCGCGAACTCATCGATAGTAACAGTTGACGAAAACGCCTGTCAAAAACAACGGCACGATCTATCATCAGGCCGAGCTGGCAGGACGTATCATCAGGCCGTTCGTTCAGAACGCGCGGAAATAAAATGCGCGAGAATCTGGTCGGCAGCGGCTTGCACGGAAAATTTTTTCTCCAGCATCTGTCTTGCATTCGCGCCCATTTCTCTTCTCAGATCAAGGTTATCTCCCAGCCGGAGAGCGGCGTCCCGCAATGCTTGATCGTTTCCGTTTTCAACCGCAATTCCGGCATTCGCCTGGTGCAGCAGCTCAGCAAGATTGTTGCCGGGATTCAGGCTGGCAAGCACCGGC
>WNFC01002131.1_pt1 | contig 21261 bp, 25 predicted proteins | sample 5400541 | NCBI WGS metagenome assembly WNFC01 (sample SAMN13153342, study PRJNA577476) | soil metagenome | isolation source: 120 cm saprolite under Douglas fir tree site 2 hole 2 replicate 1 | place: USA:California | collected 2015-04-18
ACCTGCCGCAGCCAGCAGACGGCCAACCGTCGCTGCCGCCTGCAACAGTGCTCCCACGCTCAGTATCGCCCCGGATGCACCCGGAACGCTAGAGACGATTTCTTCTTTATGGGTATCAGCGGTGGCCGACTGAGGAAACCTTCAAAACGGGAAAGGACACCCTGGCCTGGGACCAGTCCCGGGCCCGCACCTGGGACGCGATCTGCCGGCACACCGCCCTGACCGCCCTCGCCCAGCTCAGGACCGCCGCCATCCGCGCCGCGATCACCGGCACCGCCGTCCTCCCGGCCGCCCCCGCCGAGGACACCGCGCCCGCCGCCACCGAGAGCACCGTCAGCCCCGATGACCTGCACTTCTACCGCTACGATGCGCCGGTGCCCGTCCAGGGCGGCCAGCCGTGCCCGCCTGACATCCCCCCGATCGGGCTGTCCGCCACCGAGACCCTCCGCATCGAGCGCCTTGCCCGCGACTGGAAAGCTGGCCTCATCACCCTCGCCCGCCTCGCCTCCGGCCTCCGCTGGTCACGCTGGCGGCGCCGCCACCAGGCCCGCGCCCGCTGGCACCACTACAGCACCCGCCTCCAGCACCTCGCCACCTGACCCGGGACGGACGAAAGGAGGTGACGCGATGTAATCACAAGCCTTGAACCAAGCGCCACGCTGAGCTGTAGCGCGGTCACAGACCGAAAAACTGCAACTGTAATATTTGCGGCTCGGCAGATCCGTGAACCGCTACCGGACCTCTGTGTCCTCGCTGCCTGCCTACTCGCAGGTGTCGTGTTCCCCGACGTCACCGTCGCACAACGCTCAGAGGCAGACTTCGGGCGTCCCGGGCGGTGCGCCGGGAGATGCCGGTCCGGGCGGGCAGGCAGTCTCCGCCCAGCGCCACGGCGACCGCCAGGTCCGCGATGACCTTCCCGGGATCGTGCACGGCCCGCGGTGCCCGCCACCGCTGCAGCGCCGCGGGCAAGCCGCGGTCCAGGCCTGTTGCCCGCAGCGTCTGCACCGGCAGTAGTCCGCCCGCCTGGGACACCAGGCCCAGTTCCCACTGCTCGGGAGACTGCGGTGGCTGCCCGGCGGACAGCAGGTGATCCCCGCATAGCGGGCACACACCGGCCTGCCTGGACAGCAGGCGCAGGGTGTACCTGTCCAGCGGGGTTTCGCCTTGTTGCGCCGCTCGGCCCAGTAGCTGGCCAGGGCAGGGTCATCGGGGGATGCCGCGCCCTTGACCGGCACGTGCCGTTCGATGCCGGTCCAGGGTGCTTTTTGGTTCCTGCCTTGCCTGAATCTTCAAATGCCTTGGGGTGTTCTAATCGCAGGCACGGTAACGCCCGGTCGGTGGCCCGGATCATGTCGGTGGTCGCCCGCGACGGCGGGGTCGACGGAGTCCGCCTGCTCAGCCCGGAGACCATCGACCTGATCCTCCGCGAGCAGCTCAACGGCATCGACCTGGTGCTTGGCATCCCGTTGCGCTGGGGCATCGGCTTCGGGCTGCCTCGGCGTGACATCCTGCCGTGGATCCCGGACGAGAAGATCTGCTTCTGGGGCGGCTGGGGCGGCTCGATGATCGTCATGGACGTCGGCCGCCGGATGACGATCTCGTACATGATGAACAACATGGGCTCGGGATCGTGGGCTCCGACTGGAGCGCCCAATACGGCCAGGCGATCTACGACGCGGTCACCAGCTAGGAAGGTGCCGAGTCACGAGGTGCCGAGCAAGGGCGGCCGCCCGCCGGTCCCGGGGATCAACTGCTGGGCGGGATGGGCGCGGCCCGCGCGCCCGGCGGCGAACGCTCGGAGGATATTCGCGGTGGCGGCCTCGATCGCGCGCCGCACCGCGGGCTGGCCGACGCCGGAAGCCGGACAATCCGTCGCCGCGGGCAGGGCGCAGATCCAGTCCTCGGTGCCCGAGCCGAACACCCCGGCGCCGCTGGCGGCCACGTAGTAGCTGACGTCGCTGTAGGTGAGCGGCGCGCCGCAGTCGACGGGCGACCGGGCCAGCACCTCGATCGGCCGCGGAGTCGGCTCTTCCGGATTGACCTGGTCGAATTCCGGCCCCACCAGCCCCGGCAGCGACTCCCCGAGGTACACGCCGGCTCCGGCCCACACCCAGCTGCCCGGGTCGGTCACCACCATGGGGAAGTTGCTGGTAACCGAGCAGACGTACGACTGGCCGACCAGGGAACTCTCCGGGTCCGCGGCTGGCGGAGTCGGCCAGTTCCCGGTGACCCGCGCGTTGTCCTTGCCGTAGAGCGGATCCTCGGCCGGGATCTTGTAGTTCACTTCGATCCGGTCCGGCCCCAGCGGGGAGGACTCGAACCGGATCTTGCGGAAGATCGCGTTAGCGCCGAAGAAGGCCACGTTCACGCCCTGGTCACGGGCCCGGGTCACGGCGGCGCGCATCGCCGGCGACCAGTACTCGTCGTGCGCCTCGCTGATCACGGCCCGGGCGCCGGCCAGGATGCCGGGGTAGAGGTCGAGATCGACGCTGGTGATGTACGCCAGCGGGAGTCCGAGTCGTTCCGCTAGGGCGACGAGCGGCAGCTCCAGCTGGAAGTAGGCTCCGGCGCCGTTGTTGTAGGAAACCGGTCGGTCGAAGGTGGCCCGGCGGCCGCGGGCGGCGAAGCTGCCTCCCGGGCCGCCGTACAGGCTGTACCCGCCCCAGCCGTTGTAGGCCTGGTAGGAGGTCACCGCCGAGACCAGCGCGACCCGCCCGGCCGCCGAAGGGGAACGGATCACGATCGGCACGTAGCTCTGCACGCCCGTCGACGCGTCCAGCCGCAGCAGGTACGAGCCTGGCGGCCAGTCCTTCGTTGGCACGGCGATGCTCGGCTGCCAGGGCGCCACCGCCATCGAACCCGGCTGGACGATCTTCGCTGCCGGCTGGTAGCGCCCCGGCACCGCTGGCGAGGTCCACACCAGCCGGGCCAGGTCGCCGCCGTACCAGCCCATGCGGAACGCGCGGACGGTGAAGCTGCGCGCGGTGGTCGAGACGAACAGCCGGAACGACCCGCCGGGCAGCACGTCGGTGTGGTCGGCGAAGCCCTCGAGCTGGTACAGGTGGCCGGGATGGGTGATCCGCCAGCCTGGGTCGCCGGCCACCGCGGTCCTCGCGCCCGGGCGCGCCTGCCGGGCGGCGTCATGGGCGGCATGATGAGCCGGCGGCCCCGAGCACGCCGCCGCGAGAATGGTCGCCACGAGCACGGCGAGGCCCGCGAGCGACCGCCGCCCGCTGAGCTTGGCCACCATACCCGCGAGCGTAGGCCAAGCGCGCCGGGCGAGCGCAGGCCAGCCTCAGCCGTGCGGGCGCAGGACGTCGCGCAGCGCGGCCAGCACGTCCCGAACCGCGCCGGGCACGGTGATCTCCGGGTCGCCGAGCGCCAGCGGGATGCCCATCCCGTCGACCAGGGCGATCGCGAGCACCGCGACCTTCTCTGGCTGAACCGAGCCGAACGTGCCCTGCTCGACGCCCCGCCGGACCGCGTCCGCGACCAGCCGCCGCCAGGCGGCGCTGTCGCGTAGTGCGTCGGCTCGCATCTCGGGGTCGCGGATGCCGAAGTGCCAGGACTCGACCCACAACCGCCCGGCGCCCGGCGCGTCCGGCTGGTACCCGGTGAGCGCCCGGGAGATGATCCGCTCAAGCTGGTCCCAGGGGTCGCTCATGGCCGCGATGTCCGCTTCCAGGGTGGCGATCTCCGCACCTGAGGCGTGCCGGAAGGCCGCCACCAGCAAGTCCTCGCGCGAGCCGAAGTAGTACTGCAGGGTGCTCACCGGAACGCCGCTTTCGGCCGCCACGTCGGCGAACCGGGTGGCGTCCGCGCCGCGGTCCGCGATGACCCGGCACGCGGCCTCGAGCACCGCGGTCTTCCGGCGCCCGGCCCGCCGCCCCGGCCCGCGGCCCCGGTCAGGGCCGCGGGCGGAACCGCGATCAGAGCCGCGGTCAGAGCCGCGGTCAGGCTCACGCAGCGCCATCATGCGCCTTCATGCCGTCCGCAATGCCGTTCGCGAAGTAACGGGGCAGGAACCTGGCGGTGATGAGCATGACGATTACTCCGATGACTAGGGAACCGGCGCCGATCAGGAAGATACCGCCTACCCCGTGGAAGCTGGAGTAGCTGCTGGCGGCCGGCCAGTAGGACTTGATCGACAGGACGAACGCGCCGAGCAGGGTCAGCCCGCCGATCAGCGGCAGGATCCCCTTGACCAGGAGCGTGTGTGCGCTGGTCAGCAGCTCACGCCGGAAGAACCAGACGCAGGCGAACCCGGTGAGCCCGTAGTAGAAGGCGATCAGCAGCCCGACCGACGCCGCGGAGTCGGCCAGCACGTTCTTGGACACCGAGGTCAGCAGCACGAAGAAGATGGCCGACGCGGTGCCCATGACCAGGGTCGCGGTGGTCGGGGTGCGGTAGCGCGGGTGCATCCGGGCGAACCAGCCGGGTATCGCGCCGTGCGCCGCCATGGCGAGCACCGCGCGCGCGGTCGGCATGATGGTGGTCTGGGTGGACGCGGCGGTGGAGGTCAGCACGCACAGCACGAGCAGCTTGCCCGGCGTGCTGCCGAGCACGGAGGAGGCCATGGCGCCGAGCACGTCGGTGCTGTGCGCGGCCAGGAACGCGGGCCCGGCGTAGGCCAGGGTGGCCGCGCTGATCACCGCGAAGATGGCGACCAGCATCAGCGTGGCCATGACCGCGGCGCGGCCCGGGGTGCGGGCGGAGTCCTTGGTCTCCTCGTTCACGCTGAGCGCGCAGTCCCAGCCCCAGTAGATGAACACGGCCAGCAGGAACGAATTCGACAGGTGGCCGAACGATCCCGTCCACGGGTTCAGCCACCCGGCCGAGGGACGCGCGGCTCCGGGCAGCGCGTGGCCGGTACCAGCCTTGACCAGGGCGACCACCGCGAAGACCGCCAGCGTGCCCACCTCGATGGCCAGCAGGACCTGATGCAGGCGGGCGGACACCTCGATGCCCCGGTAGCAGACCGCGGTGAGCAGGGCAATGAACACGACGCCCGCCGCCGTCACCCACACGGTCCCGGCCGCACCCGCGCCGACCAGTTGAAGAAAATACCGCCCGGCGATCTGGGCCAGGCTGGCCATCACGATGATGTCGGCCGCGATGATCCCCCAGCCGCCCATCCAGCCGGTCCGCGGCCCGAACGCCCGCGCCGACCAGGTGAAGGTGGTGCCGCAGTCCGGGTCGGCCTTGTTCAGCTCGCGGAACGCGTACGCGATGCACAGCATCGGCAGGAACGACACGATCAGCGTGCCCGGGCTGTGCACGCCGACGATGGCCACGATCAGGCCGAGCGTCGCGGCCATGCTGTAAGCGGGCGCGGTCGAGGAGACCGCGATCACCACACTGGAGATCAGCCCGAGCGCTCCGGCGCGCAGGCCCTTGTCCGGCGGAGCAACCGGCTCCGCGATAGCGATGGAGGTCATGGGGGGCACCGCCTTCCGCCCGGCGTGGGGTGCCGGGCTCTGGCGATACTGTATCTCTATACCATATTATTGTACAGGTTTTGGATACGAAGATTTTTCAGATTCTTCTGGCTGGCTCGGGACCTGGGAGGAGCTAGAGCTGGCTGTGCCGCTTGCCGGGGCGGCCGCCGTTCTCGCTGCTCGCCCGCGCGACGGCGATCACGCCGAGCAGCGCGGCCAGCGGAACGGCCAGCGCGATGAAGTCGGAGGAGGTGAAGTTGCCCAGCGCGTCCAGGGCCCCGGCGAATCCGACGATCAGGACCGCGACGACGACCAGCCCCCATCCGTGCAGGAACAGCCGCAGCGCGAACGGCGGCGAGGGGGGCGTCACCTCGGGCACGGCGGTCACGGACTTGGTCGCGCGCCGTTCGGTCAGGCCCTCGCGCACCCGGGCGATGATGGTCAGGTCGCCCGGCTGGTCGGCGATCAGCAGCAGGTCGCCGGGATGGCCCGGGTCGGGCGCATGCGAGACCGCGCCACCGCCCACCGCCCACGACACCACCTGGTGCGGGCCCGACGGCTGGACGCGGTAGCGGGCCTGCTCGCCGGCGATCACCTCGTCGGGTCCCTCGATAACCTCGGGCGGCACAGGCTTCGCGCGGCCGGCTGGCTTCGCGCGGCCGGCGCCCTCGACTTCCGGCGGCGCGCCGCCCTTATCCGCGACTCGACCCGCCGCGCTCGTCTCGCTGGTCACCAGGAACTGGCGCCTGGCCAGCTGCTCCGCCAGCCGGATCTGGCGCGTGTTCACGCTCCAGGCCATGGCCACCACGACGGCGGCCAGCCCGGCGGTTCCGATCGCGAGCCACGCGGCGACGGCGGGGTGACTCGCACCTTCTGCTAGGGCTGCGAACATGTCATCTCCCTGCTCGGGGTGATCGCGGCCATGCAGGTATTAAAACATATGATCGAACGATCTGGAAACCCGTTCGATCCTTCGAAACGAACTAGCTCCCCGCCGGGCGCCGCTAGGAGCGATTCTTCGGGCTGATGGAGCTCAGCGCGTCATCCAGCATCGGCGGGAAGGTGTCCGGATGCTTGGCCAGCATGTAGGTCATGACCGCGAGGAGGTCCTGCTCGCTCAGCGCCCTGACCCGGGAAATGCGCAGTTCAGCCTCGGTCTCGGCGGAAGCCTCAGGAGAATCAGAATCAGCCATACTTCACAGCTACCACGGCTCCGCCAGGAAAAACCAAAGATCTTCATTCCGAACGGCCCCGCTGCCACGCCTCGGTCTCGCCGAAGCGCCCGGTAACTGGTGCGCCTAGCCAGCTCAGTGCGGGAGCGGCCCTCTGGCCAGCGCGATGAGCAGGCCGGTCACGGCCGCGGCGAGCAGGGTGAACACGACCCCGCGGCGCAGCCCGAGCAGCAGCACCGCCGCACCAGCGGTAGCCAGGCTCGCCTGGTGCCGTGCTGACGGCTGGGCCGGCCGGGCCGCTCCCGCGGTCACCCGCTCACAATAGATGAAAGCCATCCGCCTAGATGGCCGGCGGGAGATGAACGAGAGTATGAACGAATCATTGGCCTTTGGGCCCTCGAGAGCGGCGGTCCGGGACCGGACCCGCACCCTCTTCGGGCAGACGATGGTGTACGTCGCGGTCACCGCCGGCTTCTTCGCGCTGGGCTCTTACCTGGGACGCCACCTGTCCCAGGGCTGGGCCATCGTCTGGTTTATCGTCGCCTTCGCCTGCCTGATCAGCATGAACTTCACGGTACGGCGGTCCGGGACGCTGACCACGGGACTGCTCCTGGTAGTCGGCGCGGCGCTGGGGCTGGCGATGGCGCCGACTCTGGTTTACTACGCGAGCACGAACCCGCAGGCGTTGTGGCAGGCCGGCGGGGCCACCGCGCTCTTCATCGCCGGCTTCGGAGCGGCCGGCTACGCGATCCGGCGGGACCTTTCGGGGGTCGCCCGGGTGTGCTTGTGGGCGCTCGTCGCCCTCATCGTGTTCGGCATCGTGGCGATCTTCGTCCGTATCCCGCACGGCTCGCTGATCTACTCGGTGGCCGGCCTGCTGATCTTCGCGGGCCTGACCATGTTCGATTTCCAGCGGCTGCGGCGCTCCACGGACCTCGACTCCGCGCCGCTGCTCGCCGCATCGATCTTCCTCGACGTGCTCAACGTCTTCCTGTTCTTCCTGCGGATCTTCTCCCGCAACAACTAATCCTCTAGCTGCCTTTCCGCGCGATGGCTGATCTCGCGGAATGCCAGAGCGTGCGAAGGTTCTCCCAATCGGGATAGCGTTCGGCCATCCGGGCGACGATGCCGGCCGTCGTGGTCTCCTCGGCGGCGATCCGGGAGAAATCCCGCAGATATTGCTGGGATTCCCCGATGATCTTCGGATCGTTGTCGTGCTCGACTTTCTTGTGGCCGGCGACGACGAAAGCGGGTTCGAGCGCGGCAACTTTGTCCAGGTTGGCGATCCACTGTTCCCGTTCGGGTTCACCGGTCTCGGCGGTCATCATGTGCACCCCGTTGTAGGCCAGATCCCCGGTGACGACTGCGGCCAGCGACGGGACATGCAGGACGGTGGATTCCGCGGTATCGGCCTGACCGATCCGGATGACCCGCAGCTCGTTGCCTTCCAGGTCGATCGTGTCGGTCGTCAAGAGCTGCGGCAGCACCTTCTCCGCGCCGGTCGGAACCTCGCCGGGGAAGATCGCCTCCCAGTACCCGGCCATGCCGGGGTCATCCGCCTGGGCGAGGACCTCGGCCGTGGCCAGGCCCGTCGCTCCCGGGAAGCGCTGGATCAGCCGGGCCAGACCGAGCCAGTGGTCGCCATGGCCGTGGGTGATGTAGATGCGCGAGAGCCGCCGCACCTTCGTGTCGATCCAGTCGGCCAGGGCGTCCACCTGGTCATAGGTGGCCGGCGTGTCGACGAGGATCGCGTCGTGGTCGCCGTAGATCAGCGTGGCCGACGACGGGGACCAGGTCGGCTCGTCACCCGGGCCTTCGGGCGTGATGGCGCTCGTGAACGTCCGGCCCGGGCTCGTGTAGACCTCGATCGTGAGGTCAGCCGGGGCTTGCGCAGTGTCGTCGAAAGTCACGATTTCCGCCTGTCTCGATGCTGAAGGCCGCTGGATTTCGGCCAGCTGTCGCATGGGTTCACTTCAAGATGACGGTCGTCATCCATACTGGATGAGGATGACAGATATCATCTTCTTGGTCAAGCACGTCGATACCAGCTGGAGGATCCATCGTGGGCACGTCTCGAGCGGCGAAGGCGGCCAGCCATGACCGCATCCTCGACATCGCCGCGGCGCGGATCCGCCGCGACGGCATCGACGGCCTCGCCGTCGCCGAGCTCATGAAGGAAGCCGGGCTGACCCACGGCGGTTTCTACCGGCACTTCGACTCACGAGATCACCTCGTCGCCGAGGCCGCGCAGCGGGCCCTGATTCAGGGCAGCGCATGGACGATCGCGGCCGCCAAGCTCGGCGGGCAGCGGGGATATGCCGCGCTCGTCGACGGTTACCTCAGCACTTGGCATCGGGACCATCCCGAGTCCGGCTGCGGCTTGGCCGGCGTCGCCGCGGATGTCGCCCGCGCCGACGGCCCGGCCCGAGGCAGCTACACCCGCCAGGTGCAGGAATGCCTCGCCGTGCTGGCTGACCTCATCGGCAACCCCGACCGCGAGGCCGGAGAACGCGAAGCGGTCCTCACCCTCAGTGTCCTCGTCGGCGCGATCTCCATGGCCCGGGCAGTCGACGACCCTGACCTGTCCCAGCAGATACTGACCAGCACCGCAGCCGCGCTGAAAAAGCGCATCCCGAACTAGGCCGGATCGCGGGATCTCAGGTCATGACATCAACGCGAGCAGGGCCGCTTCGTCGGCCGGGATATCGCTGACGTACAGCGGCGGCGCCAGCGTATGGGAGTCAGCTGCGACGATCTTGACGTCATCCATTCCGATGGCGAGATCGACGGGATCGGCGGCCAGCGTGTCCCGGACGGCAGCCTCGGCCCGGGCGAGCGCGCCGGCCGGGGCGCCGGCATGATGCCCCACCACGAGATGCAGGTCGTTATCGACGTCCGCGGCCCCGACATGGTAGCGGTGCAGCACCCCGGCCGCGTTCATCTCCCGGCGCAGGGAATCCAGCGGCCGGCCTGTCCCGGCCAGCGAGACGGTCGGCCAGCCGACCAGCACGAAGGCGTTGCCCTGCACCGAGAAGGACCGTTCGTGCAGGTGCTGGCCGCGGCTGGCGAACGGGGTCTCCTGATCGCGGCGGAATCCGCCCAGGCGAACCTGGAGCGGAGAACTAAAACGCCCGGCCAGGATGCCCATCACCCGGCGTAGGTCCATCTCGACCCCCACGCCGGTGTGCGCCAGGAAGTACTCGTTGACGATGGCGCCGGTTCGCGGGTCACGCACGCCGTTGAGCGCGATCAGCGTGGCGTGCACCTGATCGAGCGAATAGGGGCGGAAATCACCGCCGACGTGCGCCGCGATCAGTGCCTGCACCCGGGTCAGGAGATCGCGCAGCGGGCCCGGCATCGGCCCGTAGAAGGCCACGGCCGACATGAAACGGCTGCCCATCCGCACGATGGTACGGACGGTAGGTTGCGGACATGAAATTCGGGCTCAGCTACAACACCGGCTACTACGGCACCGACCCGGACCAGATGACCGGGGTGGCCCGGCACGCGGAGCAGTGCGGCTTCGAGTCCTTCTATGTCCCCGAGCACATCGCGCTGTACCCGGGCGCGACCTTGGGCCCGGCCGCGATTCCGCCGTCCCTGCCGATCGCGGGCCCGCTCGAATGCCTGAGCTTCGTCGCGGCGGCCACCGCGGGCCGGGACGCCGGCGCGCTGGAGTACACCCGGTGGGGCTCGATCGACATGACCGAGGCCGACGTCGCCGACGTCGCCGCGAAGGGGACGACCCGCCTGGCCGTGGCGCCCGCCTCGGCGGAGGAATCCGAGCAGCGGGACCAGATCTCGGCGTTCGCGGAGAGGCTAAATCTCCGCTGACCCGGTGCCGTCGTCGCCGGCCCTGGCGCCGTCGCCCACGGATCCCCGGGCTAGCTGCCGCAACAGGCCGAGGGTGTCGCCGGGCCGACCGGTCAGGACGTGCAGCCCGGGCGCGGACCGGGTGATGTCGTCCGCCGTCGCCCGGGCGAGCCGGGCCGATTCCCTGGTCGCCGACGACAGCACCACCAGGCTGGCGCCGGTCTCGCGGGCCAGCCCGGCCACCTCGGCGGCCGGCAGGTCGACCGCCAGGTGGTGCACCAGCCAGCGATCTTCGCGCAGGCACGCCGTGGCCATCAGGGGCGGCAGTGCGTGCCGTTCCCCCGGCGGCGTGGTCACCACCGCGACGCCGCGCGGACGGCCCTGCGGCTGATGGGCGCGGGCGGCGATGAGGCGCTCGCAGATGGCGCTAGCCCGGTGCTCGGCCGCGATCGTCACCTCACCCGCGGCCCAGTCCTCGCCGATCCGGTACAGCGCCGGCGCGATGACCCGCTCGCATAGATCGGTCAGCGGCACGCCGCGCGCGAGCCTGGCGAAGACGTGCCGCGCCACAGTCTCGTCGCCGGACACGATCGCCGCGTGCAGCCGGTCCGATTGAGCCGCCCAGTCGCGCACCCGGATGTGGGGTCGCGGCAGCGTGCCCGATGCCCGGCGGGCCGCCAGCGCACTGACGTCGCTCTCGCTGACCTCATAGCCGCGTCCGGTCTTCCGGGCCGGGAGGACTCCCTGGCGCGCCCACGCGTAAGCGGTTTGGTAGTGCACCCCGAGGACCTCGGCGGCGTCGCGTAGCTGCATCACGGGCTCCAGCTGGTCGGGCCTGAGTTGGCTCAGGCCTCATTATCGTTTAGCATAATTTAGTATTGATTTATTCATGCGGATTCGTCGCGGCAGGTGAGCGCGGCGGATGCGAGGGAGGGACGGAAACTATGGAATTCACTTACTCCAGCGTGGTGGACGCCGGACTGGACGAGGTGTTCGCCTGGCATACCAGGCCGGGGGCTCTCACCCGGCTGACGCCGCCATGGCAGCCGGTCCGGGTGCTGCGCGAGGCTACCGGGCCCACGGGGTCCGGGTCGCTCCGGGACGGGCAGGCGGTGCTCGGACTGCCGGCGGGGTTGCGCTGGGTAGCGGCCCACCAGCCGGACAGCTACGACCCTCCGAACGTGTTCGCCGACTCGCTGGAATCCCTCCCGCTGTCCGCGGTGCTGCCATGGCGGCACACGCACCAGTTCACCCCGGCGGGCGAGCAGGCCACGCTGGTGACCGACGTGGTTGACACCCCGCTGCCCGCGCGGGTGCTGCGATCCATGTTCGTCTACCGGCACCGGCAGCTCGCCGATGACCTGGCCGCCCAGGCCCGCGCTCGCGCGCTGTGCCCGGACACGCTGACGATAGCGGTCACCGGCTCCGGCGGCCTGATCGGCACCGCGCTGACGGCGCTGCTGACCACCAGCGGGCACCGGGTCATCCGGTTGGTGCGCCGGCTGCCCCGGCACGCGGGGGAGCGCCACTGGCGGCCCGAAGACCCGAACCCGGAGCTACTGGACGGGGTCGACGCGGTGATCCACCTGGCCGGGGTCTCGATCGGCGGCCGGTTTACCCCCGACCGCAAGCGCGAGATCCGCGACAGCCGGATCCTGCCCACCCGCCGCCTGGCCGAGCTGGCCGCGGCCGCCACCACCACGGGCGCCACTGCTACGGGCGCCCCGGCCGCGCGGGCGTTCATCACGGCGTCGGCCGTCGGCATCTACGGCCCGGATCGTGGCGATGAGATCCTGACCGAGGCCAGTCCCCGCGGCGAAGGGTTCCTGGCCGGTGTGGTCGCCGACTGGGAGGACGCCACCACCCCGGCCGCCGCGGCGGGCATCCGGACGGTCCAGGTCCGCACGGGCATCGTGCAGACTCCGCGCGGCGGCATGCTCCGCCTGCTCAGCCCGCTGTTCGCGGCCGGTCTCGGCGGCCGGCTCGGCAGCGGCAAGCAGTGGCTGGCCTGGATCGGCCTCGACGACCTGCTCGATATCTACCTGCGGGCGGTGACCGATGCTGCCCTGGCCGGGCCGGTCAACGCTGTCGCCCCCGAGCCGGTCCGCAACCTCGACTACACCAGGACGCTGGCCAGCGTGCTGCGCCGGCCCGCGGTGCTGCCCGTCCCCGGTTTCGGGCCCCGGCTGCTGCTCGGCGGCGAAGGGGCCAGGGAACTCGCTCAGGCCAGCCAGCACGTCCAGCCGGAGCGGCTGATCGAGGCCGGGCACCAGTTCCGCCAGCCGCACCTGGAAGGGGCCCTGCGGCACCTGTTCGGCCGCGAGGACGCATGACCGGGCGGAGGATCGCCGTCATCGGCAGCGGCATCAGCGGGATTACCGCTAGCTACATACTGTCACATACCGATGACGTCACGCTCTTCGAGGCGGACAGTCGGCTTGGCGGCCACGCCGACACCCACCTCGTCGGCCCGGCCGCCGGACCCAAGCCGATCCCGGTGGACACCGGCTTCATCGTCTACAACGAGCACAGCTATCCGCTGCTCACCAGGATGTTCGCCGAGCTGGGCGTGGCCACCCAGGCCGCGGAGATGAGCATGTCGGTCCGCTGCGCCGGCTGCGGCCTGCAGTACGCGGGCCAGCGCGGCCTGGCCGCCCTCGCCGCGGGGCTCCGCCGGGGCCGAGGGCGCTACCTGCGGATGCTCACCGAGATACCGCGGTTCCACCTCGCCGCCCGGCGGCTGCTCGCCTCCGGCACCGCCGGTGACCTGACCCTCGGTCAGTTTCTCCAGGACCTGCGCTTCTCCGGCTACTTTACGGCTCACTTCGCCCTCCCGCTGGTCGCTGCGGTGTGGTCGTGCCCGTCGGGGACCGCGCTGCACTATCCGGCCCGGTACCTGTTCGCGTTCCTGGCCAACCACGGGATGCTGTCGGTCTCCGGGTCGCCGCCGTGGCGGACCGTGACCGGCGGTTCCCGCCGCTACGTCGAGCGGGCCGCCAAGCGGCTGCACTCCATCCGGCTCTCCACGCCGGTGCGCGCCGTGCGCCGCTATCCGGACGGCGTCGAGGTGCGCGACGCCGCGGACGAGGCGCACCAGTTCGACGCGGTCGTCATCGCCACCCATCCCGACCAGGCGCTGCGCCTGCTCGCCTCGCCCACCGGGGCCGAACGGGACGTGCTCGGCGCGTTCCGCTACACCCCGAATCCGGCCCTGCTGCACACCGACGCCAGGCTGCTCCCGGCCCGCCCGCAGATCCGGGCCTCGTGGAACTACGAGCTCAGCGGCTGCCGTCCCGACCAAGCGGCCCCCCGCATCAGCTACCACATGAACCGGCTGCAGCGGCTGCCCGCCACCGAGGACTACATCGTCACGCTGGGCGGGGACGGAGTCGTCGACCCGCGGCGCGTCATCGACACGATGGACTACGCGCATCCCGCCTACACGCCGGCCTCGGTCGCCGCGCAGCGCCGCCTGCCCGGACTGAACACCGCGGTCACCGCCTTCGCCGGGGCCTATCACGGGTGGGGCTTCCACGAGGACGGCTGCCGGTCCGGCGCCGAGGCAGCCCGGGCGCTCGGGGGCACCTGGTGACCGCTCTGCTTTACGAGTGCCGGATCACCCACGCCCGGACGGTCCCGCTGCGCCACGTTTTCAGCTACCGCAGTTACCTGTGGCTGGTCGATCTCGATCACATGCCCCGGCTCGGGCCCGGGCTGCGGCTGCTGGCCGGCTTCGAGGCCCGCGACCATCTCGGCGATCCGCGGCGCGGGATCAGGGAGAACGTCGACCACTTCCTCGCCGGGCACGGCATCGAGCTGCGCGGCGGCCGGGTGATGATGCTGGCGCACGCGCGCGTGCTCGGGTACGTGTTCAACCCGCTCACCGTGTACTGGTGCCACCGGGCCGACGGCACGCTCGCCTGCGTGGTGGCCGAGGTGCACAACACCTACGGCCAGCGGCACGCCTATCTGCTGCACACCGACGATCGCGGCCGGGCCCACGTGCCCAAGGAGTTTTACGTCTCGCCGTACTACCCGGTCGACGGCCGTTACCAGATGAGCCTGCCCGAGCCGGGGACCCGTCTCGCGCTGAGCGTGGTGCTCGGCCGCCCGGACGGGCATTCGTTCGCCGCCAGCGTGCGCGGCCGGGGCGAGCCGGCCACCGCGCGGGCGCTGATCGGCGCCGCCGCACGGCACCCCTGGTCCACGGCCGCCGTCGCCGCCCGGATCCGCTGGCAGGGACTGAAGCTTTACCTGCGCGGGCTGCGGCCAGAGCCGCGCCCGGCCCATCGACCTCAAGAGGGGGTTCAGTGACCAGCACCAGCACGCAGCACGCCGCGCCCTGGGCCAAGGGCCGGTGGCCCGATGTCGCCGTGGCAGCGGGCTCGCCCGTGCGCGCGGCCGTGGCCCGCGCCCTGTTCACCGCCGCGGTGGCCCGGCTGCCGCTGCGGGTCAAGCTGCCGGGCGGCCGGCTGCCGCTGCGGGTCAAGCTGCCGGGCGGCCGGCTGCTGGGCGCGGGGGCGCCGGCCGCCCCGGTCATGGTCTTGCGCCGGCCTCGGGAGTTTTTCCGCCGTTTCGGCGCCTCCGGCCTGATCGGGTTCGGCGAGTCCTACATGGCCGGCGACTGGGACTGCGCCGACCTGACCGGGCTGCTCACCGTCTTCGCCGCTCATGTCGATGATCTCGTGCCGCCCTGGCTGCAGCGGCTGCGCACGCTGGCCGTGTGCCGCCAGCCGCCGGACGACATGCAGACCATCCAGGGCGCCCGGCGCAACATCGGCCGTCACTACGACCTGTCGAACGACCTGTTCGCACTGTTCCTCGACGAGACCATGACCTACTCCTCCGCGCTGTTCGGCACCGGGGCCGACGGCACGCCGGTCGCGGCCGGTCCCTTGCTCGCCGGGGCGCAGCACCGCAAGATCGACCTGTTGCTCGACCGGGCTGGGGTCGGGCCCGGATGCCGGATGCTCGAGGTCGGCACCGGCTGGGGCGAACTGGCCATCCGGGCCGCGAGGCGGGGCGCGACGGTGCTCACCGTCACCCTCTCGCGGGAGCAGCAGGCGCTCGCCACCCGCCGGGTCGCCGAGGCGGGGCTGGCCGGCCGGGTCAGCGTGGAACTGCGCGACTACCGCGACGTCGACGGCGAGTTCGACGCGATCTGCTCGGTCGAGATGCTCGAGGCGGTCGGCGAACGCTACTGGGACGTCTACTTCGCGGCCCTCGACCGGCACCTGGCGCCCGGCGGGCGGATCGGCCTGCAGACCATCACCATGCCGCACGACCGGATGATGGCCACCCGCCGCACCTACACCTGGATCCACAAGTACATCTTCCCAGGCGGCCTGCTCCCGTCCATCACCGCGATCGAGAACAGCCTCACCAGGGCCACCCGGCTGCGGATCACCGGACGTGACGACTTCGGCGCGCACTACGCGGAAACGCTGAAGATCTGGCGGGAGCGGTTCGGCGCCCGGTCCGACGAGGCCGCCCGGCTCGGCTTCGACGAGGTCTTCTACCGGATGTGGAACTTCTACCTGTGCTACTCCGAAGCCGGCTTCCGGGCCGGGTACATCGGCGTCAGCCAGCTCACCCTGGCGCGCACATGAGCAGCCCGGAAGGCGCCGCCGGGGTCATCGCCGAACTGCTCAAGGCCCACGCCGGCCTCGACCTGCCGGTCGGGCTGCGCGCCTGGGACGGCAGCGAAGCCGGACCCGAAGGACCCCCGGTCCTGGTAGCGCGGACGCCGCGGGCGCTGCGCCGGATCCTGTGGTGCCCGGGCGAGCTCGGCCTGGCCCGCGCCTACATCAGCGGCGACCTGGACGTCGAGGGCGACCTCACCGACGGCCTGCGCCGGGTCTGGGGGGCGATCAGCCAGAAAGGCGCGCCGACCCGCGGAATCACGCTGACCCCGGCCGCGTGGACCGAGCAGGGCGGCTACGTCCGGGAGCGGGCCCGCGGCCTGGGCCTCGGCGACCGGGCCGTGGTGAGGATCCAGGACTACCGGGACCCGGTGGACGAACGCTACGACGCGATCGCGTCCGTGGAGATGGGCGAGCACGTCGGCGCCGCGCAGTACCCGCGGTTCTGCGAGGCGTTGTACGGACGGCTGCGGCCAGGCGGTCGGCTGCTGATCCAGCAGATGTTCCGGGACGCCCGCGCGCCCGGCGGCGGCCCGTTCATCGAGTCCTACGTCGCTCCGGACATGGACATGCGCCCGGTGGGAGAGACCGTCCGGCTGATCGAGAACGCCGGGTTCGAGGTCATCGGGGTCGAGGCGATGCGAAACCACTACATGCGCACCATCCAGGCCTGGCTCGATAACTTCGAGCAGAACCTGCCGGCCATCAAAGAAATCCTCAGCGAGGAGCAGGTGCGCGTCTGGCGGCTGTACCTGGCCGGCGGCGCGCTGGCCTTCGAGGAGGGCCGGATGGGCGTCGACCAGATCCTCGCCGTCCGCAGCGACCCAGCCCGGAGCGCCCCAGCCCGGAGCGCCCCAGCCCGGAGCGCCCCAGCCCGGAGCGCCCCAGCCCGGAGCACCCGGTGAGCGGCCTGCCCGTCGGCCCGTTCGCCGTCACGCTGCTCAGCACGGCCGGCGCGCTGCTCGTGATGATGGCCGTCACGTTCGCCATCGCGATAAAGGCCGGCAAGCACAGCGTGGTGGACACCGCCTGGGGCATCGGCCTGGCCCTGGCCGCCGTGGTCGGCCTGCTCAGCTCGGCCGGCCACGGCCAGCCCGTCCGCCGCTATACGCTGCTGGCCGCCTCGGTCCTGTGGGGCGTGCGCCTAGCCGCCTACGTCAGCTGGCGCAACCGCGGTAAGGGCGAGGACCCCCGCTACCACGACCTGCTGAGCCGCGCCAAGGGGGACAAGAACGTCTACGCGCTGCGGACCATCTACCTGCTCCAGGCCTTGATCTTGTGGGTGGCCTGCCTCCCGGTCCAGGCCGGCCTGCTGGAACGGGCCCCGGCGGGCCCGCTCACGATCATCGGCGCCGTGGTCTGGCTGGGCGGTTTCGTCTTCGAGTCCGTCGGCGACTGGCAGCTGGCCCGGTTCAAGGCCGACCCGGCCCATAAGGGCCAGATCATGGACCGCGGCCTGTGGCGCTACACCAGGCATCCGAACTACTTCGGCGACTTCTGCATGTGGTGGGGCCTGTTCCTGATCAGCCTGGGCTCTTGGGCGGAACTGCTGACCATTCTCGGGCCGCTGCTGATGACCTTCCTGCTGACCCGCGGGTCGGGTCAGCGGCTCACCGAACAGCGGATGGCCGGCCGGCCTCAGTACGCCGACTACGTCGCGCGGACCAGCGGCTTCTTCCCGCTGCCGCCGAAGCGAGGCCGATGATTCAGACCGAGTGCCGTAGCCGGAGCTCCGCGGGAAACGGCCGCAGGTATGTCTGCTCCGCCAGCCAGGGCAGGGCCCCGGCGTGGTGGGCGAGCAGCGCGACCGGGACGCTGAGCGGCTCCTGGCCGCGCCGGTAGGCGTCGATCCGGGCCAGCAGGTCATCGCGCCGCGGCTGGTCGAGCTCCCGGCCAACCCGCTGTAGGCGTGCAGCAGCGCGTTGGCGTTGCGGCCGCGGGTGGCCCGTACCGCCATCGCGGCCAGGAACAGGTCCCGGTACGCCGAGCCGGCCCCAGCCGAGCCGGCCGCGGCCACCATCCGGCCCGCCGACCGGTAGCGCGCCGGATCGTGCGCCAGCAGCTGCAGCTTGTGCCGGGCATGGAACCCGACCAGGTCCCGGGCCGACCACGGCCCGGACAACAGCGAGCGCAGCCGGGCGGCGGCGAAGATCCGCTCGGTGAACGCCTCCCGCAGCCCCGTGTCGTTCAGGTGGCCCTCGTCCTCGGCCGCCAGCAGCGGGAACCGCGCCAGCACCCGGTCGGCGTACAGGCCGCGGCCGGCGTGCTCGGCGGGCTGCCCGTCGTCGCGGTACCGCGGGATGGCACCGATGCCGCAGCTCGGCGACTTGGCCTTGAACACGTAGCCGTCCAGGTCCGCGGGCAGCGGGAGGGCCGCCATGGCCGCCGTGTGGTCCGCAGTGCCGCCGCGGTTGACCAGGCGGCCGTCGGCGGTCAGCCGGATCGGCTCGCGCGGGGTGCCGAGCCCGATCTCCATCTCCGGGCAGTAGGGCACCCAGTCGACGTACGGGTCGAGCTCGTCGGTGAGGAACCGGCAGCGCTTGTGCCCGCCGTTGAACCGGACCTCCTCGCCGAGCAGGCAGCTCGACACGCCCACCCGGGGGTGGCCCCAGAGTGCCTCCGTCATGTCCCGACCTTGCCGGGATCCAGGACCAGCTGGCCGCTTTCAGCGTCGTACTCGAACAGCTCGCCGTAGCGTCCCCAGTCGATGGCGATGTCGAGCTGGCGGCGCGCCTCGTCCGCGGAGAAGCCGCGGCGCAGCAGGTCGAGGAAAAATCCTTCGCGCAAGGTCCCGTCGCTCGAGAAGGGCTCGTCCATCAGCACGGCGCGTTCAGCGCCGGGGCGAGCCGCAGCAGCCCGAACAGCAGGGCCAGCAGCGCGGCGAACACGAGCAGGTCCACCGGGCGCAGGCCGGGACGGCGCCACCCCCTCCCGGGACGGGAACACGTCCGGCATCGATCACCTCCAAGCCCGATCCGGTAGAAGAGTCTCACGGCCTCTCCGTGCAAGGCCACCGAGGTCCGCGGCCCCGCCGCGCGACCGGTTTCGCGCCGTTACCCTTGTTAGCGGAGCGTGGCCGAGGCGAGGAGGCAGATGGACACCGCGATCGTGGTCTTCACCCGGGATCTGCGGCTGCACGACAATCCGGCGCTGCACCTGGCGTGCGCCCGCGCCCGCCAGGTGGTGCCCCTGTTCGTGGTCGACCCGGCCATCGCCGCGCCGCCGAACCGGGCCCGCTTCCTGGCCGAATCCCTCGCGGACCTGCGGGCGGGCCTGCGCGAGCGCGGCGGCGACCTGGTGATCAGGGACGGCGATCCGGCCGCGGAGGTGATCACGCTGGCCGGCCAGACCCGCGCCGAGGCGGTCTTCATCGCCGACGACGTGTCCCATTACGCCACCGCGCGCCGCCATAACCTCGAACGCGAATGCGCCACGCACCGGCTGGACCTCACCGTCACCCCCGGCCTGACGGTCGTGCCGGCCGCGGACCTGAAGCCGGCGGCCGGCGGCCACTACCGGGTCTTCACCCCGTACTGGCGGGCCTGGCGCGCCGCCAGCTGGCGAAAGCCCTGCCCGGTGCCCGAGGTCATCACGCTGTCGGCCGTGCGGCACCCCGGCCGCATCCCGACGGCCGGCCACGGCGCCTCTCCGGGTCTGGCCGCGGGCGGCGAGCAGGCCGCCCGGCGGCGGTTCGCCAGCTGGCGCCAGGGCCAGCTGGCCGGCTACGGCGACCACCACGACGACCTAGCCGGCGATGCGACCTCCAGGCTCAGCGCGTACCTGCGGTTCGGCTGCCTGTCGCCGCTCGAGGTGGCGATCGGCGTGCTGGACCGCCCGGGCGGTGAGGAATACTGCCGGCAGCTGGCCTGGCGCGACTTCTTCTACCAGGTGACCGCCGCGTTCCCGGATATCGCCAGGAAGAACTACCGGCCCGGCGCGGCCTGGCACGAGGACCAGGACGCGCTGGACGCGTGGCGCGCGGGCCGCACCGGGATCCCGATCGTGGACGCAGGGCTACGGCAGCTGGCCGCCGAAGGCTTCATGCACAACCGGGCCCGGATGATCACGTCCTCGTTCCTCACCCGCAACCTCGGCATCGACTGGCGGTACGGGTACCAGCACTTCGGCGCCCTGCTCGCGGACGGCGACGTGGCCTGCAACGCGGGCAACTGGCAGTGGGTGGCCGGCACCGGCAACAACACCCGCCCCAACCGGGTCATGAACCCGCTGCGCCAGGCCCAGCGGTTCGACAAGTCCGGCCAGTACGTGCGCCGCTACGTCCCCGAACTGGCCAGCCTCGACCCGGCCCATATCCAGACGCCGTGGAAGCTGGCACCTAGCAAGCGCCTCGGCTACCCGGGCCCGATCGTGGAGCTGTCCTGACCAAGCCGCGGTCCGTTCGGAATAAAAATCTTTGTCCCGAACGGACCGCGGTTTCACGCCCCCCTAAGGCATCAGCACGGTGTCGATGATGTAGACGGTCGCGTTCGCCGTCTGCACGTTGCCGCACACCACGTGCGCGCTGTTCACCGTGTAGCTCCCGCTCGTCATGGCCGGGCTGACCATGCCGCCCTCCAGCGTCTTGATCGCCATCGCCGAAGCCAGCCCGGCCTTCTTCACCGCCGTGACCAGGGTGGACAGCGCCGGGTTGGCCGAGGCGGCGGTGGCCACCGGCGCGGTGGCCATCCCGCTGAAGCTGCCCGCGCCGGACTTCGGTACCGACGAGCAGGCCGGCCCGAAGTCCATGGCGGCGGCGGCCCCGGAGCCGGCGGCGGCCGGCGCCGCGGCCGGCGAACGCCGCGAGCCCGGGCAGCCCATAGGAGATCCGGCGGACCGCCAGCACGCCGATCAGCGCGGCGAACGCGATCAGCAGCACCAGGATTCCGGTGATCAGTGCTTCTTTGTCGTGCGACCCGAAGTGCGCGATCGCGAACTCCTTGACCGGGATGGGCGTCAGGTTGATCGCGGTCTCTCCGACCGCGATGACAGGAGCGCCCTGCGGGCCGGTGATCGCGGCCGCGAGCTCGGCCACGCCCAGCGCCACGGCGGCAGTCAGCACGCCGGCCAGTGCCCCTGCCAGCAGGCGGCGCACTGTGGACTGGCTCGATCTGTTGATCACGGGCGCCATTCGGACCTGCCCGCGGGCCGGATTGGTCCTTACGAAGTTATGCAAGAGCAATCCGGTGGCGGCTGGGC
>WNFC01002132.1_pt1 | contig 21251 bp, 31 predicted proteins | sample 5400541 | NCBI WGS metagenome assembly WNFC01 (sample SAMN13153342, study PRJNA577476) | soil metagenome | isolation source: 120 cm saprolite under Douglas fir tree site 2 hole 2 replicate 1 | place: USA:California | collected 2015-04-18
GCGAGTACTTACCTGTCAGTACTATGTTTTGATACGTGCTATGGCTGAGCTATGGTTTTTACGTGACTATCGGGGATCATCTCATTGCAGGCATAAAGAAAGCGCGGTTGCTGTCGCAACCGCGCCACGTGTTTTCGACCTGGCTATTCTGGTACAATGACCCGCGCCGGCCCGGCTTTCTCCTCGTTGATCTTGGCCGCTTTCCGGTTGGAGAGCGGTGTCAGGCCATGCTTGGCATTGTGGGCGGTGATCTCCTCCGCCCTGGTATTTAAGTACGACGTGATAATCCCGAATTGCCCACCAACCAGATTATGCACGGTGGTGGTGTTCACGTACCATTTATCATTCGGGGAACTGGCCTTTTCGTTGTGCGCCATGATTGCCGCCGTTGCCCTCCTGAAACGCTCGTAGGCGGCGTCCATCGTCCGAATGCCTGAGAGCTTCGTGGTCGAAATGCTTGACACATCCTGCGCCTTATAGCGATTGTCCACGCCCTCGCGAAACTTGGCCTCTTTGCGCAACGCGACTTCGAGAAACGCCTGGAAATCGCCATCTTCTCCCAGCGACTTGCGCACCAGGAGCGCGATGTCCGCCCCCACGAGTTGCTCCGGGGTCGGTTTGCCCCCCGCCCCGGTGGGATCATCCAGCATGGTTAGCACCGTATCGTTTGCCCAATATCCGTTACCAGTCACGGGGATCTCGCGCCGGGTGGCCTCCAATTTCAGACGGCGCTCCACTTCCGGGCGGAAGCGCGCAATGGTATGGTCTTTTTCTTTCTTCTTCGTACCCTGCGGCTCCGTCTCCGCTGGCTTTGGCTGGAATACCTTCAAGGTTTCGACTCCCTTCTCGTTGCGTTTGATGCCATGTTGGCCATCAAGCTGCTTCTTGCGATTGAGTATTTGATAGCGCACATAATGCTGGCTATCAGCAAAGATGCGCCGCTGCTCATCCGTTCCCTCAACCAATTCAAAATGTCCACAGATCGCACTAAAGAACGCCAGGTCTGTCACCTCGTTAGGGCAATACCAGTAGGTCGCAATCCGGGCGTATACGCTTCTCAGCAGGTAGCTATACAAATCAGTCTTGTCGTTAGGAACCGGAATCAGGTCCGCAAAGTGCCGGTTCATGGCCTCTTTGAGCTTGGAGCTATACTTGTTGATCTGTCGCGCTGACATCTGCTGTGTCGGCAACAGCGAGCGCAGCCGTGCCAGCCCGCGCATGACGGAGCCTGCTGGGGCCAGCGTCGGCTTTTCAAAAGCGGGGAACTCCTGCGCCCCCTTTTTCGCCTGCCCATAGAACAGCACTACATAGGCCGAAACCTGTTCAAGCTCCATGTCGCGTAGCGCCTCAATCGGTCTGGCTCCAACATTGCCCATCAGCGCCAGAGCGATCTCAAAGGGGTCTGTGGACTCCAAGAGGAATGCGAGCTTGCCAGCAATGGCCTCAATATCCGCCTGAAACAAGAATTGTTGATGCTCTTGCCGCTCCTGGCTCCGCTGCTGTGTCGGGGCGTTGATCTCGTTCCTCCACTTCTCCGGGCTGAAATTGAGATACTTGTGTGCCCAGGCCGCCAGTTCCTCACTGAGCTCCCCCGCTGTCGCCCGACGCTCAATTTCTTTCTTCGAGTCTGTAATATGCCGCTTCAGGCTTTGCTCGCTCTTGATCGTCGAGCGCCCACGCCACGCGTCCAGTTCCTCGCCACACACACGCTCTACATCGTCTTCGGTTCGACATTCCACCAGTTCCTCAAAAAAGGCCGGCCAGCGCGCAGCAAGCCAACGTGCGGGCGCGTTCTCGACTCTTGCCATGTGTCACCTCTCTTCATTGCAATACAGAAACATTCAGTACTTGCTAAGAGCATATCATACCTATCAGTACTTGTCAAGAGCGTACACAAGAAAATCAATAAAGTGGGCGCACACCGCATACTTATATGATATGCTTGAAAGGGAGAGTAGGCAAACAGCAGAGGTAACGGCAAACGTAACGCGTCACAATTGCCTCATCCCAGAGCCTTGGAGGTAGTATGCGAGCGTGTAGCCATTGTGGCAAGGCATTAGTACGGCGTCAGGAGCGAGGGCACAGAGAACGCGAATACTGCTCTGATAAATGCCGTCAAGCCGCTTGGAGAGCTAAACATAAAGACTGGCACAAGCTCAAACGTATCCTGGATGCCTCTTTCGAGCGCCAGTGCAACGCCATTGAGCAGAATGTACACCGGGAAAGCTGGCAGGATGATCTAGAGCTTAGAGATAAACTCATCGAATGGAAGGAAAAGGAAATTGAAGGGATCAAGTGGGAACTGGACGCAGCAATTCTGCATAAAACACTGCTGCAAGAAGAAGTAAAAATCTTGAAAGATCAGCTTGCCGATAAAGAGACTGAAATTGTGCGTCTCCAGACACTTCTCAACGGGCAAGCCAACCGGAAGCGATGAAACCATAAGGAGCTTCTACCAGCTTCTCAGAGCGTTCTAGAGGCATTGTGACCCGCCTGCTCCAGACGCAAAGACCGGGCAAGCTCTGATGCTCCCCCGGTCCGATTTCGTCATGATAGAATGGCTACGCTGTTTTGCGAGACTGGTACTCGTATTTGTTGCGGTAGGGATGAGCCTCACAGAAGATATTGCGCCGCGCGAACTCTGCCGGCGTCTCCTCTCGCAGTTCGGCCTCTTCTTCCTCCCCAAGCACCTCATCGTAGTACCACGGCTCCGCCAGTTTGTATCGCTCATCCAGCGCCCAGGCGGGCACGTCCAGCCCGGCGCGATTGCAGAGATATTCAACGCTAGCCACGCACCAGACCGCCCAGCGCCATTGCTCATCTGTCACGCTCTCTGGCACCTCAATGGCCTCGCGCACCAGTTCAAGGCGAAAATCCTGGTATCGACCAAACCACTGATGCATGAATGTACCCAGCGGAAACCACGCATCCCCATCTTCGAGGATCTGATCATACGAGCGCCGGAATGTTTGTAGACGCATGCCGTTTACCGTTTGCATTTGTTCATCTAGCTTTAGCTCTAGCATGTTCACCTCCCTTTGCACGATTATACCATGCTGGCCGCCCTGCTCCAGACAAAAAGAGCGGGCCAGTGTGAATGCTGGCTCGCCCCGGATTGCGTCATGATGGAATCGCCTGAAACTGTTTATACGGACATCCTAGCCCTTACCTGGCTACAGGGTCCATTGTGATGTGATAGTGAACGCGCCCGCCGCCGATGGTGATATCCAGGCTATCAACCGTCCGGTCCTCCAGCACTGGCTGTAATGGCGCAAACCATTCGGGCAAGGCGTCCGATGGATACGCAACCGTCGTGTCAAAGGTGTTCGGGGCCGGTGGATCGTTGATCTCTTGGATTGTCACCTGGCGCTTTACCCGCGTGGGCTGGACAAATGGGCTTGTATCTTTCTCTGCCATCAGTTCTCATGCTCCTCTTTCTACTCTAATAGCCTACGATGGTAGGCGGATTGCCTGATTTATAGTCCCGCACCAGCTCCGCAATGAAGGCCCGGTACTCCCCTTTTGAGAACTCGGAAAGCATGGCGATGAGCTGATCGAACTGAGCACCGTTGATCTGCTTGCCCTGGTACACCTCCCAGAGCTTCTGGATCGCACCGATTACGTACCCGCGCCGATGCTCTGGGTCCTCTTTATAGTCCTTCTCAGCGCTGGCCATGTTTTGCTTCATGGCCCGCTCATATCGTCGCATTGTCATTGCTGCTTTCCTCTCTTCACTCGTACTGGCTGTAGTCAATATGGCCGCTATCGGCCTCTATGGCGCGTTCCGTGTCGCGCCGACGCATGGGAACGAGCACATCTGATGTGGCCTTCGCCTGTGCGCGGATCGCAGGTTCGTGAGCCTTGAGCACATTGAGAAGCTGCACCAGCCTGAACGCGTCCAAATTGATCTTCTGATCCCCCCAGGTGAGCGCCAGCACAGTCCCCACCGTGGGAGGCCGATACCATGAGTCACCACCGCCAGCCGGTGTACTGGCACCAGGATTAATGGCCGGACCCACAAGCAGCAGCGTGCTTGCCATGGATGTCTCATCCCACAGCACAAGCGGCGCATGGCCCAGGCGCGTAGTATAGCATCGCAAGCACAATTCTTCTTCGCGCGACCAAGTGGGATTCTCCGCATAGTATTCATCGCGTGGATCGCTTGGGAACGTCAACCATTCCCCACTCAGAAACAGACACGCCCCATGCGAGCAATGCGGCAGCTTGCACTCGTCGCACAAGGCGTGCGTAGCGTTGCCGCAAGCGGCGCAGGCCACCGGATAGGTAACGAGCATTAGATCTCTCCTTTCAACGTGGCCCCAGCCAGGTCATGCGCGCCTAGCCGGGGCCATTCTCTCACTACGCAAGATCATCTGAGTTAAGAAACGGATCGAAATCATCGCCAGTCGGAATCACTGCCACGGCCACAGCCCTAGCCGCAAGCAATGCCACAAGCCCCACCTGATTAAGCAAACGATCTTCCTCTTCCTCCTCCTCACGCTCATTCAAGAGATAGAGCCACGTCTGCGGCGTTGACTCGTCTTCATCCTCCCCAAAGCGATGATCATCATAGTAAGCCGGAACCAGACTGATGCCGGTAATCACCTTTGGCCGGGCCTGCGGGTCCCAACGCTTCCATACGAGCTCACCCAGGCCATAGCATGGTTTGCGCCACTGCTTATTCTGCCGGGTTTCACGCATGGCCCACCATACTGCCGGGGCGGGCTGTTCTTTCATCTCAGCGCGCCATGTATAAACCAGCGCCTTTTCGCCCTGGCTCCGACCCAGGAGGGTCAGCCCCTCAGTGATCAGGCCCAATTCATCGGAGCTCACCGCCGCCAGATTGGCCCAGGCTTCCCCGGTGTAGAGACTCAGAGAAAACGTGCTCGTACTATCCAGCTTCGATACCGAGCGCACATCACCGCGCTTCGGCTCATAATCCTGCGCAAGATCTTTCATTGCCATTGAAAACTCCTTTCAACTTTGCCCCGGACGAGATCGCCCAGGCGCATGATAATGGAAATGACGGGCAACCGCAAGACCCGCCCGCCTGGTGCTAACGAAACAGCCGCTTCAGCTTCTGGTCAACATCCCAGATCCGCTGTTCCTGCTCTGAGAGAAATGTATCGAGAATATCCTGCGTCTCCTCTCGCGTGGTGATGCCCAGCCGGTGAAGCAAGACCAGACAATCCACCCGATCTTTACGGCGATAGGCTGCAATTTTGAGCGCAAGCATATACTCATCGGTTGGCAGGTAGACGAAAAGCACATCAGCAAACACACGCCAGAGGTAGGCGTCAGCATCCGGCGCAGAGTCGTAGAGATAGGCGGCGCTCTCATCGTTCAACCAGTCCACTGGCAAGCCCATATCAGCCGCCACGGCCTCTACTGCGTCACTGAACACCGTTCCCCCCTTTCTGGTCGCAATCTCACCGCCGCGCTGGACAACCACGCGCACCACTTTGCCAGGCTTCAGCCTGCCCGGATACTCGATCAGTGCAAAGTCAATATCATGGGTGACCCGCCGCTCTCGTTGGAGCAACATCCACGCGCCACCGCTAATCAGGATGTGGTACTGCTGGCCGTCGCCCTGGTCAGCGAGTTTCCCGGCTAACACTTCGAGGTACTTCTCGATCTGCCCTGCATTTTTCATAGGATCTCCTTTGTTGTTCAAGATGAACATCACGCCCTGCGCTCAAAGCAGCGCCAGCACAACCATCCTCCCCTGATAGCCAGAATGCGCAAGCACCAACGCCGCCGCCGGCATCCTGCACAGTAATGTGCTCTCTTCCCGCACCATATGCGCCATTGCGCCACACCCATGAATCCCTCCACGAAAACGGCCTGGCCATGAACCTAACGTTTACGAAACAGCCTCCAGGTGAGGAACTGAATAGCCAACTCCAGAAACCAAAGTCGCACGCTCGCCAGGACAAGGCGCCAGAATGCGGCCAGCACGAGCAGCAAAACCACACATCCCAGAAGAATAAGCCAGAACATAGAACCTCCCTCGCCTAGTCAGGACCTCCCCGGCCAGGCCACTGATATTCAAGATGAACTTCAATCCAAATTGTTGCGCCACCTCGCGTTTGCTCAGACCGAACATAGTTTGCTCCTTTCGCACAAAGGGCAACCGTCCACGCACGGCGGACGATTGCCCGATGAAGCTACCAGATAAGGTGGGTGGTATCCTGTTCAGCCACGGTAGGCCGGGGATCAGGGTACATCTCTACAAGATCGCCATTACACAGCAGCAGCACCTCAAAATGCTCTCCAATCCCCCGACAATCTTCCACCAGGGCATCATAGACGTTGCGAGCGCCAGTTTCGATATTGTGGCAGGGATGCAGCTTCGTGCGCCCGTCCACACGGCGCGTCCAGACTTCCCATTGCTTTTTCGCCATATTAGCGCCCTCCCTTCCGGCGCAGCTGGGCCAGTACCAGCATCACCAGGAACGATAAGCCAAAGAGCGCACAGAGCACACCCATCAGCACGTCGCCCCGATCAAGGTTGTACCAGGAGACGCCGCCGAACACGAACGCCGCAAGCGGGCATGTCGCCCAGGCCATGTACACACCCTCGCGCCTGATCTCCCGATCGCGTTCGTGATAGGCATTCATGATCGCGCCCACATTGCGCCGCAGCGAACGGTCAGCACGCGCCTGATGCTTCACGCGGGCAGACTCAACAGCCCGCGCCGCCAGCGCCCGCTCTAACCGCTCACTGCGGCGCAGACCACCACGCATGATCCCATCAGCATAGCGGTTCGCGGCCCGCTCAAGCTGTTCCTCACAATTGGACTCTTGCTCTTCGTGGAACATTACGCCACCTCCATCCAATAATCGGCATTCCCTGGCTGATAATGTCGGCCCTGGCTGTTACTCTGCGCGTAGAACTCGAAGCGCCCACCGCTACGGCCATAACTCACCAGGAACACCGCTCGCGCCCCATCGAGGCTATCCCAATCTGTACCCACAATGGTGCCGTGCCAGACTCCAAAGGGTGAATGAACCATGACGCTCGCGCCAATCTCCAAGCTCATTGCGCCCTCCTCTCTCGCCTGCCAGCAGATTGCGCTTCAAGCGTCTGCCCATGCCGGAAGAGGGTTATATGGCCTCTGGCACAGCGGTAAAGATCCGCGCCCAGCTTGTTGACGCCAACATAGACCGCCCGCTGCCCACAATGCCGACACATGCGCGCAGCCCCACGCAGATCCTCGACGCACATCTCGCACACGTACATTTCATAGCTTGGCCCGGTGACATCGTTCGTCAGGCGCACCGACACCAGCACATCCGTCTCACGCCCGCACCGCTCGCAGTCGCCCTGACTCGTACTAGCAACATTGCGCGGATGGACCCAACACCACCAGATCACAAAGCCGACTGACCCACCCGCTACCAGCGCTGCGAGATCTGGAAGCAGCAATTGCATCTCCATGCTAGCGCCCTCCATCATCGAACTCAGCGTCCAGCTTACGCAGACGACGCGCCAGAGAGTAGAACTCCGCCAGTACCTGCTCGCGTTCCTGCAGGCTCGCGTATTCCCGCGCCAGCAACGCACACTCCAAGTTGCGCAGACCATTTGCGCGAAACGCCGCCCCTTCCGGCGTCAGCGCACGCAGCAAGTCTTCACCCGCCTGCTGCTTACCCCGGCACGTCACCTGCTCTACGAGGGCCCCACACACAAAACAGTAGATCCCAACTATCTCGCCATCCAGCTTGAGCGGCTTATGCAAGCGGCGACACCCGCAGCGGCTGCAATGCCGGTAGATGATTATCGCCATGAGACACCTCCCGCCTGGCACATCCACACCAGCACGCACTGGTCCCATTCCTCAACCATCAGCAGATGGGCTTGATCGCAGCGCGGGCAATAAGGCGCCCCGCACTGACGACAATAGACAATCTTCGTTCCACAGCGACAGAAGCGCGACGAGCGCGGCGTACCTTGCGACTCCTTGGGCAAGGCGGCGGCTTTCTTCAATCCGAACATGGCTACGCCCTCCTTCTCTGTTGCTGCCGCTGCTGCTGCAAGCCAGCGCCACGCGCACTACTGGGCTTGCCCGCCGGGTGCGACTTCACCACATACCCGCCACGGCTACGAGATTGCGCACTGTGCCGCTGGGGCGCACGGGTACGCACTTCCTGCTCCTCGTACTCATCCTCATACATCTCATCGGTATCAAGCGGCACCTCACGTTCTGCCGGCGCAGGTACGGGCACTGTGCGCCGCTCGTAGTAGTCGTCTTGCAACCGACCCCGGCGCGCCATCGCAGGCTCATCGTCCCGCTCCGCAAAGCGCAGCGCCCGGTTGCCCGGGTTGCCCTGTCTACGCCCAAGAGACCGACGCAGCGCCCGGTTTCTACGCAGCGAATACCGGATGCCGCCGAACGCGATTGCCAGCACAACAGTCACCGCCACCCCGATAATGCCCGTTGCCAGCAAACGGCCCTGGCTCAATTCTCCCTGTGCGCCAACCATGATCGTCAGCGACAGGCACAGCACAGCCAGGAAGGTATCAAGACGACAGAAAAACCGCGCCCAGGCGGTGCAAAGAAGCGCAATGAGCACGAAGCCGATCACGCTCGAAATCCAATGAGGATCAATGTGAATATCCAATTTTGCGACTCCTCTGGAAGCCCGCCCGCCCGTGCTATACTATGGGCGAGGTTTGACTCCCTCATGCGCCCGCGCTTCCAGGGTCCAATCTAGAGCGCGGGCCTTCACATCTGTTCGGCTAAGAACGTCCGTGCATGAACGTCCAGAAAATGCGGCGGGCCAGCCGCGACACATCACGCAGCGACTGCCGCCACGAGGTCAAGCGGGCCAGTTCGGCCAGCGCTGGCAACTCGTCAGGGTAGATTTCCGGCCCGGATGGGTCATTCGCGTGACGTTCGGCCCATTTTTGGGCCTGGATGGGAAAATCGGCGGCGCTGACACCTGCCGGCCAGCGTTGACGGGTCTGCTCGTCTGACATCAATTTTTCTCTCCTCTCACTCGGATTAACTCGATTAGCACTCACTCACTCGGCAAAAATGAGCACGAAACATGCCGAGCGAGTGAGCGAGTGAACGCGTGTTAGGGTACGCGCACCTTCTGCATCCAAGCGTGTGCCGTGGATTTAGAAATGCTGAAGTACGCCGCGATTGCTGCCTCACTCATCCCCGGATTATTCGCCAGCAGGCGGAGCAATTCATCCCGACATTGACCGAACTTTCCACGCGACGGAGCAGGCAAAGCAAGGCGCGGCCCACCAGGAAGACCCTTATCTTCATAGATGGTCACTTGCCCTTCGATCGTGGCATACTCGTCTGCCGCCAGTCCCAGCGACTTGATGACCGTCTTCTCTACTTTGGCCTGCGCCGGTTTGCGCACGTCCTCCGAGTCGCGCACGGCATCGAAAGCCGCCGCCAGCAGTTCGACCTGCATCGATTGGCCTTCGCTCGCGACAGCGACCTTCATAAGTTGCAAGTCCCGTAAGATCTCCTTCACCACCCGGTCCATCAACGGCTTGAACAACTCGCTGTGAATGAAGGTGAGGCTAATCACCAGAGCGCAGGCGCTCGACAGCATCCATCCACTGTTGGATTTCTCAAACAACTGATTCCAAAAAATGTCACCCAAGGCGAAAGACAGTACCATGCCGACCACGGCGAACACCACCGAAATGGCAATCTTCCGCTTCAGGTCTCCCTCTCTCCGCGACAGTTCGGCCTTCTCCGCCTCCGTCGCCACACGGCTCTCTTTGCGCAACAGGCCATAAAAAGCATCACGCACTTCTTGCAGATCCCCCCAGGAGATTCGCACTCCACTCAACCCGCCCAACGAGAGGCGCTCAACCTGGGTCGCAATCGCACACCCGATGATGGCAATCAGGCCACCCAAGAACACATTCCCGCCGATGATCCACGAACCAATGACCAGAAACCCGGCACTCATCTGACAAGCAGACAGCGCGATCCCCACGAGCGTGCCCGTGGTCATCTGCACGCCGATCAGCCGTTGAGACAGCCGGTGCGTGCGCGCAATCAACATGTTTAATTTGCTCGGTTTGGTCGTTCTCACTTTTTTCGTCATCCCTGTTCTCCCACAAAAAGCGGCCTGAGCGGTAAAGCACCCAGGCCGCGCACAACGTTAATGGCGGCGAGCCCGGCCCCGGCGTTCCGGTGTCCGTCTCGCCGCTTCTCGAATCTCAATAATCTTCTGCCCCTGCCACATCAGTTCTGCCGCCGCTTCCTCCGCCACGAGCCCCGCTGCGTCTCCCTCCACCTCATAGCGCCGCAGCTTCGCCTCTCTTCCCGGCGTGATTGTATAGATAGCCCATTTCATGAGCGACCTCCCCGGCGCAGGCAAAGCACCACGAGCACTACGAGCACCACCGCGCAGACCCCGCAGTATACCCACCCTGCAATGGTGGTTATCAGATCGCTCATATCCGTCCGCTCCTTTTCAGCCACGACCATGCCACGTACACCAGGAACGTCACCCACATCAGAACAATCAGCGCCCAGATCAAAATGTGTAGCATCATCGCGCCACCTCCTCATAGGCTATCCGGTACGGCTGCCAGCCTCCCGCTTCCGCCCATTCATCGCCTACCTCGTCAAGCACCTGGTCCCAGGTCAGGCACTCCTGCGCCTGGTCGGTATGCAAGCTACGAACCCAATAGCTATCGCACTTCCCATCAAGGATGCGAAACACCAATGCGGAGTCATACGTCTCAATCCGCAGAGCAGCTCCACCTTTGTCGATCCGCCGTTTGAAGTCATTCAAGGTCATTGCTTAATCCTCGCCATGTGTTACAATACAAACTGCTTAATCCTCGCCTGCCACCGGCCCGCAATGCCGATGACAGGCTTAAATTTTGCCCGCCTCCAATTGCCGCGCTACTGGTACTGATGCCTGCCAAATTCCTGCCGCCACAAGCCTTCGCGAAGCATCGATATCCTTGCTTAACTACTGGTACTTCCCGGCTAATTCCTTGCAATGATCAGATCGGCATGTGTATCATGCGCACATCTGGCAAAGATCATTTCATTGCTACGCAATCAGTCAACCTACTTTCGCAAGTATACGCAATGAAATCACTGGTTGTCAAGCTTTATGCGCAATCAAATCATAATCTTGCACTGAACAGGACTATTGTGTTAAAATTGTGGCATCGTAACAAGTTCTGCAAAGGAGGTCCAAATGGCTGAACAATGGGTGTCCATGAAGGAGGCATCTGACATATTGGGAGTTTCACAAAGTCGCATATCACGCCTAGCATCAATAGGAGCAATCCAAACAAAAACCAACCGGCTAAACCGCAGGGTTAGATTAGTGAATGTAGAGGAAATCAGAAAGCTACTCGAATCAGGGCAGATAATAGAGGAAGATAGAGAATAAAATGAAAAGCGGCACTACCCGCTGGAATGGATAGTGCCGCTACCGTCTTTTTGTTCGGTCTGATCCCGCCGCCAAGTGTGACCAGACCCTAGTTCTCAGCATGAGAGAAAACCTAAGATGATAATACCACAAATTCACCGCAGAGGCCAGACTGAAGCAAACGGGGTAGCCCGTTCAGGCGCTTCACCAGAGGGGCCGCTTGTAGATTGCTTTCAGATTGCTTTTCGTTTGATTTCAGCACATGTTCAGTGCGTGTTCAGCGCGTATTCAGAAGGCGTTCAGAAGCAGTTCAGAAGCAGTTCAGAAGCAGTTCAGAAGACGAATGCTACCGTCTCTCCTGACGAAGGAGGGACATCATGGTAGCTACACGCAAAAAGACCGCGCAGAAGACGCCGGCCAGCACCGAGTTAACTGCTGACCAGGTGCGCGCAACCTATCAGGCGTCTGTTGCCGCTTGTGAGGAAAAGCTGAAAGCCAAAGACCTGTACATTGCCAGCCTGGGGAACGAGATCTCCCACCTGCGAGCGGTAAACGCCGGTCTCGCAGGCCAGCAGGAAGATCAGATCCCTGGCACGCAAGAGTTGTATCAGATCCGCGAGAAGATTCGTCTGCTTGAAGACGAACTGAAGGCGAAACAGAACCAGGGCCTTATCGCCACTTTCGGTAAAGATCAGATCGACCAGCTCCACACACTCGCCCGGCGCGTGGATTATTATGAGCAGACCCAGCAAGAGCTTGCCACCCGCGCTGCACACATTAGCGAACTCAAACACGAACGGGACGGCACACAGCACGGCTCTGCCAGCACGCCGACCAGCCCGGCCAAGTCTCTAACCCAAATTCAGACCATCGGATACCGCCAGCCAGACGGATTAGCAGAGATCGAGCGCCTGATGGCGAATGATCCCTCCCTCATTCTGGTTGATATCCGCTATCAGCCCAAGTCCCGCAAACCAGAATGGTCAGGCCGGGCATTCGCTGAGAAGTATCAGGAACGCTACCGCTGGATTGAAGCGCTCGGCAACCTCAACTACAAGACGCCGGGGAACATTCAACTCGCCGATCCGCAAGCGGGCATCGAGCAGCTGCAAGTCTTGCTGCACGAAGGACACCACATCTTGCTTCTGTGCGGCTGTGAGTGCTATGACACCTGCCACCGCAAGGTAGTTTTCGACCTGCTGCAGACGCAATTAACTCAGCCTTCCCACCTGATTCCCACATCGCCGGCTTACACTGCCGGCATGGATGACGATATCTCAGATGCCGAACTTCAGTCATATGCTCAGCAGTATCAGCCTGCCAGCGAAGGTGAGCAATTAAAGGATGCCCGGCAGAGCATCAGAAATCTGCTTGAGCGCATCGCCGACTTGGAGCAGCGGCCAGACGCCGTGTGGGAAGAGCGCTATGCTGGCTTAGAAGAGCGCTTCCGACAGCAGCAGGCCGTGAACTCCGCCAAGCTCGGAGAATACGCCGGGGAATGCGCCAACCTTCGCAAACTCCTTGCTGTTAAGGATGCTTCTCTTGAGTCCGCCAGCAAGTTCATGACCGAGCAGGCCGATGCCCGCAGAGAAGAGCTTGCCAAGCAGTACCAAGACCTGCGGCAAGCTCTTGACCGTGCCACCCAGCACGCTTGCGACTGGCAGGAAAAGGCACGCCAGGCGGATAAGGAAATTGAGCACCTACGCGGCGAACTGGAAGGCAAGTCCAGCACGAAGCTTCACACCCAAGAGCCTGATTCCACCCATCGCCAGATTGCGCAAAACTTCGCAGCACGGCTCTACTTCTCGTTTCATAACGGAGAGATCACACTTGAGCGCGACGGAATCACCTATAGCCTGATTGGTGGCAACCTCGACAACAGCAAGGCTATAGTGAAGCTGTATGATCCACTGCCAGGCGTGTTGAGCATGAGCATACGCGCCAAGCAGTACGAGACGCTTGATCTCACTCCTGACGAGATTACTCACCTCCAGACCTTCTGCTATCGCCAGCTTTGCCGCATGTTCGCTAATGAGCAGCCTGCCAGTGCCGTTCAAGATGAACAACAAGCCACACCGCGCACGCGCCAGCAGAACAGCGGCCCAGAAGACCGGGACGAACTACGAGAGGCATGGCTCAAGGCCACACGCGAGAACGCACATCTGAACAAGTTGGTCGAGGGTCAGAGCGCCAAGAAATTGCGCGCCCGCATTAAAGAGCTTGAGCAGTACGAAGCCATGTTTGCCTGCAAGGTCTACGCTGACCGGCCCACCATCGACTCCACAGAGGCCACGCTCATGCTGGAAAATCAGCATCAGCTCGGGCAGATTGCGGATCTGGAGCAGACACTCCTTGAGCACGACGCCACGTATCTGCAAGCCGCAAAGCGCATGGAGGCCCGTACCTCCGAGCTTGAGCAAGAGATAGTCACCCTTGGCGCGCAGCTTCACGGTTACGGGGAAGAAGCCGCCAACCGCATCTCTGAGCTTGAGCACCACGCCAATGAACTGGAAGCAGACCGTGACCAAGCCGCCGCCATTGCTGAAGACCTGACCGGTCAGTACCGCACTCTTGAAACGGAAAACTCCGACCTGCGCCGCGAAAATGCCGACCTGCGCGAGTTGAGCGAGCACCAGGCGGACGAATTCGCAGAGGCCACAAAAAAACTGGCAGAGGCAAGCAGGAAACTCGCCCGCGCCGAAACCTCCATCGACTGCTCTGCCTGCGAGATCAAGGATCAGGAGATTTACCGGCTCAAAGGTCAGCACGACGATGACGCAGCCATCCTCAACCGGCACTACACCTTTTTCGCCTGGTTAAGAGAACTCTGGGCAAACAAGCACATCGAGAGCAACCGGAAAGTCGCAGAAGTTGCCCTGCGTCTCTGGCTGATCTTCGGGCATCAAGACCAGCACGGCTATGCTGACATTGTGGTCGAAGAATTTGCGAACACCTGCGGCTTTTCGCGCCAGACCGGATCGCGCATGATTAAGGAGACGGTGAATACCGGCACACACGGCTTGATTATCGACCTCATCGAGCGCACCGTCCCCGATAAAAATCGCGAGGGGCACAAACGTACCATTCAGCAAAAACACTACCGTCTAGCTCCCACCCGCATGGCAGATCTCGCCGATCAACTTCACAAAGAAGATGACAACGCCAAGCAGGGTGGCGCGGGACTCTACTGCAAAAAGTGCAACAGGCAAGGAACCCTTCGCCGGATTTACCATACCATCTGCATCAATGGAGAGTGTTTACACGAAGTTATCCGCATGCCCGAAGATATCGAAGAAATGAAAAAGCGTGGTCCTGCCGTTGAAGCTGAAGACGCGCCCCGCGCCGTCGCAGAAGTCGAGCGCATCATGCAGGCCACGGCTCCCGCCCGCGAGGTGGCTCCCGATCCGGCCTCCGCCGTCGAGGTCCAAACCATTGATGTTCAACTTGAACAGGAAAGCGCCGCCGCTTTTCAGGCCGCGTCAGACATGGAAGGCGAAATCATGGCTGCCGCTCGCTCGCAGAATCACCCAGCTCTAACCCTCCCTCAAGTTGGCGTCCAGATCCGCGCAGGTTCCTCCAATTGGAGCCAATGGATGTGGATGTCACACCCAACTGATCAGCAGATCCACGCGGTTCACTCCTCTCTTCTCTGCGGGCAAGCTGCCACGCTCGACATCTGCCAGAGCCAAGATGAGCCCACGCAGACCGCCGCGCCCACGCCGTGGGTATGGACCGAAGAAGACTCCGCAAGGCTCACCGCCGACACCTGGACTGAGATTGAGCGCAAAGATCCGGGCTGCTACGTCCCAGCTGACATCATTGACTATTGGGCCACGCAGGGACGCGCCTACACCCCCACAAAGCCACGCGTAGAGCCTGAGATCACCCCGAGTCTCCCAGAGGCCACGCCCATGCACACACACAAGGCCGTGGATCTGCGCACCGGGCGGATTGTGGAGGTAAACGAATGAGAGCACGCATCGAGTTCAAGCTCGCTGATGCCTGGATAGGCGCGTTCTGGAAGCAGTCTCAGAACACCTTGCATATTTGGGTGTGCATTGTACCTTGCTTCCCCCTCCATGTAGAGATCCAGAGGTATCGCCATGCGTAACAAGCACCTCTATCCCAAGGAATGGAAGCTCCTTTCCTGGCAATGCCGGGAAGACGCGGGATGGATGTGCGAAGGCTGCGGAGTCGCACAGGGCACTGAGCGCGAGAGTAGACGCGGAAATCTGTATCGGGTCCGCTTGGCTGCCTGCCACATGGACCACAACGAGCGCCATTTGCTCGACGCCGAGCTCATCTGTCTTTGTGAGCGCTGCCACTGGCATCACGATTTCTTGCAGTGGCAACTCGATCAATGGAGGTCGCTTGAGGCCCTCAAGCACGCGAGGCTGATTACGCCCAAGCGCATCGCCCAGGCCGAAGCGCAAGTAAAGGCGCGCATCAGGCAAGAGAAAGAGATTATGTACGAAGAGGTAATGGTCGAGCACGGCCACGCAGCTTCTCTCTAAATTAGACGCGCGAAGCAGCGGACGAACACTCAGGACGCCCGCTGCTTCTTCACGCCCACAAATGCCAGTAGACTCCACATTACCGTTCAAGATGAACAACAAAGCCCACCAGCGCTTACTCCGGCCATGGAAGTTGCAGACCTGTCTCCTCATCCCGAATTTCGTCATCCAGGGCCACTTTATACCGCTCATTGATCGCCTCCACAGCCGCATAATGAGCCAATTCATCCGGACTCTCATACGTGGCAAACCGGAAACGGCCATCTACCTCTATCACCTCATCGATCCGCAACGCATCAGGCACAAACCCAAGGAACTGGATAACCAGCCCTCGACAGATTTTTATCCCAGAAGCACGAACCGTTCCCCCATACTCCTTCGCCTCCACTTCACGCCAGTCAAACGCACGATACGATACCCGATAGGCGCGAAGCGGTGCAAGATCACCACCGGCCAACGTTAACCCATCTGGGAACTCATTGCGAGGCACAAGACACCCATCAGGAAGATGCCTCTTCCCACTCCGATGAGCAATGTTCAAACAAGGCTGATAGTAGCGGATAAGAAAACCTTCTGCATCGTTCACAGTCGGCTCCCGCGCCAGACGAACTCGACTGGAGTCCCAGGCCCACTTTCGCCACATTTCAGTAGCATGTCCCACAGTGACAAACCAAACTGGCCACTCATAGGCAGAAGGATAATTCGCCTCCAGCAAACGCCCCATAGTCGTTGTCCCAAGCCCAAGGCCCAACCCCAGATGTTCCTCAACACGCTTCAACGCATTCTTCGACTGACCCACATAAAGCGCCGTCGAGCCATGCCAGAACACATAGAGCCGATAGTCTTCAATGTTCAGATCAAGATCGCCAAGATCCATCACCTTCCCACGAAAAACGCCAGTCAACAATTCACGAACCGTTGTCATAAGCACAGGGTCAGGCATCACATCCCTCCGTTGCCGTTCAAGATGAACTGCATACTCTCAGCCCGCCCCGGCAACGGGACCGGGCTATTCTTGTTCCGATTCCCCTGAGAGAGTCCCGATCTCAAGCCGAAGCGAGATATGAAGATGTTCGTCTGACCAGCCCCTCACCCTAAGATACTCTTGAATCGTCGCAAAAAAATCGAACGATTGAGATTGCAAAGCAGAAACTTCCTGCCTTCCCAGAGCCTGTGAGGCGCTATCAAGGATCTCCACAGTACCATGCGTCGTACGCAGGGAGAGACTGAATAGCGGCGTCATGTTCATCTTCTCCTCTTAAACCACCACGAAGCGAGCACCAGCATAGCGGCGGTCGCTATCATGATGTAGACCAAGATGATCAAAATCTTCAAGATATCCATAACCCTGAGTATAGAGAGCAGCCCGGCAACTTTCAACCAGTTGCAGATTTTAGGGACGTGCGAGACTCCTGTTCAAGATGAACATCACTGCCAGATGTGACCAGCAGCTTGCGACACTGGCCCAAGCCACTGGTGTTCAACTTGCGACACTTATTCTTTACTATAATAGGTGGTGCAAGTTGGACACCAATGGCGCGGTAAGAGGTAGATCAATATTGAGTGCCGAGAGCAAGCGGAGTTTTTCATCTTTCGGGTTGGGTCGGGAACGTCGAAGCATACCCGATCCTGGCCCAGTTGGCAATGTAGTATTTTTTGATCTTTCCTACGGACCGCTACGCTAAGATCAAAAAATCTCCACATTGCCAACTGGGCCAGGATCGGGTATGCATCTCCTGTTCCCGACCCCCCCTCGAAAGGTGAAAAAATGTGGGCAGAGTTACGAAAGGGTACGTGCTCCGCAGGCAAGGGAACCAGTCCCCTTGACCCCTTTCTTTGGGCATTCCCGCTCACTCTTCAGCACCTGATCAGTTCGCACTTCAGCGCCCAATCGGCGTACAACCAATCTCAGAAATTGCCCTCCACTGTGCCGTTAGGTGCCCCTCAGAGTTGAGGGGAGAGTTAAAGGTTGAACGCGCTTGAATCGGCCCTGCATTTCCGTTCGATAATCCTATAGGGAGAAAAGGTACAAGATGATCTGTTGTGGATCATTGGGAATTAGAATGCCCCGGCCAGGGTAACGCAAAATGGGCCAGGAGATGAGAATGCAAGAGACCCCCGAACCAGAAGAGCAGCCAAAACCGACGCTGCCACCAGCTCCTCGACGACGAAAGACACGCCGGGATAAGAACACGATACAGGCAACCCCTCGCGACTTATGGGTGCTGCGCTGGATCTCTGATCAATATGCCTGCCGCGCTGATCATCTGCGCGAACTTCTGAGCCGTGCGCCAGGCGCGCCGATGCAGGGCCCGCAATTGGCCTTGACGACACTGAGAGATCAATTGGAGCGCTGGCAGAAGGCTGGATGGATCGAATACGGGCGCTACCTTGCCAATCAACCGGCCTGGTGCTGGGCCAGTAAGCGCGGTTTGCGTCTGGTGGGCCTGGATGGGATCTATGAGTCAAAGGAGCCGTCAGAGTCGCGCTATAAGCACATTTGGGCCAATAACGAAGTCCGTATGCGCTGGGGATACTATGAGCATGCCGGCGCGGAGTGGATCAGTGAGCGCAGGTTGATCACGGAGCAGCTGGGGAGTAAGAAGAAGCGCCCAGATGAAGTGCCATACGCATCGATCCGCATCAGTGCGCACAACGCGATTCCGGACGCAGTCATTGCCCATGCTGGCGAAGAGTGGACAGACGCGATCGAGGTCCAGCTTTCTGCGCTCAAGTTGGCTGAGATGCGTCGGAAGGTGCTGCGTGTGATGGATGCCGAATACACGGAGACGCTGACAGGTGAAGAGTTCGTGTACGATCGCGTGCATTTCTATGTGGTGACGGAGGCGGCAAAGAACCAGGTCAAAGAGATCCAGGCCACGCTGGACGCAGATGAGCAAGAACGTCTGCGTGTGCATCTTAGCGATCTGAGCTATAAATGGTCTGGTTGGCCTTCTTCGCCGCCTTCCCGGTCATGATGTGCTTAGCCTTAAAGGTGTTGTATGTCTTCCTCTGTACACTGATCAATGAGATGCCGAATGATGTCATTGCGGTTTATTGGACGGCGGCGAGTTCTTTTGCGATGTTCGCGCCGCCACGAAAACTCTAGCATATCCAGCTTTTCAACCTGTTCATGGGTGAGATAGAAAGTGACTTTTTCTAACTTTGAAGAAGCGTCACTTTGAGGATGTGCAACGGTGTCACCTTCTTGAGGTTGTACGGTCGCACTGTGTTCTGAGCTTGAAGCGGTGTAACTTTCTTGCGGTTGCACCGTGTTTGTGCTTAATGCACTGTGAGAAGGTGCAGCGGTGTCGCTGTCTTGCGGTGGCACCGTCGCACCTTGCGCTTCTCGTAATGCCTTGTCGAAGGCGCTGACGCGTTTGGGCATGGCTAGCTCCCTTCAGTGGTAGTGATGAGTTCTGCGGCGAGACGGTCCCAGTAATCGCCGTGCTTTTCATCGAGGTCGCTGATGTCAGTTCCAGAGGAGACGGCATCTTTGTATTTGGTTGTGGCGCGCACCGGCTCCTGGTAGACCAGCTTGCCATGTTTGGTGCGAATTGCCTTTAGAATTTCGCGGTGATGCGCCAGGCGCATGTCAAAATTGGTTGGCAGGATGCGCCAGACTTGCAGGCTGGTGTTGACTTCGGTATCTCTCACATCCTCCACACGGTTGAGAATGAGCTTGAGTGTGCGCTCTGCCATCAGTTCACATCCTACAGGTATCAGTGCCCATCGCGCAGCGGCCAGCGCGTTCGTAGATAGGACACCCAGGCTTGGCGGGCAGTCGATCAGGCAATAATCGAACTGGGTGTCGAATTGGCGCAACCATCGGGCTAGCGTGCGTTCCTGGTTAAGTTTGTTAGGGAGTTCAATTTCAGCAGCGGCCAGATCGATGGAGGTGGGAATAAGCGCCACGAGCTCACCCAGTTCATAGGGAGCCACGGCGCGGCCATGCAGCAAGGCATCATAGAGCAATGCTCCCAGTTCGGCCACGCGTGCCGGTGGTATGAAATATTCGGTCAAGCTGGCTTGGGGGTCGATGTCGATGAGCAAAACCTTTTTGCCGGCGCGGGTGAGTGCGGCGGCCATGTTGACGGTGGTGGTGGTTTTCCCCGTTCCGCCTTTCTGATTACAAATGGCAAAGATCTTCATGCAATTCTCCCAGGATGTTTTTTGCATCATATCATGCGGTGCAGCAGTGGCACGGTGGTACGGTGCTATATGCTCCTATAGAAGTGTATCATAAGCGAAGAGCCGTCTGAAATCAAATTCAGAGCGCTGCTGGAGGTCTGAATTGAAGTTCAGATGGGGAGAGCGCAACGTTTGCATCGCTCTGAATTCAACTTCAGTGCGGAATCAGCCTGCACATTTGGCGGCGCTGAAATCTTTCGGGATCGGCCTGACAGGCTGTGAGATACCCGCTGTAAAAATGTGGTACTCTTCGCTAAATTCCCCTTTGGGCCCACGCTGTCAAATATGGTAGTGGGGGGCAGAGAGGGAGGTGGATACCTGCGCGGGCGTCCGTCTCCCTTTCGTGGGGAGGTACGAGCGCGCAGCGGCCCGCCCTGGTTGCTGACAAGTGGGGTCTGTGGGCCTTGAGAAAGCTGTGGCGTGGCTTGCGTGGCGCAGCGCTGGCTAAGGAGAGGTATGTGGTAGTGGAGCCGGATCAGCCTTGAGTGCGACATATTGTTCGAGTATCCTAATGTGCTGAAAGGAAAGGCCCGCGAATGCCTTTTCAAGCAGTTCGATGCGCTTCTCAAGCTCGTTAATGTGCGCTTGCATCAGCGCTGTCTTGGTTTGCCGGGTGGTTTTCAGTCCGAGTGCCTTGTTCAAGTCGCTTGTGAGGATGATGTAGCGTTTGGGGGAGTTCTGCCGGGCAGGTAGTTTGCCTGATCTGATCCATCGCCTGATCGTTCGGTCAGAATGTCCGGTGAGCTTTGCGGCTTGCGCGACGGTTATTTCCTCATCCATATTGTTCACCTTTTCCGAATGTCCATCTGAATTTTATTGATCTCCTCTATCATAACACGTGGCGCGGTTGCTCGACTCACTGTGCTTTCTTTGTGTCCATTGCGCGCCGGTTTCTGCCAGTCACGTGCCATTTGGGTGAATCTGCTTTTTACGTGGTGAGATAGTACCGAGTGGTATAGTACTCGCGCTTTAGTACTATACCACTATAGTACTAGTACCTACCACTTAGACAATAGTACCACACACACTATACCAGTCAAATGTGCTAGTACTAACAGGTATAGTACTTATTAATACACACTATACCACATAATCCGTAAGTACTATACTGGTTTAATCTGCACACATATAGTACTAAAGTCTGCACACACCAAACACCACATAAAAATACTATCT
>WNFC01005141.1_pt1 | contig 21244 bp, 22 predicted proteins | sample 5400541 | NCBI WGS metagenome assembly WNFC01 (sample SAMN13153342, study PRJNA577476) | soil metagenome | isolation source: 120 cm saprolite under Douglas fir tree site 2 hole 2 replicate 1 | place: USA:California | collected 2015-04-18
CTCGCGGAAAAAGATCTCTTCCGCAAACTCGGCATCGCCACCACTGAATTCGCCGCCGCCTCGAACGCCAGAGAACTCGACGCCGCCGTAAAAACCATCGGCCTTCCCGCCGTCTTGAAAACTTCTCGTATGGGCTACGACGGCAAAGGCCAGTGGATTCTTCGCACCGCGGACGACGTGGCGAAAGCCAAGTCCGAGCTTCCTCCCGTAAAACTGATCCTCGAACGTTTTGTCCCCTTCACTCGCGAACTGTCTATCCTCGCCGTCCGTTCTCGCACGGGCGAAATCGCCCTTTACCCGCTCGTGGAAAACCACCACCGCAACGGTATCCTCCGGCTGTCTCTAGCGCCGGCGCCTCGCCTTGAACCTCCGATCCAGCGCGCCGCGGAAAGAGCCGCTCATCGCGTTCTCGAATCCCTGAAGTACGCTGGCGTCCTCGCCCTCGAATTCTTCGAATACCAAGGCGATCTTCTCGCCAACGAAATGGCCCCTCGCGTCCACAATTCCGGCCACTGGACCATCGAAGGCGCCGTCACTAGCCAATTCGAGAACCATCTCCGCGCCGTTCTCGGCCTTCCGCTCGGCTCCACGGGCCCCGCCGGACACTGCGCCATGCTCAATCTTATCGGCGACCTCCCGGAATCCGCCGAAGTCCTAGCCGTCCCCGACGCGCACCTCCATCTCTACGGAAAATCCCCCCGCCTCGGCCGCAAACTCGGCCACGTCACTCTTCGTGCCGCCTCCCCCGAACGCCTCGCCCTCCGCCTCTCCGAACTCCCCGCCTTCTTCCACCGCCCCGACTTCTGCCTCGACGCCGCCCTAGCCCCCTCCGCCTCTCTCCGCGCCTAGCTCTCCGTTTGTCGGCAAGAAGCCTTGTATGCGTGCAAAGGGAACCATATACTCAGCGCCTTGAATCCGCCTAAACCGTTCTCGCAAATGAGCTCGCCGCGCCGGCTGTTTGCCGCAATGGTGCTTCTGCTATTCGCAGCTCGCTGGTCCACTTCGCAAGACACTCCGCCGAAGATAATCGTCGAGGTGCACGCCGATCAGCCCGATGGACCAATGATCCCCATTTGGAATTATTTCGGCTACGACGAGCCTAATTACACTTACTCGCCCAACGGCAAGAAATTGCTCGGTGAACTCGCGGCCCTGAGCCCTGCACCCGTTTACGTTCGCGTCCACAATCTTTTCACCAGTGGCGACGGCTCAGCCTCATTGAAATGGGGTTCCACAAATGTTTACGCGGAAGACGCCGCGGGAAAGCCCGTCTATAGTTGGACGATTCTCGATCGCATTTTCGATACTTTTCACGCCGCTGGAATCAGGCCGCTCGTCGAAATCGGATTCATGCCCGAAGCGCTCTCCACTCATCCTCAGCCGTACCGCCACAATTTTCCGCAAGGCTCGGTTTTCACCGGCTGGACCTACCCGCCCAAGGATTATCAAAAATGGTCCGAACTCGTCTTTCAATTTGTTCGCCATCTTTGCGAGCGCTATGGCGCGGCGGAAACAAAAACCTGGTTGTGGGAAGTGTGGAACGAGCCCGATATCGCTTACTGGCAAGGCACTCCCGAGGAATTCCTCAAGCTGTACGACTACTCTGTGGACGCCGTTCTGCGAGCGCTCCCCGAAGCTCGCGTTGGTGGCCCGGATTCCACCGGCCCCGCCTATCCGAAGGCCGCTGAATTCTTGCGCACTTTTCTCGATCATTGCGCGCATCAGCGAAACTTTGTCACCGGAAAGACCGGCTCGCGGCTCGATTTTATCGCCTTTCATCCCAAAGGCTCGCCAACCTGGCAGAACGATCACGTCGTGATGGGGCTTGCGCGCCAGCTGGCCTCCATCGAGCAGGGATTCAAGATCGTGAAGTCTTTTCCGGAGTGGCGTGATACCCCAATCATTCTCGGCGAGTCGGACCCCGAGGGCTGCGCGGCGTGTTCGGCTCGCAGCAATCCCCAGAACGGATACCGCAACGGCGCCTTGTACGCCGCCTACACTGCCGAGGCCCTCAACGCCACCTACGCGCTGGCCGCGCGCGAGCAGGTTCGTCTTGCGGGTTCTGTCAGTTGGTCCTTCGAGTTCGAAGACCAGCCCTACTTCGAGGGATTTCGCGAACTGGCCACCAACGGGTTAGACAAGCCGGTGCTCAATGCCTTTCGGATGTTCGGGCTGCTGGGCAGCGAACGTATTAAGGTTTCCAGCTCGGGTGCGATTCCGACCGGTCAGGTCTTGAGCGCGGGAGTGCAGCAGCTGCCGGACATCAACGCGATGGCCGCACGCAAGAATCATGAAATCGAAGTCTTAATATGGAATTATCACGACGAGGACGTCGATGCCCCCGCCGCGCCGATCGAGTTGGCTATCACTGGGCTGCCCCCATCCGTCCACCTTGCACTCATCGAACATTTTCGCATTGACGCGCATCACAGCAACGCCTTCACCGCCTGGAAGCAAATGGGCTCCCCGCAGTCTCCTTCCCCCGAGCAATACGAGCAGCTACAAAGTGCCGGACAATTGCAGCTCCTCACCTCGCCGGCCTGGATCCCGGTCGACCGCGGCGCGGCTCATTTGCAATTCACCTTGCCCCGGCAAGCCTTGTCCCTCCTGCGTATCACCTGGTGATATGGGTGCCGCTGGCCACTGCGCCTTGCTCAATCTAATCGATGACCTCCCTTGCCGTCCCAGACGTCCACCTCCATCTCTAGGGAACCCCCCGCCCTGACCGCAAACCCGGTCATGTCCCTCGCCAAATTCCACAAGGCCAATGGCTTGCAACCCCGTTTCTTCCACAGCCCACGGATCACGGGTCACTCTTGCTTCGGTTGCCGCCCTTCGCTTCGGATGCTACGATTTGGTGTTCCAATGATCCTTGCTAGCCCCCAATTGAGCGCGGCTTCCCGCCCCCGTGTGGGCATTCCCTGGCGCACTTCCATCGAGGAAGACAAAGCCTCGAGCGGTGGTCCAAGGGGCAAGACCGAAGATTACCTCAGGGCTGTGGAGAGTGCCGGCGGCGAAGGGGTCCTCATTCCACTGAAAGACACGGAAGCTCGTAGCAGTTTGATTCCTACGCTCGACGCCTTTGTGCTCCCCGGCAGCCCCGCTGACGTTACACCCGGCGAATACGGAGCCGTCAATTGTGGCCTTTCCGAGCCCCCAGACTTCGCTCGGGAGGCAGCCGATCGCGGCATTCTAAAGTTCGCCCTCGAGAAAAAGAAACCCGTCCTAGCCATCTGTTACGGCTGTCAACTCCTCAACGTCTACCAGGGTGGCACGCTCATCCAGGATCTAAAGGCCGAGACCGGGACCGCCACACCTCATCGCAAGAAAGACGTAGGTCCCGAAGCCAAGGATGACCCAATTCACAGCGCCACGTTTGAGCCCGGGAGCCGCATTGCTTTGATTGCAGGCGGCACCGAGGCGGTCGTCAACAGCTCACATCACCAGGCCATCGCAAAACCCGGCAAGAATCTGCGTATCGCTTCGCGCGCCCCGGATGGCACGATCGAAGCCGTGGAGTGGACAGGCGATTCCAATTGGGTCGTCGGGGTTCAATGGCACCCGGAGCGCATGCTGGATGATCCGCTTGCGCAACGTCTGTTTCAGCAATTCGTCGCTGCCGCACGCGCCCGGGAGGCCGTCGCGCACCGCTGAATTGCGCAGCCCGGCCAGCAGGCCCGTCGTTCCAAGCGAAGCGACCGAAGGTCTCCGCGTTTTGGAAAGTGAAGCAATGAAGAAAGGTTTGCCGGACCTAAGCTTTCGACTTTTAACTGTCAACTTTTAACTTCTTGGGGGCTTGATGATTTCTCTCGCAGGCAAGGCGGCACTCATCACCGGAGGTTCACGCGGCATCGGCGCGGCCGCCGTCAAACTTTTCGCGCAAGCCGGCGCCGACGTGGTCTTCAACTACGTCAAAGCCAAGGATGCCGCTCTTCAGGTCCAGCAGGAAGCCGGCAAGCACGGCACGCGCGTGGAAGCATTCAAAGCCGACGTCAGCAAGCACGGCGACAATCAAAAACTCGTGGAGCATTGCATCGCCCGGCTCGGCCGCCTGGACATTCTCGTCGCCAACGCCGGCGTCTGGAACCTAGAAGACCTCCCCATCGAGAAAATGTCCGAAAAGCAGTGGGACGACATGATGCGCATCAATCTCAAGAGCGTCTACTCGATCATCCATTTCACCGTTCCCCACATGATCAAGCAGAAGTCCGGCAAGATCATCCCCATCAGCTCCACCGCCGGTCAGCGCGGCGAGTCTTTCCACACGCACTACGGCGCTTCCAAAGGCGGCATCATCAGCCTCACCAAAGGCCTTGCCACGGAACTTGCACCCCACAACATTCTCGTGAACTCCGTCGCGCCCGGCTGGGTCGCCACCGACATGTCCATTCCCGTGCTCGAAACGAAGGCGGGCCAGAAGATGGCATCCACGGTAATTCCTCTAGGCCGCGCCGGCACCGCCGAAGAAATCGCTGGCCCTATTCTCTTCGTGGCTTCGGACCTGGCCAACTTCATGACCGGAGAGATCATCAATGTAAATGGAGGTTCCGTCTTGTGCGGTTGAAACCAGTCCACATCGCCGTTGTCATTCTCATTGCTTGTTTTGTGTTCGCTCCAGGTGTCCGCGCGCAGCGGCCCGATTCGATGATGCCGGAAGCGAGCGCCGCCAGGGGCCAACAGATTGTGACCGATCTCATCAACGGACTGGGCGGTGCTGGCTACACCGAGGTTCGAGAAAGCCTCTGCCAGGGCCGCCGCGCTCTTTTCGGCCACAATGGCCAACTGACCGGCTACATCGACTTTGCGGAGTACCGGCGCTTCCCCGACAAGGTCCGCATGGAGTACATCTCCAAGGGCCGCAACACGATTCTAGCTTCCTTAATTGGCATCGACGGTTTGGACTTTGCCCATGGCGGCGTCGTCATCACCCTGTACAACGGAAACCAGGGCTGGACTTACGATCGCAGCGGCGTCAATGAAGTCCCCGCCACCGCGGTCACCGATTTCCAGGAACAGGTGAAGAGAAATATCGACAACCTGTTGCGGCTGCGTCTCAAGGAACCGGGCATGTCCATTCGTTTCGGCGGCAGCGACACCGTGGATCTCAAGCAGGTGGATTGGGTGGAATTGACCGACAGCGGTGAACGCACCTTTCGTCTCGCCGTCGACCGCTCGACGCATCTCCTCGTTCGAGCTATGGTCGTCACCAAGGACGAAGAAACCAAGGAATTCGACCAGGACACAATTATTTATACAAACTACCAATTGAAAGACAGCGTGTGGGTGCCGCTTCAGGTTAGCCGCGAACACAACGGCCGGCGCGTTTCGCAATTCTTCAACGCTACCTGCAGATTTAATCCCGGCTTGCCCGACTCGCTGTTCACGAAAGACTCTCTCTCCAAGCACGGCTCCGAAGAAATCATCAAAAGAAGCAAAAACTAGAGTGCTGCGCGATCGAAAGGACCAACCAGCCAGTGCCGGACATGATTACCAAAACTAAAAATAACTCCAATTCGTCGGAGGCCCGACGGCCAGGCTTCAAATTGTTACGTTTCTACCCCGGGCTTGACATTTATAATAAAATGTAACGCTCCAGTCCCACGAAGTACTATGTTTTAGGTGTGGTTGCGCCTAGCTGTCCCTGGCATGGCAACTGATTCGAATTCTCTCACCACCTTTATGGGCTGGATCGCTGGTCCCGCCGCCGAACGAGGATTACGATCGTGTCTAGGAGTGCCCCCATCTCCCGCACTCGCCGCAGCCGCATTGGCGGCTTCAGCATGGTCGAACTGGGTGTTTCACTCACCGTCCTTTTGATTCTGACCGCCATTGCTATTCCTTCGCTGATGCGCTCGTTTCGAACGTACCAACTGAACGACGCGGCGGCGCGCTTGTCCGACATGCTGAAATTCACACGATTCGAAGCGGTGCGCCGGAACAGGCAGGTGTGTTTTCTGATGAAACAGAACGCAACCACGGGGGCTTGGACCTTCGGGACTGATTCCACCTGCGGCGGAACACTCGATGCGAACGGGAAGCAGCAGGTGATTGCGGGATTTGCGACACTTCTGCTTCCGAATCAGAGTGGATTGCCTGGCCAGGGCCCCATCTGTAGTCTCTTCAAGACTACTGGGCCCTGCCTGAATGATACTTTATCGGGAATCAACGGAAGCACGCTCACCTTTGACACACGGGGCGCAGTTTCTGGACTAATCGCGTATGTGTTTTACGTCGGCAGCGACGCAGACCCCGAGTTCGGCTATCGTGCCGTGGTTTTGCTTCCTTCCGGCAGCACGCAGATTTGGACTGCTCCGAACGGGGGGACTTGGCAACAGGCCGGCTGAGGCGTGGAACCAGAGACAGGAATGCGACACTTATCCACAGAGCTTCGCAACGGACAAAGGGGCTTCAGCATTCTCGAGATGCTGCTTGCGACTATCATTTTGCTGGTCGGCCTGGTGGCCATCGCACAGCTCGTACCGGCTTCCATGCTCCTCAATTACCGCAATCGCACGGACTCTGCGGCGCTTGTTTTTGCACAACGCGAGCTGGATCAGATGCTCGATCAGCCTCTCAGCAGTAGTTCTTTTTACGACGCGCTATTAAACCCCTGCAATCTGGGCGATCCTGCGTCTCCGAACGTGGTCCAGGGAAATCCCGTCGCGGTCACCTCCAGCTATAACTCCAGCACCGGCGCGCAATACAGCCAGGTGCTCATCAATTTCAGCGGAACTCCTGTCACCAATTACAGCTTCACCTATAAGGATCAGTCGGATCCAACCGGCGTGGGTGTGACGTATGACGTGCGCTGGGCGGTTATCATCACCGGGACCAACGGCAGCGTCTCCTCCAAGCGCTTCATCCTTGGTGTCCAACAGGCCGGAGGAAACGGGTATTTTCAGCCCATCACACTCGATACGATGGTGGAAAGATGAAACGGGCCTTCGGAAGTAGAAACCAGCGGGGTTTTACGTTGATCGAATTGCTGACAGCTCTCGGGATTTTCCTTCTCGTCTGCGGCGCGGCGTTCACTCTCCTGACCTCTTCGCAGCAGCGCTACCAGACCGAGTCCCAGGTTCTGAATTCCTTCCAGGAAGCGCGTCTTGGGTTGGACCAGATCGTACGCGACGTGAATGACTCCGGGTTTCCTCCGCCTACATTCAATGACGGAACTGCGCCTGGCGCCGTTCAATTTGCGAGCGTCCCATTCGCCTGGAGCGCTGGCGCGGGCTATCCCGGCGCGCCCTGCCAAATCGGCACTGCCGGGGGCGGGACTTGCGCCACCGCTGCGGCGGGCATTAACAGCCCAGGGGATTTCGACCTCATCATTGAGACGAATCCAAATGCCAGCCAAGTCCAATGGATTCGGTATCAATTACAGGGCACAACGCTCATGCGAGGAATGGCTCAAAAGGTTGTGGGCACCGATCCGGATGCCGCCACGACCGCAACAACGCCGGCACCAATCCTCGCGCCCTTCGTACAGAATGTTGTAAATAACGTATGTCCTGCCCAGATTCCCAATTGTCAGGCGGCGTATCCGGGCTTGTTCCCAGGAGGAGCTTCGGTGCCGATCTTCTCCTACGCTTGCGATAATTTGTCTCCGCCTCCTCCACCACCTCCGCCTGCTCCAACGATTGCGTGCACCTCGCCCTTAGCAGGCGCCAGCAATTCACCGGCGAATATCCGTGAAGTCAACATCACCTTAATCGTCGCGGCTCCTCTTCCGGACGCTACCACGGGCCAGGCGCGCCTTGTTATGCTGAACGGGCGGGGACGCCGAATCAATCCGAATCAGTGAGGCCGGCGGAGTTTAGATGAATGCGGGAAGATCAATGCGAAAGCGACGGAATGAAAACGGCGTCGCCCTGCTCATCTCGATTTTTGTTCTACTGCTAATTAGTGTGGTGGCGATTGCCATGATCGTCGCTTCGGGGACGGAGTCCTCGCTGGCGGGGAACTACCGCTCCTCCACAAGCGTCTATTACGCCGCGCTTGCCGGCCTGGAAGAGGGGCGAGGCCGGCTGCTGGGAAAGAATGCGGGTTCGTTCAAAAACACAGCACCGACCCTAATACCCACGCCCCTTCCCATAGGGAAACCCGTGTACATCATCAATCCGGTCGGCGGCGAAACCGTGACACCCTGGGTCCCGGGTTCCACCTACGAGGATCGTGAATACAACTCGGAGTTTGCTCCCGCCTATACCCTTCCGAATCCTTCTCCCAGCACCGCTTCTGTTTCCACAGTCGCGGGAGTGCAGGGGCCGTCCTACAAGTGGGTGCGCATCAATGCCGTCTCGGAGAATTCACTCAACCTCTACGTCGACGGTGACACGGCGACAAAGGACAATCAGGTGCTCTATTACCCCAGCAACAGTACACCGCCGAAGTTGACGAAGAATTCCATCGGGGCCCAACAGGTTTTCGAAATCACTTCGTTTGCGGTTCTGCCCAACGGCAGCCAGAAAATGCTTCAGTATCTGGCTGCTCCCGCACAAATCACGCTGCCTCCTTTTCTTGCAGCGCTCACACTCTCCGACAGTCCAGGCAACAAGGCAACCTTCCTTGCGCCCGCCTCTAACCTCGCATACGTTGTGAAAGGGGATGACCAGTATTGCGACGGCACTCTAACTGGGGCGAAATTTGCAGCGATCGGGGTCTTCAGGGCATCGGACGCAGCGCCCGGGTCGACCGTACTCAACGGCATTCAACCTGGCGCGAAAACAAACTATACGGGTCTGATCAACCCCGGACCGGATGTGGAGAACCTCACCGCGCCTCCCGCCAACCTGGTAACGCCAACGCCGAGCCAGCTCAACGCAATTGTGCAGATCATCAGTCAAAACGCTGATGCCACCATTACGCCGGGTCCTCCTTCTTACACCGCTAACGCGGCTGACCTGACGGCGGCAACAACGGGGATGTCTTCCTCCAACCCCTTAACGATCGTCGTAAATGGGAACTTGAATGTCGACACCTGGAACAGCACGGGGTACGGGCTTCTCCTGGTAACGGGCAAGTTCACCTACAATCCGGATACGACTTGGAACGGAATCGTTCTTGTGATTGGGCAAGGCCAGGTCGATCAACCCGTCCCTAAACACCAGTTCAACCAAATCAATGGCGCGATGTTCGTTGCCAATACGTTAGCGGGCGCTAGTTTGGGAGGGGCATCGGTGGTTTTTAATGACGAAATGGAAGGGAACGGCATTCGCTACAGCAGTTGTTGGATCCAAAGGTCGCAGCCTGCTTCTGCTTACAAGATTCTGTCTTTCCACGAAATTTCCCAGTAAGAGATTTTTCGCAAGAAGCAGCTCCTCGCTAAATTTTCCGCACAGTTTCAAACGCGCAACCTCGGCTGCTCACCGAATTCACCAGGGAGTTGACGGCGTTACAGGGGTTTTGGCGCACGGCCTCGCGGGCGCTATAATGTGCGGATGCATAATCGCCCGGAAAGTCCCCAGATGCACGGCACCACGGTTCTGTGCGTGCGCAAGGAGAACAAGGTGGTGCTCGTGGCCGATGGCCAGGTGACCATGGGCGATCATGTGATGAAGCACACCGCGCGAAAGACGCGGCGGCTCTACAATGACAAGGTCGTGGCGGGCTTCGCGGGTTCCACGGCCGACGCGATAACACTTTTTGAACGATTCGAAGGCAAGCTGCAGGAGTTTTCCGGCAATCTCCAGAAGGCCGCGGTCGAACTAGCCAAGGAATGGCGCAAGGACCGCGCTCTGCGGCATCTGGAAGCGCTGCTGATCGTTGCGGACACCAAGGGCACTTTCATTCTCTCCGGGAATGGAGATGTGATAGAACCCGACGATGGTCTCGTGGCGATTGGGTCGGGCGGGACGTACGCGCTGGCAGCGGCGCGAGCGCTACTGAAGCATTCGCGACTCACCGCCAAGGAGCTGGCCATGGAGGCCATGCGCATCGCCAGCGAGATTTGCATTTTCACAAACGCCAATTTTACGGTCGAAGAGCTTTAGTACGAAGAGCGGACGGCCTCGGAACTGGAAAGAGTTGTTGGTTTTTGGTCGTAAGTCTTAAGTAGGAAGGGAAAGGATTTGGGATTGCCTTTTCTCTCCCCGTTCAGAATCGCACGCGAGTAGGCGACGGCGCCAAAGCAGGGAGCGGACGGCTTTTCGACCGGGTTCGGGATAGGGTGCTGGCCGTCCTTACGAGACAAGGTCAGCCGGAGTAGCAGGCGGGCCAGATTGTTGTGAGAAATGCGGATTAGAGGTAGGGTGAAAACACGGCAAGCCGTTTTCATGCATCAAAGGAACTGAGCAAGACATGACCAGCAAGACCGAAAAAGAATTGATCTATTTACCCGGTGGCAATGGTGCCGAACCAGTGGAAGAGCAGGAACTTCTGCCCGCGCTGGACGACATGACGCCGCGGGAAATCGTCGCGGAACTCGACAAGTATATCGTCGGGCAGGGCGCCGCCAAACGCGCCGTGGCGGTGGCGTTGCGCAACCGCGTCCGGCGCCAGAAGCTTCCGCCGGAAATCGCCGAGGACGTATTGCCCAAGAATATTTTGATGATTGGCCCCACGGGCGTGGGAAAAACGGAAATTGCGCGCCGCCTGGCGCGACTCGCAGGCTGCCCGTTCGTCAAGGTGGAAGCTTCGAAGTACACGGAAGTCGGCTACGTCGGACGCGACGTGGAATCGATGGTCCGCGACCTCGTCGAAACGTCGATCGATATGATCCGCGAGGAAAAACTGGACGAAGTCGCCGACCGCGCCGAGCAGGCCGCGGAAGAACGCGTGCTCGATCTGCTGCTTCCGCTGGCACCCCCTCCAGTGGCCGGCACTCCGGAATCCGAGGTAGCCGCGCAGCGGGAACAGGCCCAGCGCACGCGCGAAAAGTTGCGCGTGCAGCTCCGCGAAGGAAAGCTGGACCAGCGCATGGTGGATCTGGAAGTTCGCGAACGCGCCATGCCCTCGTTCGAAATCGTCTCGAACCAGGGCGTCGAAGAAATGGACATCGGCAAACTGCAGGACATGTTCTCCGGCATGTTCGGGCAGCAAAAGAAAAAGCGCAAAATGAGCGTCGCCGACGCTTTCGAATACCTGATCCAGGAAGAAGAAAACAAGCTGCTGGATATGGACCAGGTTACGCGCGTGGCGGTGGAGCGCGCCGAGCAGATGGGCATTATTTTTATCGATGAGATCGATAAAGTGGCCGGGCGCGAATCCGGCCATGGGCCGGACGTCTCGCGCGAAGGCGTGCAGCGCGACATTCTTCCCATCATTGAAGGCACGACGGTCAACACGCGCTACGGCATGATTCGCACAGATCACATTCTGTTTATCGCTGCCGGCGCGTTTCACGTGACCAAGCCGTCTGATTTGATACCGGAGCTGCAGGGACGGCTGCCCATTCGCGTGGAGCTGCAATCGTTGAAGGAAGAGGATTTTATCCGCATTCTGACGGAGCCGAAGAATGCGCTCATCAAGCAATACGTCGCGCTGCTCGAAACGGAAGGCGTAAAGCTCAACATCACCGAGGACGCGGTCGCGGCCGTGGCGCGGTTCGCCACCAACGTGAACGAGCAGACCGAAAATATCGGCGCGCGGCGCCTGCACACCATCCTCGAGAAAGTTCTCGACGAAATCTCGTTCGAGGCCCCGGATCTCAAAAAGAAGAACGTGAGAGTGGACGCCGCCTACGTCACCAAACAGCTCTCAGACATCGTGAAGAACCAGGATCTGAGCCGCTATATTCTCTGATTCCTGAAATTGGAAAATGGAAAATAAAAAAGGGACGGCACTTCACCTCAAAGAACGCCCCGCGCAAGCCTTTGCCATTTTCCATTTTCTGTTTGCCATTTTCTTGTGTTCGGCTGGTTGCGGAGCTCCTGGTGAGCCAACGCCGCCTTCGCCACCGGTTCCGGCGGCGATCAGCGATCTCTCCGCTCATCAAGCCGGCGACGGCGTGGAACTTTTGTTTACTTTGCCGACGCGCTCCATCTCCGGGGAAAAACTCTCTTCGCCACCTGCGGTCGAAATTCTCCGTGGCGCCGCTAACCCCGGCGGCTCAGCCGACGCGAAGGCTTTCCGCGTTGTCTACACGATTCCCGGTGCACTCGTGGACGACTACCGCGCAGGCGACCGCGTGCGCTTCACCGATCCTATTTCTCCGGAAGAAACCAAAGCGCATTCCGGCGAGGCGGTAGCTTACATCGTACGAACACGCGCTTCCCAAAAACGCGCTTCCGCTGATTCGAATGCCATCGCGGTGCAGGTATTTCCTGTTCCGGCTCCCATTGCTACCGTCGAAGCTCGCGTGACCGAGTCAGCCGTCGAATTGAGCTGGCCGGTCCCGGCCAGCGCTGGTGCAAGAGAGCCTCTCTCGGCCATCACCGGCTATCGCATCTATCGCGCGGACGTTAAGCCCCTGGTTTCTTCGTCGCCTCAAGTTCTTCCGCAAGCCAAAGCGGAATCACATGCTGCTCTTGTAGGTTTATCGGAGGCCAACAGCTACCGCGACACCAACTTTGTTTTCGACCAGACCTATATTTACATCGTGCGCAGTGTCATCCAACTTGAAGGGCACGAACTGGAGTCTTCCGATTCTCAGCCGGTGAAAGTCACGCCTCGAGACACATTTCCGCCTGCAACGCTGCAGTATCTTGTTGCCGCGGTCCTTCCCGGCGTGGCACCGGGTGCGGTTCTTGTGGAACTTTCGTGGTCCATCAATCTTGAAACGGATCTGGCGGGATACCGCGTCTATAGAAGTGAGCAGGAAGGCGCGAGGGGAGAGCTTCTGACGCCGGATTTGTTGCTCACGCCTGCGGTTCGTGATACGTCTCTAAAGTCCGGCCATCGCTATTGGTACACCGTGACCGCCGTAGACCGAGCGGGGAATGAAAGTGCGCCGTGCGCACCCGTAGTGGTCGAGGTCACGCAACCATCGCCGTGAATCCGGGTTAAACGATTGCAAGCATTCTGGGAGCCCAGCACTCGATGTCGGTTCGTCCGCATCTGCCCGGTTATCGTTGGTTCCACGTTTTCCCGAACGCGGCGATCCGCACGGGTGTTTACGTCGGTGTTTGTCTGACGCTGGTTTTCATCACCTGGTTGGTCATCGCCAATCATGCCCCGTTCCTGGAGCGCCTTGCCCTGGAGCGGAATATTGCCGCGGCGGTGATCCTCTGCTTCCTCGCATCGGTTCCGATTTTTCGGTTTTTGCGTTTGCCGGGGCATCTCCTGGCGTCGGGCCTTCTGGGCTGGGTCATTTTCAGCTTGAGCTATCGTGCGCTCTGCATGGTCTTCGGCAGGCTCAGCGATTGGCATAGCACGTTCCAGGTCTTCATGTTGGGCGCCGTGGCGTATATGATTGTCACTACGGTTTGCTGGATTGTTGCCACGATCTGGAGAGCTCGTGAAGCGCATACTTCTCATCCCAACCATCACGCGAGCTAACTAGGAATGAAAACCTGCCGTTACTTGATGCGCGATGCTTCTGCCTCGGACCCTGCTCATTATGGAGTGATCGAAGATGAAAATGTCATCGAGATCTCCGGCTTGCCTTGGACGAGATGGTCTCGCGGCGCGCGCACTTCTCGCCTCAGCGATGTGCGGCTGCTTGCTCCGGTTGAGCCTTCGAAAATTGTTTGCATAGGCCGGAATTACGCCGCGCACGCCGCGGAGTTGGGCAACGAAGTCCCCAAGGAACCGTTGATGTTCCTCAAGCCTCCCTCTTCCATCATCGGTCCGGAAGAAGCGATCGTCTTGCCGAAATATTCGCAGCGCGTAGAGCACGAAGGCGAGCTCGCGCTGGTTATTGGCCGCCGCTGCTCGCAACTGCGCGACACCGATGACGCGCTCTCCTTCGTGATGGGTTATACCTGCCTCAACGACGTCACCGCGCGCGACCTGCAGAAGAGCGATGTCCAATTCACGCGCGCGAAAGGTTTCGATACCTTTTGCGCGGTTGGCCCGCACATCGAAACCGATTTCGATCCATCGAACGTCCTCGTAGAGACGCACGTCAACGGCACGCGACGGCAGTCCGGCGCTACTTCGCTGATGATCTATTCGCCCGCATTTCTTATACGCTGGATCTCCCGCATGATGACTCTGATGCCGGGCGATATCATCGCCACTGGAACGCCGGCTGGTGTCGGCCCGCTCGTTGCCGGCGACGCGGTTGAGGTCAGTGTCACCGGTGTCGGAGTGTTGCGCAATCCGGTGCATGCCCCGCAGGCGTAGTTTCACCTATAGCTATAGCGCAAGGTTTCGGTAGAATACCCAGGAGTGGGGCATGGCGGACGCCTGGGTCCTTCCGCGCAGCGCACGATCCCACCGATCCATGATCGTTTACGCCTTCTTCGGCCCCGCGGTGGATCCCGAGGAAGAGGAGCGCAAGCGGCGGCTTCATCTGAACCAGATTGGCCGAATCACCGAGGGGCAAATCGTCGATCTCATCGAGCATCCGCCTGAATTGAAAGCGGCGCGCAAAGGTTTGTTCGGCGCGAGCGCGCACCCGCTGACGGACATGCGCCCGCGCCATCTCGTCTCCTACAGCTATTTGATTTCCGGAGTTACCTATCACACCGCGCAGGACATCACCGGCCTCGAAAGCCAGGTTCGGCTGGAACGCCTCGTCGCCGGCCAGCCCGCCAGCATCAAGTACGATGCGTCCAATCCGAGCGATTCCATCCTCGTTGCCGATGACTGGTCGGGCCTGCGCTGAGAGTCGAGGCGCTTGCAATGAATTCAATGTCCGTGGCCGGAGGAGTTCTGCGTTCTGATTTCACTCCGGTTGCGCTATCCTCTTGCATGCCGCTCCAGGGCGGCCCAATTCCAGCCCCATGAAAATGATCGTCGCTTCCGTTCTGACCACGATTCTCATCGTGGCGATGACTCTCGCCGCCATGTTCATTCTCGTCCAGGCCACGGAATACGTGACGGCGCTGGAGTCTCCCCTCCAGCGCGCGGCAGCTATGGGTGCGGAGCTGCTCCTGGGTGTCGTGTTGCTCTTGGGAACTGTCTGGCTCGCCACACATTTGGCCGTGCGCATTTTTGGCACGGAAGAATTTCCTTCCCCGGGAGGACCCGTTGTCTGAGCCCAAGCCCAGTCTAATTCCCGAAGACAAGCACCGCGACCGCAGGGAAGAGCTCCGCCGCATTTCCGAAGAAGCCGAGGCCGGCGGCGGCCTGGAGCGCCGCGAGCGCGAACACAAAGCCGGCAAGCTCACCGCGCGCGAACGTATGCACCTTTTGCTGGACGAAGGCACGTTCGAGGAGCTGGACAAATTTGTCCGGCACCGCTGCGTTGATTTCGGCATGCAGGAGCAGCGTCCCGCTGGCGACGGGTTTGTCACTGGCTTCGGCCGCATTGATGGCCGCCTCGTTTACGTTTTCGCGCAGGACTTTACGGTTTTCGGCGGTTCGCTCTCCGAAACCAACGCGGAGAAAATCTGCAAGATCATGGACCTCGCCATGCGCGCCGGAGCTCCTGTCATCGGGCTTAACGATTCCGGCGGCGCGCGCATCCAGGAAGGCGTCGCTTCGCTCGCGGGTTACGCCGATATTTTTCTGCGCAACACCCTCGCCAGCGGAGTCGTCCCGCAGATCAGCGCCATCATGGGGCCTTGCGCAGGCGGCGCTGTCTATTCGCCGGCCATCACAGATTTTATTTTCATGACCCGCGAAACGTCCTATATGTTCGTCACCGGTCCCGACGTCATCAAGACCGTCACACATGAGGAGGTCACCAAGCAGGAGCTTGGCGGCGCGATGACCCACAACGCCACGAGCGGCGTCGCGCACTTCGTTTCCCGCGATGATGGTGATTGCCTGGCAATGATTCGCGAGCTGATGAGTTTTCTTCCAGCGAATAATTTGGAAGAGCCGCCGCGCCGGCCTACCTCGGACCCGCCAGGCCGCCGTGACGAAGCGCTCAATACCCTCGTTCCCAGGGATCCCCAGACGCCTTACGACATCAAGGACGCCATCCATTCTGTCGTTGACGATGGTTACTTCTTCGAAGTCCACGAACACTATGCGAAGAATCTCGTCGTGGGCTTTGCGCGCCTCGACGGCCGCCCTGTCGGCATCGTTGGCAATCAGCCTGCGTTTCTCGCCGGGGTTCTTGACATCAACGCGTCCGTGAAGGGCGCGCGCTTCGTCCGCTTCTGCGACGCCTTCAATATTCCGCTGATTACTTTCGAAGATGTTCCCGGGTTTCTTCCCGGCACGCAGCAGGAATTCGGCGGCATCATCAGGCACGGCGCGAAGCTTCTCTTCGCTTTCGCGGAAGCGACCGTTCCGAAAATCACCGTTATTACGCGCAAGGCTTACGGCGGCGCGTATTGCGTCATGGCGAGCAAGCACATTCGCACCGATGCAAACTTTGCCTGGCCCACTGCGGAAATCGCCGTCATGGGCCCGGAAGGCGCCGTGGACATTGTTTACAAACGCGAATTAGCAAAGGTTCCCGAATCCGAGCGCGAAAAGCTTCGCCAGGAAAAAATCACCGAATTCCGCGATCGCTTCGCCAATCCCTTTGTCGCAGCCGAGCGCGGCTACATCGACGCCGTCATCGAGCCCGCCGACACCCGCGTCCGCCTCATCACCGCCCTCCGCGCCCTCGAAAACAAGCGCGACACCAACCCCAAGAAAAAACACGGCAACATCCCGCTATGAAACGAAAACTCATGCGCGTTATTCGAAAGAGTGGCGGGTGGCACATCGCCTACGTGAAGGAAGTGCCTGGAGCGAATACACAGGGCAAAACGCTCGCTGAGGCCCGCCTCAATCGCGATGAAGCTCTAGCTCCTATCATTGCTGCGAATCGTGAACTATTATACAAGCGTCGTTAAGAACACAACGCACACAGTTGGACACGCAAGCCGAACCGCAAGTCTCCTCTCGCCAAAGCGCATGTTAAAATCCCGCCGCATCGCAAACCAGCCATGTTCAAAAAAATTCTAATCGCCAATCGCGGTGAAATCGCCGTGCGCATCCTGCGTGCTTGCCGCGAGCTGGGCATCCGCTCCGCGGCGGTTTTCAGTGATGTTGATCGCAAGTCGTTGCATGTCCGCCTCGCCGATGAAGCCTACCCTATTGGCCCTGCACCCTCGCGCGAGAGTTATCTCTGCATTGAAAAGCTTATGGACGTGGCGCGCCGCACTGGTTGCGATGCCGTGCATCCGGGCTACGGATTTCTGGCGGAAAACGCCGCGCTGCCGCGCGCTTGCGCCGACAACGGTCTCACCTTCATCGGGCCTCCCGCGGAAGCCATGGAATCGCTCGGCTCGAAAACGGCCGGCCGCCAGCTTGCCCGCGGCGTCGATGTTCCCACCGTTCCCGGGACGAATGACCCCATTGAACGGCCCGCCGAAGCGCAGGCCCTGGCGCAACGCATGGGCTACCCCGTTCTCCTGAAGGCCGTCGCCGGTGGCGGTGGCAAGGGCATGCGCCTGGTTAACAGCGACGCCGAGTTCGACTCCGCTTTTCGCGATGCTTCTTCCGAAGCCATGAACGCTTTCGGCGACGACCGTCTGTATCTCGAAAAATATCTCGACCGCCCTCATCACGTGGAAATCCAGATTTTCGCCGATGCCCACGGCCGCGTCGTTTCTCTCGGTGAACGGGAATGCTCCGTCCAGCGGCGGCATCAAAAAGTGATCGAGGAAGCGCCCTCGCCCCTCATCACGCCTGAACTGCGCAAGAAGATGGGCGACGCGGCAGTGCGCCTGGCGCGCGCGGGCGGCTACGTCAACGCCGGCACCGTCGAGTTTCTGGTGGATGCCAATCTCAATTTCTATTTTTTGGAAGTGAACACGCGTTTGCAGGTCGAGCATCCTGTTACCGAGCAAGTTACCGGTCTCGACCTGGTGAAACTTCAGATTGCCATCGCTGCGGGTCACCGTTTGCCATTTGCCTGGGAGTCCATCATCCCGCGCGGCCACGCCATGGAAGTTCGAATTTACGCCGAGGATCCCGACAATAATTTTTTCCCTTCACCCGGAAAAATTCTTTCGCGCCAGATTCCCAGCGGCCCTGGCATCCGCCTGGACGACGGCGTCTACGATGGCTGGACCGTTCCCAACGATTACGACCCGCTTCTCAGCAAACTCATCGCCTGGGGCAACAGCCGTGAGGAAACCATTGCTCGCCTTCGCCGCGCCCTCGAGGAGTACACCGTCGCCGGCATTAAGACCAACGTCGGTCTTTTTCGCCGCATTCTTAGTGAGCCTGACTTTCTCCGCGGTGAGATTCACACCAGGTGGCTGGACGAATTGCTCCGCCCTTCGCGCTCGGCCGCGTCTTCCGCGAACGAAAATCGGGGCGGAAGCTCCGTTTCTGATGCCGCCGCCATCGCTGCTGCAATCTGGCAGGTAAACCTAGGGGACCGCCGTGCTTCTCAGCCCACTCTGTCTTCGGACCAGCCCTCTCGCTGGAAGCTCGAAGCCCGACGCGAGCAACTGGACCGCCTGCCATGAAGTTCGAAGTCCATCTCGCGTCGTCATCCGGAGAAAAAACTCGCTTCGTTGAACTGGAACATGAAGCTGCCGGCTGGCGCGTCACCTTGGACGGACGGCCCGTCGTCGTCGATGCCGCCGAAATCGCTCCTAACACCGTTTCCATACTGCTTGATGGCCAATGCTTCGAATTCGGCGTGACGCCTTCGCCGGACGGAAAGCTGAAGCTCCAGGCCGGCACGCAGGAATTCACCGCCGAAGTCATTGATCCGCGCATCTGGAGCGGCCGCCGCAGCGGACACCTCGAAGCCGAAGGCCGCCAGCAAATCGTCGCGCCCATGCCTGGCAAAGTTGTCCGGCTTCTCGTCAAGGAAGGAGACCACGTCGAGGCCGGCCAGGGGCTCCTCGTTGTTGAAGCGATGAAAATGCAGAACGAAATTCGCTCGCCCAAGAACGGTACCGTCGAGCGCGTCCTCGCCAGGGAAGGCCAGCCCGTCAACGCCGGCGAGATCCTTTGCGTAGTTGCGTGAAATCAGGTCTACACTACTGGCTCGACTCTTAAAATTTCAGGATTAGTGTCCGATCGATCGCTGCGGCATGGTGGTCTTCGCCGCGTCCGGCAATTTGCCTGCCGCCTCGATGACTCGCTGGGCAAGGTAGTTCGTTATCCGAGCGTCATCCCGCGCGATCGCCTGGTATGCGGAGCGCAGCAATTGCTCCTTGCGGTTGCGCAGCGTGTCGCGAATCGTCTGTTGTACCTGGGGGTCGCTGATGCCGCGCAGCCCGGGTGACTCGCGCGTGATCAGCTTGAGGATTCGGTAGCCTTCTTTCAACTGAATCGGCGGGCTGACCTGTCCCGGTTTCATTCCAACCACAACCTTCTTCAGCGCTGGGTCGGATTGGTTCAGCGCCGATTCCGGCACATATCCCAGATCGCCGCCCGTTCCCGCGGTATTCATGTCTTCGGAATAATCCATTGCCAATTGTCCGAAGTCCGCGCCGCTGCTCAGCCGGTCCATCAGCATCTTCACCTTCCGCTGGGCTTCGGCTTCGTTGGTGGCGTCGTCGTTCTTGCGGTTGCGGATCTGCGGCTCTTTCCTCGGTGTCACCAAGATTTGCGCGATCCGGTATTGCGGCTCCGCCACGTTGAACTGCGCCTTGTTGGCATTGTAAAAATCCGTGACGTCCTGGTCCGTGATGGAGATTTTCGCTACTACTTCGCGGTTCAGCAGTTTCTGGATCGAAAGCTGCCTTCGCAGGTCGCTCTTCAGGTCGTCCACCGAAATCGCTTGATCCTTTAGCCGCCGCTGGAATTCGTCTTCCGTATACGGGCTCTTGATCTCGGTGAATTTGTCTTCCACTTCGCCGTCGCTGGCTTCCAGGTTCAGTTTCTTCGCTTTTTCGAGCAGGATTTCGTTGTAAATCAATTCGTCCAGCACGTTCAGCTTCAGCGACAGTGATTCTTCTTGCGAAGGCTCTTGCCCCTCCGCGTTTACGCGCGTGCGGTAGTATTTGTCGACTTCCGCGCGCTTGATCTCTTTCCCATTTACGATCGCCCACACGTCTGGCGCACGCTGCGCTTGCTCTTTGCAGCCGGCCGCGGCGGTCAGCAGCATCGCCGCCAGCGGCAGCAATACCCCGCCTCGCTTCACTCTTTTTGAGTGCTCCATCGGACGCCCCACGGAACGCTCGCAACGGTCAATTTCAAGGCTGGAGTCTCAGGCGGCTTTCTTCACCTTGCCTGCGCGGATGCATGCCGTGCAAATCCGGACCTGCTTCTTCACGCCCGCCACGACCGCGTGCACGCGCTTCAAGTTCGGATTCCACCGGCGCCGCCGGGTGTTATTTGCGTGGCTGACCACGTTTCCATATTGCGGCCCTTTGCCGCAGAACTCACACTTCAGTGCCATTTTTCTTCCTGCTTAATCCTTATATTTGAGCTTGGATTCATTTCTCAGATTAGAAAGGTTGAAAAACCAAGCTCCCCATTCTACCAGACCCTCCACCTCCGACAAAGGCCGCCGTTTGTAATCCGCATGATTTTAGCGGGCAACCTGCTCTCATTGCTTCGTTCAACGTTTTCCCTTAAGCGACCTGCCGGTGCTCTCTCGTGCAGCCGTTTCCCATGCTCGCTTGCCCCCATGCGCCACCCTGTTCCTTCGTACGGGATTCAAACGCGCGTCGCTTACCAGTAAACGCCTCCAATCGCATTGAGCCCACAGGGTTTGCCGGCAAATCAGATGGTCTTTGGCCGCGCGTACCATTGTTCGCGTTCTTCCCCACGCTTAACTTGCCCCTAGCGTGCGCCGAACGCGGCGAGACGCCTGACCCATGATCGATTCGACGAACGATACCCCCGTGGCCCTTCAGCCCACTCCTGCCAAGGAGCGGGCCGCTCATCGTGATTCGAAAAATCCGAATCGCCTGCCCCGCCACGTTTCGTTCCTGCTTTTGCTTGCCGCCCTCTCCACTTTCGCTGGTTATCAATTCGCGCGGCTTGAATTTCCTGGAGCCAGCAAGTGGCATATCACCCCGGCGCTGGCGTCTGTTCTGAACCAGTCGCCCGCCCTGGTACCCGCTTCCAATCCCCGCGCCAGCAACAACGATATGGAAGTAACCAGCCACATGGCGCCTCAACAGCAGGCCGAGCACTTGCTCGAACTTGCCATCCACCGCCCCGATCAATCTTTACGCTTGATCGACAAAAACCTGGATTCTTGGCGCGGCCACCTCCGAGACACCGATCAACTCTTCCATCTCGTTCTTGCCGCCCTGGACTCCGACGATCCCCGTGTTCGCGT
>WNFC01002781.1_pt1 | contig 21230 bp, 19 predicted proteins | sample 5400541 | NCBI WGS metagenome assembly WNFC01 (sample SAMN13153342, study PRJNA577476) | soil metagenome | isolation source: 120 cm saprolite under Douglas fir tree site 2 hole 2 replicate 1 | place: USA:California | collected 2015-04-18
AAGTTGGATACGCCTGAAGCCGGTGGCCTGACTCGCAAGAGAGGGAGCCGTCGAGGGCGGAGCCAGCGATTGGGACGAAGTCGTAACAAGGTAGCCGTACCGGAAGGTGCGGCTGGATCACCTCCTTTCTAGGGAGCTCACGCTGCGGCCATTAGCTTTGAGCTATTAGCCGTTAGCCAGGCTTACCAGGTCGATCCTGCACAGAGGCTCTTGACCTCGTCGCCTCTTCTTTCAGCCCCTCAGCAAGCACGTCCACAGACACAGAACAGCACCTCTGCTCCACTCTCCTCTTCGTTCAGGAGAAGCGGTTGCTCATTAGCGGTCCGATCGCACCAGACGGACCGCTTTTGTGTGCCCTTTTTTTCTAGTCGATCAGGTCAGCGATGTTCGTCTTCGTGCTCAGGTACGGCTGCTTGAAGTGTTTCAGGCGCGGCGGCGCGCGGAAGTCAGACTTCAGCCGCACGTCTGCAAAACGCGGCTTGCGACGGCGGATTCGGGCACGCTTGGCGCGGGTCTGCATCGATCGCCCAAGGCGTAGTTGAGAAATACCCTTCATAGTCAGCCGGAACGGTAACACGAACGAGGCCGCCCGGCGGTGCCGTGGCGGCCTCATGCTCCTTTTTACGTGCGGTGACTGATCTGCCCCAGCCTCGAAGTGGTATGTGCTGGGGCGTTACCGATCCACCTGCCAGCGGCAGTGGTAACTCAGAATGATCCTCGAACCGAAACCGAAATGCATAGCCGTCGCAAGCACCTCCTTCCGGCCTTGTCACGGGCCCGAGTGATTCGTTTTATTTATAGCTCCGATCGATTCGGAACGCAAGAACCTTTGTGCTACGCCCGCGCTGCCGACAGACCGGCACCTGAGCTTCTCTCTACACTGTTCGCCGTGACGAGCCTCGAGCGTCTCCCGCGCGCCGATCTGCTGCTCGCCAGCCGCGCGGACCGCATCAACGACGAGCTGGATCAGTCCGCCGCGGACGGCTGGCTGGTGTACGACTTCCGCGGCTCAAATCCCGCGTTCGGCCGACTGCTCGGCGCCGCGCTGCCGAGCTCGACCCGACGCGCCTTCCTGTTTGTGCCGCGGCACGGTGCCCCCCGTCTGCTCATTCATCACGTGGACGCCGGCAACTTCGCCCGCCTCGGCCTCGAGGTCCAGCCATACGGCGGCCGCACCGAGATGCTCGCCAAGCTGGAGCTGCTCCTGGCCGGCACCCGACGGGTGCTGATGGAGTACTCACCCGGCAACGCCATCCCGTACGTGAGCCGCGTCGATGGCGGCACGCTCGACCTGGTCCGCGCGCTGGGCATCGAGGTGCTCTCGTCCGCCGATGCGCTGGCATCGGTCGTTGCCGCCTGGGACGCAGCGGATGTGGCCAGCCATCAACGCGCGGCGCAGGCGCTCGAACGGGGCAAAGACGGCCTGTTCGCGGCGATCAAGAGCCGCCTGGCGATGCGCGAGACGTGGACCGAATACGACGCGCAACAGCACCTGGCGCGGCTGCTGCAGGTCGAGGGGCTCGAGTTCGACCATGGGCCGATCGTGGCGGTCGGGGCGCACGCGGGCGACCCGCACTATGCGCCCGCGCGCGACGTCGCGTTGCCGATTCGGCCCGGCGACCTGGTGCTGACCGACCTGTGGGGTCACGAGGCGCACCGCCCCGACGGCAGCCTGGGCGCGTACGCCGACATCACCTGGATGGCGACCGCCGCCGACTATCCGATTGGTGAGCACGTCCACGTCTGGAAGACTGTGCGCGATGCGCGCGACGCGGCGGTGCGGCTACTCGAGGAGCGGGTCCGGGCCGGGCAGGCGGTCCAGGGTGGCGAGGTCGACCGCGCGGCGCGCGGTGTGATCGAGAAGGCGGGCTATGGCGCGGCGTTCACCCATCGCACGGGCCACTCGATTGGCTGGCTGGGCGCCCACGGCGACGGGGTGAACATCGACGATTTCGAGACGCACGATACGCGGCTCTTGCGCCCGGGCGCGGCGTTTTCGATCGAGCCGGGCATCTATCTGCCGACGTTCGGGGTGCGCTCGGAGATCAACGTGGTCATCACGCCGGAGGGCAAAGTGCAGGTGACGACGCCGCCGCAGCGCGACCTCGTGCGACTCGCCTAGCTTCCACGCGAGTCCCCTTGGGGAAGGACCATCGCTCTCGACTGTCTCAGGGACGACACAATTCCCTTCGGGAAGAAAACCCAGGGTCCGCTCTGGCGAACAATCCTACGTGGCCGCCTCGCGGCGCTTGGTCGCGGCTTGTTCGACCTGCAGCAGCAGATCGGCCAGGTCGAACGGCTTCTGGATGACGCCGTCGGCACGCCGCGCGTCCGAACCCATCATCAACATCGCGTACGCACTGACGACGATCACAGGGATGTCGCGCGTGGGTTTGCTGCTCTTGAGCTCGTGCAGCACGTCCAGGCCCGACTTCTCGGGCATGGCCAGATCAAGCAGGATGACGTCGGGGTCACTCTCCTCCGCCATGTCCAGGCCCGCCTTGCCGTCGGACGCTTGCACGACGGAATAGCCTTCGCCGGCCAGGAGATCGGCCATCAGTGACCGGATCCAGGGGTCGTCTTCAACCACCAGGACCGTTTTCTGAGGCCTCGTCGTGGTGCTCATAACGTGCTCACCTCTCTTGCAGTGACAGCAGGCACATTGAACTTGGACGTACGCCTCCGCCTGAGGGTGCAGGCGAGCCGAAGGATTATGGACGCGAGCGACGACGGCGGGCGGGGAAGGGGGACCGGCCTGGCTCTCGGGGGAGAGAACCTTGCCGTCGGCGTTATTCGCGTCCCTACAAGCGAAATCCAGAGTCGCGGGCAGGGAACCGGTGGGTGGTACGAACTGCTGGGGCTCGCTTGCAGATCTTGAGGAATCGTTCCTGTGCTTGAACACAGTATGTCTCGCGCGTGTTAAGACACCGCTAAAGTGAGCACAGAAAGCTGTTAGCGTTGCGTGAGGATCGACACTGCATTTGAGCCCGCGATCGGGCTCGCCGACATTCACCAGGCGGCCGAGCGGCTGCGCGGCGTGGCCAACCGCACGCCCGTGGTCACGTCGCGGACGGTCGATGGGCTTGTCGGCGGGCAGGTGTTCTTCAAGTGCGAGAACCTGCAACGCGGCGGGGCGTTCAAATTCCGCGGGGCGTACAACCGGCTAGTCGCGCTGTCCGCCGAGGAGCGGGCGCGCGGCGTGGTCGCGTTCTCGTCGGGCAATCACGCCCAGGGCGTGGCGCTGGCGGCGCGAGAGCTGGGCATCAGCGCCACCATTGTCATGCCGACCGATGCGCCGCAGCTCAAGCTCGCCGCGACACGCGACTACGGGGCGGAGGTCGTCACCTACGACCGGCTGACCGAGGATCGCGAGGCCATCGCCCGACGCCTGGCCGGCGAGCGCGGGCTCACGCTGGTGCCGCCATACGATCACCCGCTGATCATGGCCGGCCAGGGCACGGCTGCGCTCGAGCTGGTCGAGGAAGTTGGGGAGATGGATTGGCTGCTACTGCCCGTCGGCGGTGGTGGGCTGCTGTCCGGGTGCACGGTTGCCGCGACGAGCCTGTTGCCCAAGATCAAAATAGTCGGCGTCGAGACCGAGACGTCCAACGACTGGGAGCTGAGCATGGCGGCTGGCCAGCCGGTGCGCATCCCGCCGCCAGACACGATCGCCGACGGCATGCGCACCCAGCAGCCGGGGGCGCTGACGTTCCCGATCGTGCAACGGCTGGCGCACGGCGTGATGACGGTGTCGGATGACGAGGTGAAAGACGCTGTGCGCTTCTTGCTACTGCGGCTGAAGCTGCTGGTCGAGCCAACCGGCGCGGTGCCCGCGGCACTGCTGTTCTCGGGCCGGTTGGACCTGCGCGGTCAGCGCGTGGGGGTCATTCTGTCGGGCGGAAACGCGGACCCGGGGCTGTTAGCGCAAATTCTCGCTGGACAGTGATCAGTGATCGGTGGTCAGTACGCGGCCGGCTTTTCTGACAACTGACCACTGGCCCCTGACCACTGGGTAGAGCACGATCAGAATGCCCGCGGCGGCGGCGATAGCCATGGCCGATGCGGCTTCGGAGAAACCGTCGCGATAGCCCAGCTCCGAGATGGTCGCGGCGGCCAGCGAGGTCTGCAAAATGCCACTGGAGACGGTCACGCCCAGCGAATGGCCAAGCTGGCGAGTGGTCTCGACCAGGCCCGAGGCGAAGCCGCGCTGCTCGGCGGTCACCGAGGACATGATCGCGGTGTTGTTTACCGCGGTGAAGACGCCCAGGCCGGCGCCCAGGAGGGCGACCACCGGGAACAAGCCGGTGAAGGGCAGGTCAACTCCTATACGGCCCATCACGGCCAGGCCCAGGGCGATGGCGCTGATCGAGAGGATGCCGATGGCTGGGGAACCTGTCCGCGAATAGAGCCAGCCGCCCAACAGCGAAAACGCGATCAGGCTCACTTGCATCGCCACCATCAGCTGCTGGGTATAGGCGGGTGAGTAGCCTTTGCCGCGCTCCAGCAGAAACGGGATGAGCAGGCTGGTGGCGAGCATGCTCGAGTGGGCGATGCCGTTGGCCAGCACCCCGGCGCTCAGCTCGGGGACGCGTAGCAAGCGCAGCTGGATCAGCGGCTTCGGGGTTTGCAGCTGGCGCCACAGGAACAGCACCAGGAAGCCCAGGGCGATGGCGTGCATCGTCAGGTGGTAGGGAGCGCCGGCTTCGAAGGTCTCGGGACCTTCGTGCAGATGATTGAGGCCGAGGAGCAGGAAGATCAGCGCGCCGAACAGGAGCGCGCCGCCGAGCCAATCAATGTCTTTGATAAGTGTCCGGCGGATGGACGGCAGGCCGTTTGCTGTTAGGGCGAGGGTGGCGCCGATTATGGCCGGAATCGCGAAGCTCCAATGCCAATCGGCGAGCTGGATGATCGTGGTGCTGGCCCAGGTGCCGACCAGGCTGGCCGAACCCGCTGAGACGGTCAGGATGCCGACGGCCCAACCCAAACGTGGGCCGGCGTAGACCGTGGCGATGATGGCCAGGCTCGTGCCAAAGATCAGCGCCGAGCCGAGGCCTTGGACGGCTCTTGCGGCGATGAGGGTTGTGAAATCTGCTGGCACGGCCGCGAGCAGTGAACCTGTGGCGAAGACCAGGCACCCTGCTCTGAAGAGCCGGCCGTGGCCAAATGCGTCGCCGAGGCGGCCGGCTACCAATACCCCGCCGACCAGGAGGACGAAGTAGGCGTTCATGACCCAGCCGGCGCGAGTCACGTCCACGCCCAGGCTGGACGTGATCGTCGGCAGGATGGACGACACGGGGTTCATGGCCCAGCTGGCCAGCAGATAGCCGCCGGCGACCACTGCCAGGACGCGGCGTGCCGAAGTGAGATGCGCCACCACCACTGTTCAGAGCTTAACGCCTTGCGGCTTTTGAGTGTCAGCGGAGTCCGCCAACCGCCGCTACGCGGCTCCCTTCGAGGGACGATGAAGATCCATGGGAGGAGGGGAGTCCTTCGCTGCGATCGCGGCGATGCATTGTCGGCGACCGCCGCTACGCGGCTCCTCTTCGAGGGACGAAACGCCAAGGGAGGGAGGGAGAATTCGCTCGGCCGTTGACGAGAGAGGTCGTCCGCCGACCGCCGCTGCGCGGCTACTTAGCGAAGAGACACTCTTTCATTAATTGTGTTCGGCACTCGCAATGGAGCCGCGCAGCGGCGGTCGGCAGAAGCCTGGCACGCGGCACGCATTGAGTGCGCGAAGGGTGCCAAGGTATTCGCCTGAATTCGCGCAACGGCCAGGGACGGTCACAGACATCCACGGGGTGATCTTTCAGAGCGATGGCAAAAGCGGCCTCGGGCGGGTGTTCATCAAGCCTTTGGAGGCGCTGGACAGGTGGATCGTGGGGATTCTGCCCAAGCCTGGCGACCCGCCACTAGCGATGCACGCAGGCATCCGCCTCACCATCGACAACACGCGGGAGTACGTGGCCGAGCAGCTCGTCGGCACCTTCTATCTGGACTTCAAGAACGGCCTCAACTGGATACCGCTAGAGAAGTTCAGGGAACGTGACCGTGGCGGCTGGGACACCACCGTGCCCGCGACGGCCTTTCGCAAGGTCGACGACCCAGCAGTCCAGGAGACAATAAAAAGGCTGAACGCCATCCAGGGCCACCCCTTTTGGGGCGAAGACTGCACTGCCTTCATCGAGCGCGCGTTCGGCGGCCGGCGGATGTTCGCCGACAGTCCGTTGTTGCGCTCGTTCGGCATCGGCGCACGGATCGGCGATCCAGCGTTGCCGTTGCTCAGGCGCGACGCGCCGCTCGACCCGGAGACCAAGCGCAAGCTGCAGTTCGACAAGATCAAGGACCTGCCGGACGCCTTGGCCAACGCCGAGTCGCCCAACGTGCGGATCTGGCTAGTCCGCCTGATCCCAGTCGCCCTGCTGGCTAAAAAGGTCTACTCGTCCTCTTCGCGCAAGTCGACGCCCGCTTCGATCACCGCGCGCAAGTTCTTCAAGTAGGCGGCCCAGGCGCGCGCGGCGCCGACGTACAGCTCATCCCAGTCTGCTCCGGCGCCAAAGCCGTAGTGCTCCAGCTCGAGCGCAGTCTGCTCACCGTTCTCGCCAGAAGCAATGGACACGACGATCATCGTCTCGGGCAGCGGATCGCCGTCCATCCGCCAGCTGAAGCGGGCGACCTCGCCCGGCACGACCTGGACGAAACGGCCGGCAAAGCAGCCGTCGGGCCAGCACATGCGGAATTGGCCACCGACCTGCAGGTCGATCGTCGCTTCGCGGCACAGCCAGCGCTGTGGCTCGCGGAAGAAGGCATCGAACACGGCGCGCGGCGACGCACTAACTTTCGACTGAAAAATCAGCGGGGCGCGGGTCTTTTCAGTGGTCACCGACCACCGATTCCTGGGCGTGCGCCTCGTGCTCCCAGCCGATCCACTGCGAGCCGTCGCTCCAGACTTCTTTCTTCCAGATCGGCACGATCTGCTTCAGCCGGTCGATCGCGTACTGGCAGGCGGCGAAGGCCTCGCCGCGATGCGGCGCGGATACGGCGATAGCCACCGACGCCTGGCCGATCTCGAGCACGCCCGTGCGATGGACAATCGCCACTTCGGTGATCGGCCAGCGCGTTTTCATCTCGTCGCCGATCTCGGCCATCACTTTTTCGGCCATCTCGGGGTAGGCCTCATATTCGAGGTGGACGACGTCGCGGCCGCGCGAGAATCGCCGCGCAACGCCGCGAAACACGATGACTGCGCCGTCGGCTTCCGTCCTGACCGCCTCTTCGAGTTGGATATTCTCGATTGGTCCGTCGACGATCTTGAACACGGCTCGCTATCGACCGCCGCTCACGGGCGGGATGAAGGCGGCTTCGTCCCCGTCGTGGAGCTGGAAATCGGGTCCGACGTAGGTGTGGTTCACGGCCACCATGCCTGGCGCGGTCCTTAGCGACGGCAGGCGCGGTTCCAGCAGGGCAATCAGGTCGCGGACGCGCGCGCCCGATGGCAGCGGCGTTTCGAACTCGCGGGTGCCGGCGGCTTCGCGGTACGAGGCAAAGAGGCGTACGCGTACGCAGATCTCTGCGGTGGTACTCATCTTTACCCCAGCGGGGACCCCTTCGGGGAAAACATCGGTGACACCTGCCGTGAGTATAGAAGTGTCGACCCCAGCGGGGACCCCCTTCGGGGATGTGAGAGATACCGCGGCGATATTGGTCAGACACGGAACGTGTCAGAAAATCGGGCCACATGGTGTTCTGTCGGTGAATGGCCCAGATGATCTCGCGGAGCAGAACGTGCTGAACCTCGCGGACCCGGCCGTGTCGCCATCGACCGGTTCGCCCGCCGCCCGTTTCGACACCCTCTTCCAACGGTTTTATTCCGAGCTATTCGGACTGGTGTACCGCGTCCTCGGCGACCGCATGGAGACCGAAGACACGCTGCAGGAGACGTTCCTCAAGCTGTCCGACGATGCTGAATTGCAAGCGCGGCCGGATAGCGAAGTGGGCGCCTGGCTGCGGCGGGTCGCTATCAACCTGGCGTTCAATCGCCTGCGTTCGGCCAAGCGGGCCCGGGCCCGCCTCGAGCGCGTCGGGCGACTCGATCGCAGCGACGAGGAACCAACCGACAACGAGATGCTCGGTCCCGCGGGAGTGCTCATCCGCACTGAAGAGCAAGCCGCGGTCCGCCAAGCCCTCGCGGAGGTGCCCGAACGCCAACGAGAGTGCCTGCTACTGCGTCACTCGGGCTACTCGTACGCCGAGATCGCTATCACCCTGGGCATCGCCGTCGGTTCGGTCGGCGTCCTACTCGCCCGCGCCGAGCATGCGTTCCGCGCCACGTATCGGAGGCAAACCAACCCATGAACCAGACCCTGAAAAAGCCATCCGCGGCCTGCCCGGACATCGGCGTGTGGCGAGCCTGGCTCGACCGCGAGGACGATGCCGCTCGGCTCGACGAGCACCTGGCCGAGTGCCCTGGCTGTCGGCGCGTCGTCGCCTTGCTGCGCGAGGACGCCGATCACGTCCGCGATGCATTCGCCCTGCTATCGCCGGGTCAAACTGACCTGCCGTCAACTGCCGACGTCGCCGTCGCCCGCGAGCGACTCGAGTGGCAGCGACGTCGGACCACACCTGTACTTATCCCCGTTCGTTCCCAGGAGCCCAAGCCGATGTTTCTCACTCGAATCTCAACGCCATGGCGGATTGCGGCCAGCGGCCTCGCCGCGGCCGTAGCGCTCACCATCCTCGTCTCGGTGACCCCCGAAGGTCGCGCGCTCGCGTCCGGCTTCCTGGCGCAGTTCCGCAGTGAGCAAGTCACGGCGATCGAAGTGAGCCCCCAGTCGCAGACCGAGATCATGCGCACGCTGAATGCGCTGGGTAACCTCGGGACGGTCAACATGCCCGGCGGACAGAACGGTCGCCCTGAAGCGGCCGTCCGCGCCGCCTCCCAGCAGGCCAAGACCGTGACGCTGGCCGAGGCGAGCACGGCCATCGGCTTCAAGCTCGAGACGCCTGACCCGGCCCTATTGCCGCCTGGTGTGGATAAGACTCCGCGCGTCCAGGTCATGCCGAGCTCGCAGATCCGCTTCACCTTCGACAAGGCCAAAGCCAGTGCGTACCTCAAGTCCACCGGGCATGAGGTAACGGTGCCAGACAAGTTCGACGGCGCCACGCTGGTTGTCTCGATTCCGTCGGCCGCTCTGCTGCAGTACGGCGGCGGCGCCGGCAGCAGCAACGCCGACGGCAACAACACCGGCAGCATCGCCAGGGAAGCGCTCATCATTGGTCAGGCCGGTGAGCTGGTGATTGACGTCGAGGGCAAAGTCGGTCTGGACGAGATGCGCGACTTCCTGCTCAGCTTGCCCGGCCTGCCACAACCCGTAGTCAACCAGCTCCGCCAGATCAAGTCGTGGAATCAGACGCTGCCGATCCCGGTGCCGGTCGATCAGATCAATTGGAAATCGACCGACTTCAACGGCCACCAGGGTCTCCTGCTGAACGACAACTCGGGCGTGGGCAGCGCGGCCATCTGGTACGAGAATCATCACATGTACGGCGTGGCCGGCTCGCTCAGGGCCGACAAGCTGAAGGCCATCGCCGAGAGCCTCGCTGTCCGGTGACCGCGGCGATCGAAACGATCGCGCTACGCAAGGAATACGGCCGCAAGATCGCGCTGCACGGGCTGGACCTCTCGGTCCAGCCTGGTGAGGTTTTCGGGTTCCTGGGCCCGAACGGGGCCGGCAAGACGACCACAGTCAAGATCTTGCTCGGCCTGGTTCGCTCGACGAGCGGCCAGGCGAGTTTGTTTGGCCGCCCAGCCGGCGACGCCGAGGCGCGCCAGCGGATCGGCTACCTGCCTGAGAACTTCCGCTTCCACGATTGGCTGAGCGGTGCGTCGCTGCTCGATTTCCACGCCCGCCTGGCCGGAGTCAGTGCGGCCGATCGGCGGGAGCGGATCCCCAAAGTCCTCGAGCTGGTAGGTCTGGGCGGCCGCGGCGACGATCGCATTCGCGCCTACTCCAAAGGCATGACCCAGCGCATTGGCCTGGCCCAGGCGATCATCCACGAGCCGGACCTGGTGCTGCTCGACGAGCCGACGTCGGCCTTGGATCCGGTTGGCCGGCGCGAGGTGCGTGATCTCATCCGCACCCTCAAGGCGCGCGGCATGACCGTGTTCTTGAACTCACACTTGTTGAGCGAGGTCGAGATGGTGTGCGACCGCGTAGCCATCGTGGATCGCGGACGGGTCGTGCGCAGCGGGAAGTTGACGGACCTGATCGGCGGTGTGCCCGAGATTCGGATCACCGTGGATCGGGTCGATCCAGGGTTGCTCGAGCTCCTCAGCATGCTGGGCAGTATCACCCGCGTGCAGGAGTGCACGGTCACCCTCGGGGTCGAGGATTTAGAAGTCGCGCCGAAGCTGGCTGATGCGTTGGTCCGCGGCGGTTACCGGCTGTACGGGCTGGTGCCGTCACACCAATCCCTCGAGGACCTGTTCCTGAGCCTGGTGCAGTCGACGAGCGACCGCTAAGTACTACGCGGCTTTGGACAGCTCGGGTTCGGCGACTGTCGGCTCACACTCGAGCCAGACGACTTCCGGTGGAACACCGAAACGGAGCGGAATCGTGTGACCCAGGCCAGTCGTGATGTGCAGCAGCGCCTCTTCGATGCGCTGGAAGCCGGCGGCGATGAGAATGCGCGGGTCCATGCGCAACGTATAGAGCGCGCCGATCAGCGGAAAACGCACCTGGCCGCCGTGGGTATGGCCGGCGAGGATCAGGTCGCCGCCCAGCTCGCGCGCCTCGAAGGCCAGGTCGGGCTCATGGATCAGCGCCAGACAAGCTTCGCCAGGGCGTTTGCCGGCCATTGCCGCTTGCATATCGGCGTGGCCGGCCCAGGCGGAGTCACAGCCGGCGATCCACAGGCTCTGGCCATTCCTGGTGATCCTTTGGCCTTCGTTGTGAAGAACCGTAATGTCAGCGGCGCGCAGGGCGTCGGCCATGGCGTGGCCTTCGTGCTCGCCGTCGCTGCGCAGGCGCGGCGCCACGACCTTGAGAAGCATGCCGAGCGCTTTGCGCCAGCCGCTTTTGTGCTGCTCTTTGAGGTGGAGTGGCAGCGGAGCGTTGTGCTCGTGGTTGCCCAGCACAACGAAGGTCCCGAGCTTTGGCTTCACCGTTTGGAGCAGCTCGACGACCATGTGGATGTCGGCGACTTTCTCGCAGATGTCGCCGGTGACGCACAACAGGTCTGGCTCTAAGGTTTTCAGGGCTGCCTTTTGCGCCCGGAAAAGGCGTTGATCGCCGTGGCGGACATGCAGATCGCTGATGTGGACGATCGACAGGCTCGTCGGCCACGTGCTTGGCAGGGTCAACTTGTGGCGCTTGAAAACAGGGCGGTACGGCTCGCCGTAAATGGCGTAGCCCAGACCCAGGATGAGCACGATCGGGATCAGGGCGAGGAGCAGCACGAGTGCGCCAATTATGGTCAATGCTCAGACGATCAGCCCGTATTGGGAGGTTGAGAAGCTGTATCGATCCTGACCGATCAAAGGTTTCTACTGCCGGAACCGCCACGCTTCGCGCCGACCGCCGCTGCGCGGCTCCTCAGCGAGTGACGACAAAACTCAAAGAAAGATTTGCTTCGCAATGGAGCCGTGCAGCGGCGATGGCATCAACCTCGTCAGGGACGACACGGGTCTCCTATCGGGAAGAGAAAGGTCCCGCCAGGAAGAAGGGTCCCCTCCGGGGAAAAGAAGAGTCTCCTCTGGGGAAAGGCGTCGACCGCGACAACGAAAACGTCGCAATCGTGGGTTGGGCGGTGTTTCAATCTCGGAGAAACACCGACGTGCGGCCCACCTTCGTCATTCAAATCGCGCGCTTCACTTTGCAGGAGGCGATCAGCCGACGGCTTGTGCTGGCGGGCGTATTGATCAGCCTGGGCTTTATTGGGCTGTTCACCCTCGGCTTTCACTTCGCTTATGACAAGTCGCTCGAGAACCTGACCTCGGCCGAGTCGCGGCTGTCGTTAGGCATTGCCTTCGCCACACTCACCCTGTTCGGCGTGTACGTCGTCAACTATCTGGCCAGTTTCCTGGCCCTGTTCCTATCTGTCGGTGCGGTATCGAGCGAAATAGACACGGGCACCCTGCACGCCGTTCTGGCAAGACCGCTAAGGCGGTCGGAGTTCATCGTCGGCCGCTGGCTCGGCTACGCGCTGATGCTGAGCGTGTACATCGTGGCCATGACCGGCCTGGTCCTCCTCGTCGCCAGAGTAATAGCCGGCTATGAAGTGCCGGACCCGACCAACGCGCTGCTCTTGATGCTGCTCGAAGGTATCTTGCTCCTGACCGTCAGCCTCCTCGGCAGCACCCTCATGCCGACGCTGGCCAATGGCGTGATCGTCTTCACCCTGTTGGGGCTATCGTGGCTCGCCGGCATCATCGAGTTCGTCGGCCGCCTGCTACAGAATGCCCCGGACACCACCGGCAGCAACGCCATGCTCAATATCGGCATCGCAGTCAGCCTGTTGCTACCCAGCGACGCGCTCTGGCGCGGGGCGTCGTTCTACTTGCAATCGCCGTCTATGCTGGCGGTCATGGGTGTGGCGCGCGGCGGCATTCCATTCTTCTCGACGACACCGCCGGCAACGGCGCTGGTGCTGTGGTCGCTGGCCTACGTCGGCGTGATGCTCAGCGGCGCGGTGCTCGCTTTCAAGGTGCGCGACCTCTAGTCGACCGGAACAGTGGAGTAGCCTGTGCACAACCGCTCGTTTGGCTGTGGATAACTCCGTGCAGGACTTCCGGCCAGGGCACCCAGTACGGGCAGCCCTATGGCCGCGGTGGCCGATCGTGGGATACATAGGGCATGTCCACGTCGAGCCATCCAACCAGCTGCCGCTGCCGCCTGCACCTCCAGATTGAGGCCGCCCGCCACAATTGCTATCGCCAGCTCGCCCAGGCCATTCTTGGCCCCGCCGCGCCAATGGACGATCGCGCCCTGGCGAATGCCCTGGCCGAGCACGCCCTGCTGACCAAGCCGATTAGCAACATCACTCCGATTCGCCGCCGTCGCGCAGCGTAGGCATCTGGATCGCTCCGCCGGCGACGACCTCGCGCACGCCGCGCACCGCTGCGCGGCTCGGGCCATCGCGGGCAATATCGCCAGCCACTTGCTTCATGCCGTGGAGCACCGTGGTGTGATCGCGATTGAGCAGGCGCCCCACTTCTGGCGTCGAGAGATGCGCGTCTTCGCGTAGCAGGTACATGGCGAGGTGCCGCGGCACGACGATCTGCTTGTTGCGCGCCTTGCCTTTGAGATCGTCGGTCTTCACGCCGAAATAGCGCGCGACCGCGGTCAAGATGGACGCCGGCGTCGCCCCACGACCTGACGGGCCTGGGGAGACCAGGTCATGCAGCGCTCTGGCCGCCAGCTCAACCGTCACGGGTTGCTGTAGGTGCCGAGCGTGGGCCAGCAGACGATTCAGGCTTCCTTCGAGCTCGCGGATGTTGCTCTGGACCTTCTGGGCGATGAAGTCGACCACCTCGGATGGGACCGCCCCGACGACCGGGCCGACCAGCTTCGACCGCAGAATGGCGATGCGCGTCTCGTAGTCCGGCGGCTGAATGTCGGCAATCAGACCCCATTCGAAACGCGACCGCAGGCGGTCCTCGAGGATGGTCATCGCCCGCGGCGGGCGGTCGCTGGACAGCACGATCTGGCCGCCCGACTCGTGGATGGCGTTGAACGTGTGGAAAAACTCTTCTTCGGTGCGCTCTTTGCCGGCGATGAACTGAACGTCGTCGATCAGCAACACGCGCGCGCTGCGAAACTTGGCTCGGAAATCGTCGGTGTGGTGTTGGCGAATCGACTCGATCAACTCGTTGGTGAAGGTTTCAGACGAGACGTAGATGACGTCGGCGCCTTTGGCGGCGACTGCCTGGCCAATGGCGTGCAGCAGATGGGTCTTGCCCAAGCCGACGCCGCCGTACAGGAAGAGCGGGTTGTAGGCGCTGCCCGGATGGTCGACGATAGCCAGCGAGGCGGCATGCGCCAGGCGATTGGACTGGCCGACGACAAAGCTGTCGAACGTATAGCGCGAGTTCAGCGGCGAGCCGCTGCCGGACGCGTTCGCCCCACGCGGCCGTGTCCCAACCGGGGTTGGGAACTCTTGCCGCGGCCGAGTAGCCGAGTCGTCAACTGCTGGAGCGGGCATATCCAGGGCCGCCAGCAGTGGTGCTGGGCGCTGGCGGCGTTGCGGATGACCGTCGGGTGGGGCCGCGGCGTCGGTGATGAATTCGACGCGGACGGGACCGCCGACGATCTCGGCGACGGCGGTGTGGATGGATGAGCTGAGCTTGCCCTCGAGCCAGGGCACGTGGAACGGGTTCGCCGCGGCGACGCGTATGACGCTGGAGCCCGGGTCATACACCAGACCGCGGGTGCCACGCAGGTACGTGTCAAAGTGCGCCTCCCCTGTGTTGACCTTCAACAAAGACAGCACACGCTGCCAGACAAGAGTCGGATCGGTGGCCTGCGGGTCGGACCGAGTAGGGCTGGGAGCCGTCGCGAAGGCAGTACTAACCATTGGCAGGGACGGAGTCTATGGGACCGCGTCGGCGCTTGCCGGGTGCCGACGCTGCCCGAAAAGGCGCGAAATGAGCGGGGCCGGAGCACTGTGACGCCCCGACGTGAGCAGCGTGTGACGAATCCAGAACGGCCGGTGCCGGGCATGTGATCATGTGCCAGATGACCAGTGTTCCGGCACGCCGGCAAACCCGCGTGCTCGATGCAACCTCCGCCGGAATCGCCGCTGCCGCGGCGATTTTGCGCGCCGGCGGACTGGTCGCCTTCCCGACCGAAACCGTCTACGGGCTGGGCGCGCACGGCCTCGATCCTCAGGCGGTGCAGGGTATTTTCGAAGCCAAGCAACGACCGGCGGACGACCCGCTGATCCTGCACCTCGGCCACGCTGACCTGGTCGACGAAGTTGCGCTGGCCGGCCCACTCGCCCGAAAGCTGGCCGAGCGTTTCTGGCCTGGACCATTGACCTTGGTCCTGCCCAAGCGGCCCGCCGTGCCGGCCGAAGTCAGCGCCGGCCTGGACACGGTCGCGGTGCGCGTGCCGGCCCACCCGCTGGCGCGGGCACTGCTGGTCGAGGCTGGGCTGCCAGTCGCCGCCCCCAGCGCCAACCTCTTTGGCCGCCCGAGCCCGACGCTAGCCGAGCACGTCCTGCACGATTTGCGCGACCGGATCGACGCGATCCTGGACGGCGGGCGGGCTACGCTCGGCGTCGAATCGACGATCGTCGACGTATCGAGCGCTCAGCCGCGGCTGTTGCGGCCGGGTGGGCTGGCCGTCGAGGAGATCGAGGCGGTCCTTGGTCTGCGATTGCTGACCCCGCCGCGGACACAAGACGGGCCGCAGATAGCGCCGGGCCTGATGTCCGTGCACTACTCGCCAAGGACGCCCCTGGTGCTGATCGTCGGCGAGCCGCTGGCGGCGCAACGGCGCCTGCGCACGGAGGTTGAGGCGGCGCTCAGGGCGGGTCAGCGCGTCGGAGTGTTGCTGCTCGAGGACGACGCGGATGCCTTTCCAGCAGGGGTCAACGTTGAGACGGTTGGGGCGTGGTCAGATCCGACCACATCGGCAGCGCGCCTCTTCGAAGCGATCAGATCCCTCGATGCCGCCGACCTGGACGTGCTGTTCGCGCGCGATCTGGCCGACGTGTCAATCGGGCTGGGCCGCGCCCTCGCCGACCGCTTGCGACGCGCGGCGCGGCGCGTGTTTGACGCCCGCCCTTAGAATTCGCCCAGGATGCGACTTTCCCAACGGGCCGATTACGCCGCGCACGCCATGGTCGAGATCGCGCGCTGGTATGGCGAGCGGCCCGTGCACGCCACGGAGATCGCCCATCGCCAGGGCATCCCGGAGCCATACCTGGAGCAACTGCTGCTGGCATTGCGGCGTGCGGCACTGGTACGCAGCTATCGCGGCCCAGGCGGCGGCTACACCCTGACTCGACCGCCGGCAGCCATCAGCCTGGCCGACATCGTCGCCGCCCTCGAAGGCCCGTTCGTGCCGCCCGAGGAAGGCCTGCACGATGCCGAAGGCGCCGACTCCGATCCGCTTACGTGTCCGATTCGTGACGCCTGGCACCTGGCGACGGCGACTATGCGGCGCATTCTGGATGGTATGACTCTCGAAATCCTCGTCGACCGCCAGCGTGAAATCGACCGCAAGCGCGCCGCGGAGGCCAGCCCGGAGCCCGTCGAGGCGCCGGCGCAGGTCTCGGCCTGAACCACCCCGTCAGCTAGTATTCGTGCGTTAACATTCAGTCATACCCTTTTTGCACACCTCCGGTTCAGAATGTGCCTCGTCGGGCCGATGCTAGATACGGGGCCAAGCAACTCCCCCAAGCTCGTGCCGACAACATCTTCTGAACCACTCCGCATAGCCTCACGTAACCTGGCGGGCAAATCATGCACGCAACGACAGGAGTGTCCGCGGCAGCTCGGCGTCTCGCCTGCTGATCCTGCGCGGGCCTGCTGAACGGACTATCCGTGATGAAGGTGGCCTCGGGGGACCCTGAACCACACATGCCAAAAACTGCTGAAATCGATCAACCGCGTATCGTGAGCAAAAGTTCACTGCGCGTGCGCAAACGTCGAGACGATCTCGTTCCCGTGCTTGAACAGCTGGCTTACAACCTGCGCTGGTCGTGGGACTCTGGCACGCGCGATTTGTTCCAGGCGCTCGCGCCGGAACCGTGGAGCAAAACCCACAACCCGATCGCCGTGCTGAAGTCCGCCGCGAACGACCCTGATCGGCTCGCCGAGCACGCCGAGAGCATTCTCGAACAGCATGGCGCCCTCGAGCAGTACATGACGGGTAGCCCGCGCATCAAAGGCGTCCCCCGGATCGGCTACTTCTGCGCTGAGTTCGCCATCGCGGAGTCGCTGCCGATTTACTCGGGCGGCCTCGGTGTGCTCGCCGGCGACCATCTCAAAGCCGCAAGCGATCTGGGTCTGCCACTGGTCGCCGTGGGCTTGCTGTACCGCTACGGCTACTTCCGCCAGGTCATCGACGAATCTGGCTACCAGCACGAGGCGTACGATCGGCTCGATACGGACTCGGTCGCGGTTCGCCCGGTGCTGAACGCGCAGGGTACCCCCGTCGTAATCGAGGTGCCGTTCCCCGGACGCACCGTGCTGGCACGCGTGTGGCTGGCCCAGGTTGGCCGCGTGCCGCTCTATTTGTTGGATACCGATCTTCCCGAAAACCGCGAGGACGATCGCTGGATCACCGGCCACCTGTACGGCGGCGACCAGGACACGCGCATCCGCCAGGAAATCGTGCTCGGCATCGGCGGCCTCAGAGCGTTGCGCGCGGTGCTGCCGGCAGACGCTCAGCCAGCCGTCATGCACATGAATGAAGGTCATTCCGCCTTCTTGAGCCTCGAGCTGGCCCGCGAGCAGCTGGCCTCGGGCGCCGCCAGCACATTCGACGAGGCGGCCCTGCGCAACGCGCCACGCCTGGCATTTACCACCCACACGCCCGTGGCCGCGGGTCACGACGCATTTCCGTCGGACCTGGTCGAGGCGTATTTCAACGGCTACCGCCAGCAGCTCGGCTTGACCCACGACGAGTTCATGCAGCGTGGGCGACGCGAGCAAGACGCGAACTGGGAACGTTTTTCGATGACCGTGCTGGCCCTGCGCAGCGCCGCCCGCCGCAACGGGGTGAGCCAACTGCACGGCGTGGTCAGCAAAGAGATGTGGGGCGGCGTTGGGCTGACCCTGCAAGACGCGCCGCCCGCCGCCGAGATGGAAGCCATCACCAACGGCGTGCACACCGCGACGTGGGTCGGCCCCGAGATGAGCGGCCTCTTTGACGCGGAGCTCGGCCCTGATTGGCGCACCATGCCTGACGTACCCAGCAACTGGGAGGGCATCGCTCACCCCGACCTGGGCGCTCTCTGGACGGCACGCACCGCGCAACGCGCGCGACTGCTGGACCGCGTTGACGCGATGTCACGGCACGAGGGCCTCGGCGGTCTGCACCCGGACGTTACACCTGAGCGCGCACTGGTGCTCGGGTTCGCCCGACGCTTCGCCACGTACAAGCGCGCGGGCCTGGTCCTCAGCGACCCCGACCGCCTCGAACGCTTGATGGATGGTGGCAATCGTCCACTTGTGGTCGTCTTTGCCGGCAAAGCGCATCCGCGCGACGATCAAGGCAAGCTGCTCGTGCAACGCATCGTGCAGGCGAGCCGCAGCGATCGGTTCCGCGGCCGGCTCGTTTTTCTGGAGAACTACGATGTGGAAATCGCGCGACTGCTCGTCCAGGGCAGCGACGTGTGGATGAACACTCCGCGGCGCCCGAACGAGGCCAGCGGCACCAGCGGCATGAAGGCCACCCTCAACGGTGCGCTGCACTTGAGCGAGCTAGACGGCTGGTGGGACGAAGCCTACGCGCCAGGGATGGGCTGGGCGCTCGGCGAGGGCCTATCCAAAGAGCTCATCGGCGAGGCGCACGACGCGGCCGAGGCCAAGCAGCTCATGGACCTGCTCGAGGACGATATTTTGCCGCTGTTCTTCGACCGCGACGAGTACGGCCGACCAGCGCGCTGGTTGCAGTGCGTCTCCAGCTCGATCGAGACAATGGCGCCGCGCTTCTCAGCTCAGCGGATGGTCCGCGAATACGCCGAACGGTTCTACGCGCCGGCCGGCGTGGCCGACATCAAGCGCTAGCGAGCAGCGCGGCTACCGGGAAGTCGCCGAAGACGTCGGCGAGCTTCAGTGCGGCTTTGCCGTCCTCGACGTGCGTCGTTAGCGCCTGCCCCGTAAAGAGATCCGTATAGATTCGACCCGGCTCGCCGGGCACGCGCAGGCTGTCATCGCGCCAGACTTCGTGCCCGATCGGGTCGACCAGGGCGCCACCTGTGAGGGTGGCGATCTGCACGGGCGCGGCAATGACCAGGGTTTGGCCCTCGGCTGCGCGTGCAAAGGCCGCCACGTGCTGGTTGCCGCGCAGCGGTGTGTAGCCACCGCCGACGAACAGCTCGCGCCGCTCGCGCCGTAGACACAGCATGCGTTGCATGATGTAGAGCTTGATCCGCCCGTCTGCGCGCCTATCCAGCAGCGTGCGGGTCAGCTTCAGCGGCTCGTTGGTGCGTTCGAGAATCCAGCGCAGGTGCTCGCTGCGCAGTGCGTAGTCGACCGGCCGCCGATTGTCGGGATCGACCAGTGAAAAGTCCCACAGCTCATTGCCCTGATAGACGTCGGCTACGCCGGGCGAGCCGAGCTTCAACACCGTCTGCGACAGGCTGTTGAACACGCCAAAGAACGCCACTTTTTGCTGCAGCTGCACAAAATCGTCGAGGAACGCGCTGCTTTCAGCCGGGTCGAGGATCGCCCGCACGAACTGCAGGACGGCCTCCTCATACTCGGTATTGGGCGTGATCCAGCTCGTGTGGACTTTGGCTTCTTTCAGCGCCTTGAGCATGAACTCGGTGATGCGGCGGACGAACTCGTCGTCGATCTCGGCTGACGGCCACGCACCGAGCAGCGTCTGATAGAGCAGGTATTCATCGTTGCGATCGGGCGCAACGCGGCCCTGCACGCTGACCCGTTTGCGCCCGTTCAGCCGCGTCCAGCGGGTGAGCGCCGTCCGCCAGTCGCGCGGCAGCTCGGACAGCACGTTGATCCGCGCGCGCACGTCCTCGCTGCGCTTGGTGTCGTGGGTCGAGCTGGTCAGCTGGGTGGCGGGCCAGGCGCGCGCCATCTCGGCGTTGTGGCGATGGAAGGCGGTTAGCGACCGGCCGAACTCGTCGGGATCGCCGCCCACTTCGTTGAGCGAAATCAAGCGGTTGTATTGATAGAAGGCGGTGTCCTCGATGCCTTTGGCGATCACCGGGCCAGTCGTCTGCTGGAAGCGGGCAATGAAACGCAAGCGATCGGCCAGATGCAAGGTATCCGAGCTATCGCGCAGCAAAAGGGTGTCGCCGACGAAGTCGAAGATCGACGGATCGGTGCGCGGGTTGCGGCGCTTGGCCTCGGCCACGGCTTGCTCGATCGCGTGCTTGTCGTCCTCGCTGGCGGCACCGGTTTCGGGGTCGATATAGGTGCGATAGATGCCCAGGGCGGCGATGACCTCGCGAATGACGAACGTCAGGCTGTTCAGGGTGAAGTCGCGATGGCGACGGTCGCTGCTGGCGATGTCACGCAGCAGATAGCCCAGCTCGTTGACTTCGCTCGCCAGTGAGATGAGCATGACCATTTTCTTGGTCGAATTGCCCAGATCGTGGAAGCGCTGCGCGCCCTGCCTCAGAAAGCGAAAGTAGATGGTGCTGAGGAACTGCTCGTTCTGGCGGGCGACGAACAGGCCGTTGACGACGTTCAGAAAGTCGTAGCCGGTGGTCCCGCTGACTTCCCAATCCGAGCGCAGCCGCTCGCCCGCCTCGAGGATCTTCTCCACAACGACATAGAAGTGGCCATCCTCCGCTTGCAGTGCCGCCAGGCAGCTCTCCTGGAGGTGCCGAAAATACGCGGCGGGGTCCTTGAGCCCGTCGGGATGATCGATGCGCAAGCCCTGGATCTTGCCCTCGCGGATCAGGCGCATCAGCAGACGGTGCGTCTCCTGGAAAACCGACGGCTCTTCCATGCGCACCGCAGCGAGCTCGGTGATGTCGAAAAAGCGGCGGTAGTTGATTTCTTCGGACGCGACGCGCCAGAACGCCAGGCGATATGACTGCGCGTCGAGCAGCGCGTCGAGTCGGTCGAAGGTGGCCGGATCGCCCGGCCGGCCGTTGACCTCGTCGAGCACGTCGCCGAGCAGGGTGCGGAACGGCGCCGAGCCCGCGTGGAGCGCATTGATGCGCCGCTTGACGATTTCTTTCTCCCGATTCCGTTCCTCGATGGCCGCCGCGTCGAGCATGCGCCGCGGCGGCAAGTGCCGCAGTGCGGTCAGAATGCTGGCCAGCTCCTGGACGTGCTCGTGACGCCGGCCGAGCTCCTCCTCCAGGCGATCACGGACGTCCTCGAGCAGCAGCGGGTACGAATCCGGCGCGACCGGGTACTTGTGCTCGTAATAGGCGATGCCGAAGGCGCCATCGGCGTACTCGACTTTTAGCTCGCCGTTTTCGAGAACCTTGCCGTACTGGTCGCCGAGCGTCGGCACGACGATCTTGAGCTGATCCTTGGCCTGGCTGCCCGATGGCCGCCAGTTGATGTCGAAAAAGCGCGC
>WNFC01002135.1_pt1 | contig 21229 bp, 17 predicted proteins | sample 5400541 | NCBI WGS metagenome assembly WNFC01 (sample SAMN13153342, study PRJNA577476) | soil metagenome | isolation source: 120 cm saprolite under Douglas fir tree site 2 hole 2 replicate 1 | place: USA:California | collected 2015-04-18
CCTCGTTCCGCTTTATCGGCCACTCCGGGCGTTTTACGGCCTATCGAGAGGGACAGCGCAGCTGGAGAGCCTATCGCACTTTTCATGGTCAGAACTACAAACAGTCTCTCGGCACCACCGATCGTCTGACGGTTGCTCGATTGGAAGAAGTTGCTGGGATGCTGCAATCTCGCCTGGCCTAGCGCTCAGGAGCTGAGCCGTTCTACGGGCTGGCTCCGGGGATGCTTGCTCTTTTTCTCAAAAGTGCGGTTGTAGTGGAGCAACTGTGCCAGGCCGATCTTCTTTTTGCAACAAGGCAGGGCCAGGCACACCAAGAGTGGACATGCTGAAAAGCGCAACACGGCTGGTGTTTCACTCCTTACCAGCTGCGGGACGAACCCCTGTCCTGGCGGCTGGTACTCTTCGATTTTCCAGGTGCACTTTGGCATTGCTCCCGCTCGAACGAAGCGGTGCTTGCTACTGCTTGTGGCAATTCCCCACTCGCCTTGTTCCTCTCGAAAAGCAGGGTGGAAGGCAGGATGAGAAATACCCGTGTTTCAGGGATAAGCAAGGGGAGAACCCCCTCTTACCTTTGAAACATGCTGGACAAGTGGTACCAGGAGCGTTCACCGATCAAGAGCCTACTTTCAGTCAGCCAGCTTGCGCCAGGACTCAGCGCAAATAATGCCGGATAACCACATCAATACGATTATGTCCAAGCGCCCAGCTCACCCGCTGGGCCGCGTCACGATCATAGTCTCTCGGTTTGAGCCTGCCCTGCGCAGGTGGCAGACCTCGGCCCGGCGCATAGTGCTGATACAGTGCCTGGGCATACTCACGGCGGTAGCTGTGTACATCCAAATGCTTCGGAATCCGCGAGAAGACCATTGCCTCCGGATCGCTGCCAGAAAGGACAGCTCGCACGTCAGCTTCACGGCCTGGCAGCACTGGCACCGTTCGCGCCTTCCCGCCCTTGCCATTGCGCACCTTCACCACAATCTCATCCAGATATTCCAGGTCATCCCTGATAATATCTTGATCGCGCAGAGTGCGCAGCTCATTGCGACGTAACCCCGTCGCCTGAAGAAATCGGATTAAGGGCTGCCAGTTCGCAAGCTGGATATGCCGATCGTGTGCAGCAGGACCACGCGAGCGGGTGATATGTTCCCTGGTCCGGCGAGGGATAGCTACATCCTGCGCAAGTGTACGATTCCCAAAGAACAGGCGCAGCGCTGCACGTTCAGCCTGGAGCGTGTAGGGGCTTTTGCCCTCGGTGAGCTGCGCCTGCAACCATTCAGTAGCGAGGGCCTCGGCGCGTGGATCCAGTTGTGCCAGGTTCTTGATCTGGTGGATGGACCTGGCCCAGCGCACAAAACGCACAACATGGGCTTGATACACCGTCCTGGTCTTGAACGAGTGGATCATCCCGGTAGAAAATGCCCAGGTGGATTCGCCGGCAGCCTCCGCGATCTCTTTTGCTTCGCCGCGACTGTGCTTAATCGCCATCATCCCCTCCAGGCGATCAACGGCTTCTTTGACAATGCTCTTCTGGTGTGCTGACGTGTTGCTTGCTCCTGCTCACAGCTATGCGATCACACTACGAGGATGGCGATCCTGGTTCAAACTTGTACGTGATGCAGTGCCAGATGGAACTGGCGCGGCGCATACGGGACCACACTGGCCTCTTCATGCTTTCTTTTCAGCACACCTGCTGTTTAGAACTCCATTTTTTGGATTTCTAACCGCAGGTTTCACCTCGACTACATGAAGAGGGACCAACCTACAAGGGGGACGCTACAAGGCTGCACGAAGAGGACGCGCTACAGGGACGCTTTCCATTCCTGCCAGTCGGACTCTCACCGCTGGCAGGCAGGCACTCCAATTGCGTACCTACAAGAACGGCTGCCCAATCGTACCAACATCCCAGTACCGCTGAGACTCCGGGTGCCGCCAGGTGCGACACGAACCAGTCCGTTCAGGTGGACCTGACCACGCTCGTCGGTGAGCCATTCCCCTCATTGCGCTGGCGAGCCAGCAGTGACTAGAGGCGAGCCCGTTCATTGTGGTGAGTTCTTCCACGAGGGAGGCCCTCTTGATCCCCAGTTGGGGAGAGTTCTGCCTATGGCAGCCCTTCTTGTAACCACGGGGTGAACGATTCCCCTGCTGGAAGTTCAGACCCGGCGAGTAGCTCAGCACAGCGATCAGGTTTCCAGCAACCTCGCTCGATTCCAGGGGTTTCCCACTCTGGCGTAGAGAGCGACCCTACAACTCGTTATTGGACGAGTCAAACCATAAAACACTAGTAGCTTAACATGGCTTGTCGGGCGGCGTCAAACATCTTTGAATATCTTGAAAGTTCACACATCATCCGATGCTTGCGAGGAAAGTAGCAGAGCAATGCAGAATATTTCTCTGTATATGAGGACTTCGTAGAAGAATCAAGTCATTCCAGATTGTTCCTGGACTGCTTACAACCTACCAGGCATTCCAACGTAATACCGATATGACCAGGATAATCATGGAAAATACTGGAAATCCAACGAGCATGCTAGCACGCAGAAAGGGGGACGAGTGAGTGAGCCGCCGATTCAATATGGGCGATGCTGCTAAGATCTTGGGCACCAATCCCAAGACCTTCAAAAATTGGCTCCAGCAGGACAGCATTGACATAGAGAACCAATTGAACCGCGCCGATTCGCGCGAGAAGTACGTCACGGACGAGCAGATCCTCGCGATGGCAAAAAAGCGCGACATCGAGGTGCATCTACCCGACGAGCGCAAGTCAGAATCCACCTCGGCTAGAATCCTTGCGGGGATGGATGGCCGCATCGCTGCACTCGAGCAACAGATGGCCGGACGCTTCGACCAGGTAGAAACACAACTGCACACGCTCATGACCGAGGTACGGCGCGACCTGGAGCAGCTGCTCACCGAACTGCAACGAACGCGTATATCAGGTCCACCACAGGAACGCCCACATGCCCCTGCCCCCCGGGCGAGGATTGCCTCCTCCGCTTCCACCCCCTCAACCTCCACCGCTGCCCCACCCAAGCCTACGGCCAAAAAGCGCGGCAAAGGCAGGACGAAAGCCAGAAAGCCTCTTCCAGCCTCCCATGTGCCACTCGCCATCTTCAGGCAGCTCCACAAGATCTCAGATAAAGCGGTCGAATATGCCATGGAAAAGCAAAAGCTCACTGTGAAGCGCGGAAAATGGCGGTACGACGGAAGAACAATCATGATCGCCCTGGATGCGCAGGGGCGACAGCAATTCTACGAGTTGTTCTATGAACGGCAAGGATTCCAACGCTGCGAAAAATGCCCGCATGTGCTCTAAGCGGGGGGCAAGGCAGAATACTTGCAACCTGCTGAAAAATGAAACAAAGCGGTTGAAATAACCGAATGTCCTACTCTATTGAAATGTGACGACAATCGACTTATTTTGGAGAATGCGTCCTGAAAAAATGTTTTCTGGATGTACAACCTACCCCTCTACTAGGAGCAACCAAGTTCTTTGAGAATTCCAGCGTATCCCCGACATGAAATGAGCACGAAGTCACCAAAAAAGCCTTCCAAAACTCCAAAATATTCCACGCTAACTCCGAAAAAAGTATATACTTGTTTAGTGTGGCTCTACCTTTAGTGTACTAATACGGCTATCTCGCGGTTGCGCATTTAATACTATTTTGACAGAAGCGAGCAACAATTGGTTTATCTTAGAACGGATAAGCGAAGTAACCAGCACAACCAGGTAGCCAGCGCAGGTCGCCCCGCAAGGGACCGAACGCTCTCTCCTCTACACCCATCCTTACAGGCGCCAGCCCTCCCCGTCCAAACAGGGGCTCCTACAGAGGGCAAAGGACGTTCAGGTTGAGAGCTGAATTTCTCCAGGTGCTTTTCCTGTTTGCTCTAAACGCAACTTTGTGAGGAGGGTATCACGAGAGCATGGTTCCTCCATGTAAAGCGTGCGAGCTAGCCTCAGGAGCTCCCCGACCTGAGGGCCGGGAGAAAGATTAAATTCATCGATGATGTCCTTTCCAGTGATCGGAAGGACCGATGTCATTTCAGTTAACAAAGCATGTTCAATGAGCTTTCTCCCTTCTACCTCAAAATCGTAGGCTCCTTGTTGGACATCGAGCTCTCTCGTCCACCGATCATAGTAGCGATTGCGAAAGCGAGGAACATCTATGTTTTCGCGCCCCATATCCGCTGCTACAATGGAGATGAGTCTGTCAAACTCGTGTGGGGGATGGTACCGTTGGCGACGAAAATCCCACTGCTGCAGAATATCCTCCCGGCACTCGTCTTGCTCGATGCATCGAAGACAGTCGCGCAGTGCTGTGAGAAACAGGGAGGCGTCCTGAAGCAGATGCTGTAAGCAAAGGCGCCATTGTTGTTGCGTGGATGGAACAGGAACCTGGCATTGCTCCTGGAACCAGCGTTCACATGCATACTGAATCGCCCGATTCTGTTCCTTTGTTGGGTCGAGATTGTGCTGAAGATACGTACGCATCTGGCGGACCACCCTGATATGGCGCTCGTTTTGATCGATCCCGTAGGCGACGAGCTGTTCGCGGAGAAACTCGACATTCACCCTACCGCTTTCGAAATACAATACATAGAACCAGGAGACCGTGCGATGAAAGCCGAATTCATAGGGAGTGAGATGGCGCACCGACAGCGTGACCTTCCCGAGCACCTCAAAACCGCCTGGATGCAATCTCAAGCCAACCATGTTGATCTCATTGACCAGATCTAAAATGGAGAGCATCAAGGCCTGCGGTGTACTCCCACTCATGAGTGCTTCTCCTGCTGCGCCCTGTAATAGCCAATCGGATCCGCGATCGGCCCAAGGAAATTGAATGCCAGGTGGAACCGGATGGACTCGTATTTGCGGATATCCGGCTTGTTGAAATCCAGCGGTAAGAAGCGAACGGTGCGCCGCAATTGCTCAACATACAGTTCGCCGCGGTTGCGCTCACTATCCACCCAGGTAACACTTCCGGTAAACAACTGCGGTATCCCAGTTGTCGCTGGAGGATTCAGTTGGCTGGCAAGATAGCTACGAGCGATGCGACGGCGTCCCTGGAGATAGTCGGCCTCGCGTTCCAGCTCGCGGAAAATCTCGAAGGACTCCTCGATATCCTCGATGTGGAACGCGGCGAGACCCAGGAGATATTTGACCGAGGGATTCCTGTATTCCTCGCCGGCATTCATCAAGTCCTGGATGAGCAGGTAGCAGTAAAGCCAGTCTTGCTGGGTAAAAGGAACGGTCTGCCGCTCGTGATAGAAGATCGGCTTATCAGTGTGAGAGAGCCACCAGAGGCGCAGGAGAAGGTAAAGACAGCGTCCGTCACCTGCAATGTCCTGCCTGTGCTCTTCCAGATATGCGGCGGCGAGACGGCAGTTGGCCTGCTGCATTTTGCTGATTGGTTCGTTGACCAGATCCTGTGGCCTGAGACCAGCCTGGCGATAAGCGCGGAGATAGTAGCCGGCGCGAGACCCCATCTTCTGTAAGGCATCGAATGCTTCATTAGAAAGGTCGAGGTTGCCAAGCGAACGAGCGATTTCGCTTCGTCGTATGTGGAAACGCTCACGCTGGTCAAAACTGAAGTCCTCGCTATCGGCGCGCTCAAATATATGGAGTATGTCTGCCGCGATGTTGGCCCGCTCCAACGGCTGCAATTCGCCCTTCTCGAGCAGGTCACTCGTCACCCACGCAAGCACATCAATCGGGTAGTAGCTCTCAGTATTCAGCGACTGTGCCCTGAACACCTCATCCCGCACCCGCTCAAAGAGCTTCCTTGCCTCCAGATGCGAACCACCGTAGTCCAGCAGGTGCCTGATTCTCGTCCCAATGATGGAAGCATATTCCACAAGGATCGCGCCATGCAGCATTTTATTCTGTCGCTCCTGATCCAGATGCGTGAGAGCCAGATCAATGATCCCCTCAGCGCGCTGTAAGATCTCCTCTGCGTCAGCCAGCGGCGCACCTCGCATATCCTGCATTTTGACAGCCTCGCGCAACAGCGTCGATTCCTGGAGCATGAGCCGTGGGTTGTACAAACTATGCTCCTCCCTGAGCTTTCCCAGGGTTTCGGCCAGATCGCGGTAAAAGGGGACGTACCTGGCGGTTGACCTGCCAAATCCCGTACGAGCGCGTTCATCCCGGCCCCCAGACCCACCTCCCAGGCGCTCCTCTGGACGCATGTTGCGCACCAGCTCAATCGCGAACTGGATCTCGGCATTGTTGTTATCCCGCTCGCGTACGTGGATCAGGAGGCTCTGGACGTATTGCACTTCAAAGCGCGCGCCGCCCAGTTTGGAAAACATAATCAAGCGGGCTTCGAGGGGGTGGCGTGGACCGATGGCAATATTGCCCACAGCGTCCTCGTACCAGCGGAAGATGTCTACGCGCTTGAGGAGGTTGACGAAATGCATGACGCCGTACCTGTCGAGCGTGCGGATGAGCAGTTCTATCGGCACCATCAAGCCGAAGCTGCCGGGAACCATGACCAGCCCGATGAGCTTGCCGAACTCATCGACGTCCTCTCCTGCGAACTCCTCCCGGGAGGAGGAATCGGCCAGTGTCACGCTGATCAGGCCCGCCTTGTACATGGCAGTCGCCAGTGCCGTCTCAAAGATCGGCTCTACCGGCTCTTGCTGGGAGTACTGGCGTATTCTCTGTTCGGAACGGCCGACCTCGCTGAGCAGGCCCGTAATGATGCGCGGGCGCGTAGGGGGCAAGAGATGATACAGGGCGACCAGAAATGTCTCGTCGGGCACCCTCGCACGAGTCGGCTGGTGCCCATCCCCCCGTTCATCGAGCGCCAGGTTGAAGGTCCTCAGGAAGCGGTCAAAGTCCTCCAGTTCAGCGGGTTCGAGCTGTGCAGGTGATTCTACGTGGCTCTTCCGTCTGCGCTTCCCATCGCTTCGCGACGGTTCCTGGGCGATGTAGTAATAGCTTCCTACCACGACGACCTTGCGACCTCGCCCGACCAGATACTGCAAGAGGGCGTAATACTGCTCGACCTCTTCCATCCCATCCCAAATCACGAGGCAGGCTTCGGCTCCCCCGTCCTCGGCCCATTTGCAAAACGTATCAATATCGGAAGTTTGCGGGCGCTGTGTTTTTCTCTCAATGAAGAGGACAGGATAGTGACCTTCCTGGCGGATGCGGAATGCCAATCTCCCCAGGGCAATCGTTTTTCCCGTTCCGGTTTGACCGTGAAGAATAATCGGTTCGCGCTGCAGGTCTCGTGTTGAGACCAACGCCAGCCGATTGCGCACCTCCCGATAGAGCTGGTGCTCGAAATGCCGGGTGAACGCCAAGCCTTTATGATACGCCTTCCAGATAGGCCTAGCACTCGACTCCGACAGAAACTCCCGGAATTCCTGATAGAGCCTGGCTGACGAGGTCGTCGGATCGGGGAGAAGCATGGTATCATCCAGAACGATGGCCGAACGGGACACCTGATTCCAGAGGTCTGGCGGAACCGTCAGGACGACTGGTTTCTCCCTGTCGATTTGAATACGGTGACCGTGTTCCTCCTCGGGGGGGCGTTCGCCCAGGAGAAGCAGGCCGGCCTCTTCTCCACGTAGCAGGCATGCGGCCAGGCTTTCCTCGTGGAGTACCAGTTTGCCTTCGCGCACGATATCGCTGGCATACAGATGCCGATGCAGGTCCTCGCCCAGTTCACCGGTTACACTGAAGAGGTGTGTCTGCCCCACATTCAGCTCATCAATGACCGAAAGCAATTCATCAATGGTGAGCCAGTCATGCCTTCCCGCATAGCCTTCAATGAGAAGCGTGCCAAGGGGAGTAAGAATTTCTGGAAGGCGTCCGAGAAAAGCGAGCGCTATCCGTTTGCGTCTGGCGAGCTCACGAGCAGTCAACGGAGGACGTTCGGCTTCCTCCGCCCGGTTGACACACCCATAGAGATACGTACAGAGCAGGTGCAAGCGGTTTCTCGGGTTGCTAGGCTCATAGTCACTGTTCAGCAGGGGTTGCAGGGTCCTCCACTCTGACTGGAAAGCTTTCGGCCAGATAGCATCAATGGCGGATGTATAGACCCCGTTCCAGGAAAACCCTGCCACCAACTTTAACCACGAGGGGGCAGCGATGTGCTCACTCCTCCCATGCATCCAGGCGAGCGCAGCATCGATATCGCTCTGCGGCTTCCCTTGAAAAAGGGAAAACAGCTGATCGTAGCCCAAAACGGGCTGATCTTTCGACCCAAATTTCCGGACGATCTCAGAAAGAAACGGGTCATTGCCCGATTCCAGCTGGAGATACTGCTGCCCGAGGAGCAAGAACACAGGACCTTGCTGAATTTGATGGTAGAATTGGTCGGTGGTCATTCTTCCCTTCTTCACCCCCATACCAACTTACGTGAGCGAGTACTTACTTGTAGGTACGACAGCAACGCGAGAAGCAAGAAACGTCTTCACGAACGGTACGTGCGGATAGGCACTTTCAGAAGAGTGCACCCATGCCGAAGCAGCCATACTTTTTGCTCTGTCGTACCTTTCTTTCGCCTTCGTAAGTGCTTATGATCGAATAGACGCTAAAATTACATCGATATTTTATCGTCACGCACTTGTTTTGTCAATTGAACATTTGGACGGTTGTGTTACAAAAATGATACCAGTCTTGTAAATAAACCTGGGTCTATTTTGCTGAGTCGGAGGGACCTGTGCTGGCTACTTAGGATATCCGTTCCTTCTCTTCGCCGTCTATCTTTTGTATGAATGGCGATACATTTCTCCACAATGATTTCTTTTCCGATATTGGAACGGATATCTTATTCTTGGTGATCAGCCAAACACAAGAACAACTTACCCTGCTTATCGGGGACGCAGCGGCAGAACAAGTCGTCGCGGAGGTACTGCTTGGGTAATTAAACAACCATGGTTGTTTAGCCCTGTCATACAGAATTATCCATCTGTGTGTTCTGAGTGGCAGAGTTCAACTAAGGCGTTCTAAGTGGAGATATCATGGTATAATGAGCTCAGCAACTTCTGTTGTTCCCCAGAGACTGAAGATAAGAAATCATTACCTGACTTGCTCTAGATTTTTGGGAGACTAGACCTTGGAGGTGCAGATCTGCGGATAGACGGCATTCATATCAAGAACTTTTTGTCTTTTGACACATTCGAATGGTCAAACTTGGACCCGCATTTAAATACCATTGTTGGGCCTAATGGTTCCGGTAAAACAAATCTCATTCAGGCGTTATGTGCAGTCAAAGATGTGGTAAACCCTAACCCAGAGCCTCGGAGATCCGTCTGGTCTCAGAGTGCATATCGGGGGTCCGATCAAGTTCCACTAGAAATTAGCCTGGATATTCAATTCACTGAAGCGTGGGAGAAAAACCTGCTCACTACGTTCCTGATCGCAGTTCTTTGCAACGACTCCGTGTTCCAAAATGCTGTCAGCAAGTTAGCAAGTGACGAAACCTCGATTTCTTCAGATAGGGCGACTCAACAGGCTCAACTCTCGGCGCTTTTGCAAGAAAATCTGTTGCCTGAAGATATCGAATGGCTCTTTGCTGGTCGTCTCATCGTTGTATACAAGGGGGTGAATACCTGGGTATACTGGTACGAGTCACGCTCCAATGTGCAATCTTTCCGCCTCAATCTTGACAGTTTTTCCTTTTATGATGACTCAGTACTGGACCGCTGCTTACAGATTCTCACAGCAAAGCAAGATCAGTTCCCTTCTGATGGTCAGTTGTTGCTGAGAGCAATCTCTTCGATAACCCCAAAGCCTCCTTTGCGTGTGGAATATACTTCAACCCTATTGGTAACACATCAAGCGTTTCAGCAATTGACAGGGGTAACACTTGAGAACACTCGTACTTATGGGGCATCGTCTGTGTTCCACTTGCTGCTCGAACGTGCTCTGGTGTTCTCAGATAATATACGCAGCCAGCCACAGTATAAGTTTTCCTATGATGCTCTTCATGAACAGCCAATTGATCTGAGTAGTGGAGAACAACTGGCACGGTATCTCTTTCTGAAGAAGAACGGTTCTCAAACCGACCGAGAGCAATACAAAGACATATGGGAACTATTTGTCAAGATAACAGGTCGCTCTTTTGATGTTGGCTTTGATCAACCTGCTATTATCCCTGCGCGGCCAAGCGCAGAGGAGAAGTCAAAGGTCGTTCTGTCAATTCGTGTTCGTAGTGATTGGGGAGACATCCTACTGGCATTTAGTGGAGCTGGCAGAGCAGAAGCACTGTTTATCTGTACCTTAATTGCGAGCCGGAATGAACAGGTAATCCTTTTGGATGAACCAGCACTGAATATGCACGTAATGATGCAGAAGGCAATACTCAACGAGCTTCAGGCACAGAGAGGCGGTCAAAATCAATTTATTCTCGTCACACATTCGCCGACACTCGTTCTACCTGCTGCTATTGCGAATGTATCTCGCTTTGCTCTACACCACGCAAGGCCTATAAGTAGTAGAGTTAGCACTCACCGCTTCGCGCTTGACGTTCGCACATGGAGTGCTCAAGACTTAGCAAGCCTTGCCCAAGAGCTTCATCAGTCTACTGATGCCCGCGCCATGCTGTTCAGCCGAGGTGTGATCCTTGTAGAAGGTCCAACTGAACAGGGAGCATTACCCATATGGTTTGAGAAGCAGTTCAATATTGCATTAGAAAATAAGGATATTGTTGTGTATAGTGTGGGTAGTGACACGCACTTTGAAAAGATCGTGAAACTCCTTCATCAATTCAATATTCCCTGGGCAATCATCTGCGATGGGAAAGTTATCGGCGACCGCATTACTAGCGGAACGAAAAGCAGAATTGTGCAGCAACTTGAGGAAGCAGGGATACCTAATTTACCGGATTGCAGTGGCAAGGACTTCTCACAGCTTTGTCAGGAGCTTGAAGCATATGGAGTTTTTACGCACGCTAGAGATGTAACTGATGACATTGAAGATCTACCGATAATTCAATGTCATCAGCGGGAAGCAAAAAATCAGGTTGGCAAGAGTAAGGTACGGCAGGGCCAGTATATTGCCACGAACTACGATTGCCCTGATGAGATAACCCGTCTCTTAGAAAAGGCAATAGGTCATCTCGAGAAACAAGGTTATTGACCCACGGTTCGCTCATTTTAAATGAGAACCGTAGGTATTGAGGCTATGGCTTCTGAGGAAGAACAGAAGTTGCGGGGATAAACTCATCATCTATAATTCTGTGAGTATGATTGTTTAATATTACCCAATTATAGCAGAGCTTTGTAAGAAATCAACAGGAGCAGAGAAAAGCTTCATACATCTCAACCCCATCTCAACCGAACTATAACCTTTTTGCTCTTCCCATATGTAATCATCTTCTTGATAATTGATGAATATTTTGTATGTGTGTTCGGAGAGAGGACAGGAGCATATGAGCGATCAACAAAGACAACCCCCACAATGGTCTCCACAACAGCCATCCCAGCAACTGCCGTATGGACAACAACAATCATTTTATACCCAGCCAACACAGGCACATCCGGGACAGTTTCACCAGCCGCCATACAATAGCTTCCCACCTCAGCAAAAACGGCCGGGTGTGTGGGGATGGTATAAGACGCGAACGCGAAAAATCAAACTGAGTATCGGATGTGCTACGATCCTTGCAATCCTTTTGTGTTTCGCATGTATCGGTTCAGCCATTGGTAGCGGACATCTTGCCGCAACACCGACACCCATTGCTACAACTAGTACAGCGATGCGGAAATAACGCGGAAGAGGTGATAGAATAAGGGAAAAAGCAAAGGAGCATCAGGCGATGCCAGACCCTCAAGCTGCCCCGTTGTATGTCAGTCCCCTCCAACTGGAGACCCTTCAGCACATCGTGAGGCGCTCAACCAGCGCGCAACGGCTGGTGAAGCGGAGTCGAATTATTCTCTTAGCCGTCACCGGGATTCCTAATACGCAGATAGCCAAGCAAGTGCAGGTCGATCATGAAACGGTACGGCGCTGGCGGGATCGGTGGCGAGCCGCCGAAAGGCGTTTACAAGCCATCGAAGCCGCGGGCAAGCCAAAGGTGCTTAGTCAGGCCATTGAAGCGCTGTTGAACGATGAGCAGCGTCCAGGAACGCCAGCGACGTTCACCTTTGAGCAGTTCATGCAGATCATGGCCCTCGCCTGTGAAACCCCGGCGCAGGCGGATCGACCAGTGAGTACCTGGACGCCGCGTGAATTGGCTGATGAAGCCGTCAAACGTGGCATCGTCAAGCAGATTTCTCCCCGCACGGTGGAGCGCTTTTTAAAAGGTGAGTGCTTTACACCCCCATCGCAAGCGCTACTGGCTCACCCCACCCGCTGACGATCCGGCGGAACTGGCCGAGCAGATCTGCACCGTCTGTGAGGTCTATGAAGCGACTCCAGCGCTCGCCGCAGCAGGCGCGCATATCATGAGTACTGATGAAATGACGGGCATCCAGGCCCTCGAGCGACTTCATCCGTCCTTACCGATGCTGCCCGGTCATGTCGAACGCCAGGAATTCGAATATAAGCGACATGGCACGCAAAGCCTCATCGCTAACCTGGAAGTGGCCACCGGCCAGATTGTGGCTCCCAGCATCGGTCCCACACGCACCGAAGCGGACTTCGCTGCCCATATCACTCAGACGATCCAGCGTGACCTAAAGGCCATCTGGATCTTTGTCACCGATCAACTCAATACCCATCAATCGGAGAGCCTGGTACGTCTGGTGGCTGAGCAGTGCGGCATCCAGGATGATCTCGGCATCAAAGGCAAAAGCGGCCACTTGGCGACCATGAGTACCCGTGCCACCTTTCTCTCCGATCCCAGCCATCGCATTCGCTTTGTCTACACCCCCACACATAGCTCCTGGCTCAACCAGATTGAGATCTGGTTCAGCATCCTCGTCCGGCGTTTACTTGCGCGCTTGAGCTGCGTCTCCGTCGAGCAGTTGCGCGCTCAGATCCTGGCGTTTATTGCCTACTACAACCAGACTTCCAACGGGGCTTTTCACTGGACCTACAAAGGTCCTCCTGGTCGCTCTTAGGCTCCTGGGCAACTTCTGCGAGGCTGTACTAGTCACGCCGCAGCAATCATACCAAGTCCGGCAACAACCCATGTACCATCACCCACGCCAAGACCAACACACAAACCTACTCCAACACCCACGCCAAAGCCGACAAGTGCGCCAACCCATCAACCAGTGCCAACACAACCGCCGCATACGCCCACACCATGCCCAGGCATAAACTGCAATCCCTGGGGGTATAACTTTTCCAGTCCCGGGAAGCTGATCTCTATTCCTCCAAGCGGCTTTTGCAATTATTTTAACTGCATTTCTACATTCTACGAATCTGACGATCCCGGGGATGGCTATATCGTGCAGTGTGTTGACGGCATGTACAGCCAGTCAGGAGGTGAACGGGGAGCCTGTTCCTACCACGGCGGCGTGCAGCGTCCTTTATATTCCCATTGAGAGAGATAGTGGTTTATCTCTTGAACGCAGCAAACCATAAAATGGCCCAGTACGAGCGCTGCTACTTCGTGAACAGTATGGCAATGAAAGGTCAATCCAGGATCATAAGCAGAAGCATGGAGCGTCTGGAACTCTTCTTGTATGCCAAACCAGATGGATATCCTATATTTATCGCTGGACTTTTAGCCCTTGCCACCACTCTTTGGGTTCGGTTTGCAGACAAGCATCTGCTAAGCTTTTTGCTACTTCAGTTTTCAAGCTGGCATAACACCCATTAATCCAATCTTCTGCGTCTGCAAACCCTTGAGTTTGATACTCACGAGCCTGGAGAATGCATTCGAGCAAATCCGCATCACGGGCAAGAAGTCCTTCGAGGGGTGTTCTATGCTCGTATTCCGATATGAGCGCAGTAATCTCTTCAGCAACGGAGCTTGGAAGTCTCTCGACTTGTTCGCTCAACGCGCGTTCTTCACCCTCTCCACTATGGTATCTTCTTGCTACGCGATGCAAATCGCCTACTCGTGCTTCGGCGGTGTCATGGAAAAGACACATGGTCGCTGTTTTCTGCGGATCAGCGCCTGCAAGAGAGGCCAGGACATAGCCAATGATAGCAGTACGGAACGAGTGTTCTGCAACGCTCTCCGGATGGGGGATGCCTAGCATTCCCCATCCAGCTCGCTTGACCTGCTTCAAATAGCCCATTTCGTAGAGGTATTTTGCAACTTCAAGGTTTTCCAAGTAATGCTCCTTCTAGGAATTGTTTTAATCGCCCTTTTTCTTCTAGGAGGATCTGATCTCGGTGATCTTGATCCAGGAAGGCTTTGAGGAATGGCGTGTACCATGAGTTTGTGTCCAGGATGGATAGCCCCTGTAATTCCAGCAGAGCGGACAATGTTAGCACATCGAGCGCCCAGCCGTTTTTGTATCGCGCATTTTGGAGATGGCGGAAAAGGGCCGCGACAGTCTTTTCAGGGCAGGCTATTGTCTGTTCAGAGCTATCGAAGGAATTGATATCTCCTACTTGATCCCCATAATAGATCAAGTGATATCTGATATTGATAGATGCTGCTTCGCGATCTTTGTGGATGATCCGAATATATCGCTCAAGCATGTCTGCTCTCTCTGAGTAAAGAGCCAGGCCAATCATGATGCCTCTTTGCACCCACTTGTTGGGTTCATCATCGCATACCTGTTCGAGGAACCGAATAGCCGGTTCCGTTCTTAAATTGCTCAAAAAGTAGGTAGCTTGTTGTCTGCGCGTTGTTGGCTCCTGAGCTTGGGTCCGGTTCCGCTGGTAAACAGCAATAAGATTTGTGGCGATCGCTGTCTTTTCGAGAGGTGAGCTTTCTTTGAGCATTTTCTTTAGGTAGGTTGCAATATCGAACGGCAAACTTCTCTGAAGAACATGCTCAATAGTTTCCAGATCGCGCCCACACATGCACCTGAAGACATGGCTTGCAACATAATATTCTTGAAACGATTTGTGGAGGAAGGCATAATTAGATCCTTCAGCTGCGCCGAGCAGTGTGCGGAAACATAGGTCATCAAGCAGTTGTGCCTCTGTAATGCCATGATACCTGGAAATGGCGCTTTTTACGAACAGGTGCAATTCTGAGTACGTGAAGGTACTCGTAGAATAGGGCGAGGCTGAACTTCCCATATAGGTGAGCCAGGCCACTTCCTCCAACAGTGTGGCCTTCTCACTCCACCTTAACACTGAGTCAGGTTTGGAGGCTTCGTGTTTGAGCCAGCGTTCGCTGTACTTCATATACAGCTTGATGATGCTCCATTGCTCATCAAGCATTTCTTTTGAATCCGTAAGCACATCAAGGATCATCATCAATAAAAGTGGTCGTTGAGCCAAATCTTGAAGCTCTGAACTCATCTGTATTGTGTTAATGATCTTCTCTGAAGAAGCCATATGCGTTCGTCCGGCATGCCCTTGCCACTGGCAGAAAGCGGCGATATAGTGAGTGACGGGATCATCGAAAGCGAGGGGCTGTAGCTCAACCTGCTGTGGGTACAGCTCCTGGAGCGGTGACATAGTGAGGTAAAAATCAAAAAAGCTTTTTCGGCAAGAAAGGACGGATGGATAACGAAAGATTTTGCATGCTGCTCGCTCGTTGATTGAGTGCTGTGTAATCTCGCCTCTCATCTCATCGAATCCGTCAAAGAGAAAAGCGATCTGCTTGTTTCGGACAAGTGAGGCAAATTCCTCGTATGGAAGCGGAAATTCTTCTCCTACATGCATCCAGAGAATGTCGAGAGCACCCTCCGAAAACGAAGAATGCTCTCGGAGAGGGACATAGATCGGGAGGGGAGAAGAAGGATCTTCGAGAAAGCAGTCAGCTAGCCGCGTAAACACGAGCTTCAAGATGGTAGTTTTCCCCTGGCCAGCGTCGCCGAGCAAAAGAATTCGTTGTTTCTGACGCAGTGACTCCATGAGATAGTCAGCCAGATCTTGTGATGCTGTAGAGCCATGCAGCAGCTTCCAGGGAGGTGGAATAAACAGACTGCCATGTTCGATGATCTCGCCAACACGCAGAGCGGTAGCACCAGGTGCCATAGCATGGAAGAGGCGAAGGCGCTGCTGCTGAATAAATTGAGCAAGGGCATCATAGGTAGCAGATTGCATGGTACTTCTCTTCGCACCCTCTCCGTCGTTTTGCCTTGCTACGTCATCAGGGAATGCAAAGCCGAGCTCTTTGGACGAACACCCAAAGAACTCGCAGAGACGCCGTCGTGAATCAGGACCGATGGACTCCCCGCGCTCGGCACGTTTGATCGTCGCAGACCCGATGCCGATTCCTCGTGCTATCATTTCTTGTGCCAGCTGTTCTCGCGTTAAGTTGTGAGCTTCACGTATGGCTCGAAGTGGGTGGATTTTCTGCATCTCACGCATCTTTACCAATAGCAATCCGTTCCCTACGCTCACAGAATACAGTGTACTTGCCTCAAATCTAATTGTCTATTGCTTTTTCCCAAAAAGGGCGGTGATGGAAGCAACTGACCCAAAACTGGCCCGTTGCTGATCCATCACTGAACCTTGATTTCCTCGAAATTTGCTGCTTTTTCATATACCATTGTTGTGGGACAAATAAACGTACAGAGAAAGGCACATGACCTATGGAAAGGCGGCAAAAAGCTGAATCAAGAGTCGGTGCTTCCCTTTTCAAGGAAGTCGTTCAAGTCCTGCCGTTTTATGCGCCAGTTTGCCTTCCCTTTGGTTCCTATATTAGCAGCCTTGAGCCTTTTTTCCCTGATCCATTGATAGACAGTTTTAGTATTTACTTGAAGCTCTTGTGCTACCTGCTCTACAGTAAGAATTTCTGTCATAGAGTGCCTTCTTTTCCCCTTAAAGGAGTTGTTGTGGAAATTATAGCGCGTGGTAGGGAATTTGTCTATCCATCTCTTGATTTTTCTTCTATTTGGAATTATACTCCTATTGAATGACAAGTTTGGAGTGTGATTACCATAATATTTATTAAGAAAGTGTTGACCATTTACTTCCTGGACCAGGTGAGAGTCTTGGCCAGGACCAGCAGAGGCAATAATTAAAAATTCTTCTTGTAGACCCGCTTTGAGGTTTGCACTCTTTTTACACTGTCATTTGCGCTTTGAAAGGAGATGATACCGTTGGATAAGTAAGAAACGTTTAGCATAGGTTTGCTAAACGTTCCCGTTGACCCGTTCGGCTGTTTTGTACTGTGCAACTCTCTCCAAAGTCTTCTACAGTACCAACAGAAATTCCCTGTAGTCCCATGTGGCAGCAGAGCGGTATGTTAGGCCGTTTTTGCTGCCAGGGCTATGAAAAGGTCTACTCCTAGTATGCCATACATAGCCCCAATCGTCAATCTAAGCGAGGTGAGACATGCAAGTCAGTCCCTTTAACCTACCACTTGACGAGCATCCGGCTTTTGTGCGACAAGAGACGGACACCGCGACACCCCATACTACTCTCCCCATTTACTACATCCACGATCTACCTACGCCCTTTTGCACAAACCCATTGTGTATCTGTCAGCGTAGCAGAAATGAGGCAGCCAGGCTCTTAGGGGATGTTGCAGAGGGGAGTTTTTTACTTCGCAACGCCGCAGTTCTCATGGAGAAAAGAGAGGCAGCCATGAGCACTACTCCCAAAACACCACAGCAAACCCGGACAGAGATACACGTTGACCTTCTTTCCGGTGTACCCGAAGCTTGTCAACTCTTAGGACATTCCTGGCAGGAAACAGAACATTACAACGTAAAGGAATGTGCTCTTTGCCACATACGCGGTTATTGCCCAGGGTGTACGTCGATCCCGATACAAAATGCGCAGGCGTTTTTCTGCACCAGGCACACCCCAGGAATATAGAGGGAGGGGCGAAAAGGCTGTTCCGGTTCTTTGCGAGCGACACGAAGAAAGGACGCTACACCGTGCCAGATGATATGTACGAAGACTACGAAGAACAAATAGCGTTTCAATACACTCAGCAACAACCCCGGCATCATAGAGATGTGCAACGGCTTACCAATACCACCAACGCTGCTCTGCCTAACCGCTCTCAAAGAGCCGCATCGCAGCGCCAGGCGGAAACAGAGGCGAGACAGCGCAATGTACGCGCAAATTCACGAGTACCCCCTGACGGACTGCCGCGAGGGAGAGGCCGCAATCACGATGATGATTATACGACGGCACAGCCCCCGCGATCCGCACTACGGCACAGGCCAATCAATGGAGCGGATCTTGAAGCGATACCAGGCGTGCAATTCCATACACATAACGAGCCATTTATTCAGCGATCCACGCTTGTGCGCGGCCTCCCGCAAGGCACCTACTACCAGCAACAGGTGGACACCGATGACATTGAGGAGGACGAGCAGGAAACAGTACAGCCACTACCAAAACCACGACCACGCAAAGGACATACCCGCGTTCGCTGGCACCCGCTTGTGTATCTCGGAGCGGGCATGATTGTCATGGGTTTATTGTGGATAGCATTAACCTACGCTTATGCGTGGGGCCTGACGACTCTCAACGACTGGCATTACAGCCGCCCACGCACCTATCAGACAGATGCGGTTGTGGGGCATGGCGACAGCCAGCAAAACCCGTCTCATTTTATCGCCGTCAACTTAAACCGGCATGTGTTGGTCATAGAAGTGCCTGGGGGAGACCCCTCCAAAGCCAGAATTTACCCGATCACCACACTCTTTGGCGACGGCCAGGATTTAACCCCGGTGACGCTGACGTTCAAAGACGTGAACGGGAAGGGCCTACTGGACATGGAGATACATATCCAGGATCAAACCCTGGTGATGATAAACGAAAACGGCGGGTTTAGACCGCTCAAGCCAGGGGAAAAAGTACACCTGTAGCGCAAGCGAAAAAAGAGGAGGTCTACTGATGCAGAGAAACACGCAGCAACTTCGAGAGGATATTGGCAGGATACTTGCAGGGATGGATAGCACCGGACAAGACGGCATTGATGCAGACGAGGAGCGTGAACCGGACACGGCCATACCCTATGCTGCCCAGGAAGAACCGGGCACCGTTCACGTTCATGAGTTCACAGACTCCTATGTTCTCGACCTCCCAGATCGACTCATCGTTTTCCCCAAGCAGGAACCACTCGACGAAGAGGAAGGCGTAATCGACACCACGCTTGCAGGGGCACCGGCACCACAGCCGCCCCAGAGGAAAGAATACAGGGGATCATGGCTTGCCTACGCGCCGGTGAGTGTCGTGCTTCTCCTCGTATGCTTCTCCTTTCTGCACGTTCTCTTGTTTCCTCCTCTCGCGCACATCACCCTCATCCTGAAATCGCAGGAGGTAAGCGTAACAACAACCCTCCAAACAGGCCGGATACTTGCCCCACTTACGCTTTCGCAATCGGCCAGCGTGCCAGCCACAGGCAGGGGGCATCAAGACCCCAAACAGGCCACCGGCGCGATCACTTTTTACAACGGTTTATTCTCAGCGCAAACCGTATCAGCAGGAACAACATTAACGGGGAGTAATGGAGTGCAGGTAGTGACAGACCAGGATGCAGTAATACCGGCTGCGTCACCTAACCCGCCAGTATTCGGACAGGTCACAGTTTCAGCGCAAGCCACCAGTACAGGAAGTAGGGGCAATATCTCAGCCTATGACATCAACGAAACTTGCTGCGCGAACGGTATCCTTGCGAAAAATACCGATGCGTTTTCTGGCGGCCAGGACGAGCGCGATTTCCAGTTTGTGACAAAAACTGATGTTGCCAACGCAGCGACACCATTAGAAGCCGCGTTGACACAGAGCGTCACCGCAGCCTTGCAAACGCAACTGAAGGACAACGAGCAGCTAGAAACACTTCCTTGCGCCCCGCAAGTGAGCACGGATCACCAGATCAATGAGGAAGCGACAAGCGTAAAAGTCACCGCAACGCTCACGTGCAGCGGCGTCACATACAACCAAACTACCCTCCAACAACAGGCAACGCAACTGCTTAGCACCCAGGCTTTCAAAAAGTTAGGGCCCGGCTATAGCGTGTATGGGGCGATCCAGGTCAGCGTTACTCACGCGATCCCCACCCATACCACACCAACCCTCGTGCTTTCATTAAGCGGCACCTGGACGTATGCCCTCAGCAGCAGGCAGCAGCAGCGAATAAAAGACCTGGTAAAAGGCAAAACCTACCAGGAAGCGCTGCATATCCTTCGTTCCTTGCCGGGTATTGAGAGAGCGTCATTGGCATGGGATGAGCATACCAAACTGCCAGAAGACCCAAAAGACATCCACCTGTTGTTGATAAGCGGCATCTAGCCTCCTCCTTTGGAAAAATACCATGCGGGAAGAAATCAAGCGGGCAGTTGATCTCGCGTGCAGGGCTGAGGGCTTTAGCGAACAGTTACACGAGCAGGGCTTTATTCGGCGAGGCGATGTTGTTCACAGCGTCGTACAGAGCATCCTCAGCCTTGAAACAGAACAGTATCCAGCATTTGTCATTGACTCACTTCTTGAGACGGCAGAGGTTTTGAAACGGATGCTGGATAAAGCACACTTTGACTCAGGCAAGCGCAAGTATTATCCGGTCAAGGGAGCGTGAGGCACGTTTGGCAAGGCGACTGAGCAAAACGCAACAGCAACATATTTTACGAGAGATGATAGCGTTAGCCCGCTTTCTCACTACCAAAGGTATCCTACTGTCAGAGGTGAAACAGGCAGTAGGGCAACTGAAAACCGACCTCATCAGCGCATACCGACAAGGTATTACGGATATACAAGTAGACAGGGAAACGTACCTGGCGCAGTGTAAAAAAGAGACAGAGGGCAACAGATGAAACAAGTCTACAGCTACAGTGAGGTAGGAGCACTCATTGAGCAGCGCACGAAGACCATTTTTACCCGTTCCGCCCAGGTGCGGGTGAGTGTGATGAAACCAAGTGGCAAGAGCCACACCATTAAGGTGAGCATCAACCTGCTGATCGGCAGCTCTTCTATCGGGGTCTTTCAGTGCAAATACAAAAACATTCTCGAACTTTTAGAATCGTTCGACATCAACGAAAACGACGAGATTTTTGAAGTGTGTTCGTACTATTCTCAGCCTTAGCGCCTATTTTCGCAAATTGCACTATCCAAAGTGAAATAGCCAGGTGAGCCATGATTGAAGCGCCTCTTAATACAAACGAAGAAGAGTTCATGTATGCTGTCGTTCCTCTGCGATCCGCCTACTTCTGCCAGGTAGGACTCTTTGACCAGGTACACTATCCACTCCCTAAAGTTCTGCCGGGGAGAGCAGCCGTCATTGTAGACAGCGAC
>WNFC01002137.1_pt1 | contig 21223 bp, 20 predicted proteins | sample 5400541 | NCBI WGS metagenome assembly WNFC01 (sample SAMN13153342, study PRJNA577476) | soil metagenome | isolation source: 120 cm saprolite under Douglas fir tree site 2 hole 2 replicate 1 | place: USA:California | collected 2015-04-18
TGAGCGAGTCTATTACTTGTTGTTCGTGATCAACAAACGCACGCCCAAAAATTGAATCGTATAGATAGGCCAGATCAGAATAAACGCGGCTCTGGTGCGGTTCAGCCATCGGTTGACGCCTCAGGAAGGGTGGTTGGTCTCAGAATATGGGTTCGGCTGTCGATCTGTCGTCTGATGGGGGCGCTCAGGCCGCCGCACTAACTCCCCGTAGATGACGTTTGAAGGAGGCGATATCGCGCTTGCGAAAACGCCACTGCCGCCCTTTTTTAAACGCCGGCAGAATGCTGCGGCGTGCGAATTCGTTGACCGTATCGGGGCTGAGGTCGAGTAGAAATGCGACCTCACGAGAATTAAGCAGGATGTCGTCCTTATCGGCCATAGTCGTCCGCCCCACCTACCCCGGAAACGCCGCATTTTTGTAATACGCGCGATCCGGTCAAGTCAAGAAAGTCAGCAAACTCAAACGATTGTCGTCTCTGGGAACAGCTTAACTGCATGGCCGGTGTGATCAACCATGCAGACGTTCCATCAAGAAGAAATCTTAACCATCGCTTACACATTTCGAGCTATCGCAAGAGACGGCTACTATACACTAATAGCGTTCAGTCGCCGCATGGAGATCTTCCAGTCGTACCAGGCCCGGGTCACCACGAAACATGAAAAGACCCCGGTCAATACACCAACGCATAGAGTCACGGCGAAGCCTTTGACTGGCCCGGTGCCGAATTGGAAGAGAATCAAGCCGGCGACGAAGGTCGAGATATTCGAATCACGAATCGCCGACCAGGCCCGCTCGTAACCGGTCTTGACCGCCTCGCGGGGCGATTTGCCCGCTCGTAATTCCTCGCGCATCCGTTCGTTCACCAGCACGTTGGCATCTACCGACATCCCCAGGGTCAGCACGATCCCGGCGATTCCAGGCAAGGTCAAGGTCGCCTGGAGCGCCGCCATCACACACACCAGCAACAAGATATTCAAGATCAGACCAAGATCGGCCAGGAGCCCCGCCCCGCTGTAGTAAATCGCCATAAAGGCGAGGACAGCGGCGGCGCCAACCAGGAATGACAATTCGCCCTGACGAATCGAGTCGCGCCCCAGCGACGGGCCGACAGTGCGTTCTTCGATAATTTCGACCGGAGCAGGCAATGAGCCGGAGCGCAGAACGATGGCGAGATTGTGAGCCTCCTCGAAGGAAAAATTGCCGGTGATCTGCACGTCACCCCCTGGGATCGGTTCTTTGATTACCGGCGCCGAATAAACCGTGCTGTCGAGAACGATCGCGAGATTACGACCCACATTCTGCGCGGTGAGTGCGGCGAAGATATCAGTGCCACGCCGATTCAGCCGAACTTCGACATACGGTCCTTCCATCCGGCCGCCTTCCCGTACCCGGGCGTCGGTCACTACATCACCGGTCATCAGCACGGGAGACTCAACCAAATATGGTTGCGGGCCTCCGGCCTGCGGTGGTCCATAGAGGATCTCGGCACCGGCAGGCGGCCCCTGCCGCACGGCGTCGGAGACACTGTGCTTATCGTCGAGCAGCTTGAACTCGAGTACTGCCGTCTTGCCGATTAGTTCCTTGGCCCGTTCCGGATCCTGGATTCCCGGTAACTGGACCAGAATATCGTTATCGCCTTCCCTGGCGACCGTAGTTTCGCGGACCCCGAGTTGATCGATCCGGTTGCGAATCGTTTCCAGCGCCTGATCCATGGCGTTGGTGCGAATCTGGATCGCCTCAGGCTGGGTAAAATTCGCTACGTAGGCGCCGCCCTGAGTCGGTGCCGGCGCCAAGGTCAAATCCGTGAATGCGCGGCTCATCAGATCCTGAAAGGCCGAACGTTCATCGGGATTCTTAAGTTTGATGAGGAGTGAACCGTCCGGATTTTGGCTAATTTGCGGTGGTGTCAGCTTGTTGTCCTTGGCCTCACGCTCGATATCATCGCCACTGCGGCGCAACGAGGTTTTAACCGCTTCCTGGAGTTTTACTTCGAGCAGCAGATGAGTCCCGCCCTGGAGATCGAGGCCAAGCTGGATTTTCGGCAGTGACTCCAGCGGTTGCAACCATTCGGGCAATGAGAGCTGCAGGCTTGGCAGCAGAAGAATAACCGCTGCGGCTACCAGCACCCCGGCGAGCCACAAGCGCAGCGTGCCACTCCCGTTGGTGAAATGGAGCCACAAAAACACCCCGGCCAGCGCCAGCAATACCACGATCGTAATTGGATTCTGAGTTGCGCCTTCCATTTTTCTGTTCATCCTGGTTGCGCCATCCGCTCACTCAGGATTGTTCTCCTTTCTCCCGTCGCGGCGTTCGCCCGTAGTTCGAGATCGCGGCAATCTGGTTACGCTCGACCCGCACGCGCACATTGGGCGCAATTTCCAGCGTCACCAGTTTATCGCTCAACTCGGCGATTCTGCCGATCAGGCCTCCGGTGGTCACCACTTCGTCATTGCGCTTGAGTGCGGCGAGCATTTTTTGATGATCGCTGGCTTTCTTGCTCTGCGGCCGAATGAACAGAAAGTACATGACCCCGAAGATCAAGACGATGGGCACAATCGGGTTGGTCAGCAATTGATCAAACAGGGCCAGCGGCTGGCCGGATGACGGCGCGGATTGTGCCCACGCGAGGGTTTCAAACAGCATTGTTAGTATTCAAATTGCTGGCGCGCTCGTTGGGCTCGCCCAGCAGGTTGAGCAAATAAGTTGAGAAGGCCTTATAGGTGCGGGATGCGATAGCAGCTTGAGCCTCGCGCATCAAGCGCGCATAGAAAAACAGATTGTGCTCGGTCAACGCTCGTGCAGCCAGGATCTCGCCGGACAAATATAGATGGCGCAAATAAGCCCGTGAGAACAGGCTGCACGGCCGGCAATCGCAGCGAGGATCCAGCGGCTGCCGGTCGCGGACGTAAGCAGCGCGCTTAATCGAAATGCGTCCTTCACTGGTGAAGGCGCTGCCGTTACGCGCGTTGCGCGTCGGCAGTACGCAATCGAAAAGGTCGTAGCCCATGGCGATTGCCGCCAGCAAATCCTGCGGCGTGCCCACTCCCATCAGGTAACGCGGTTTGTCAGCCGGGAGCATCGTCGCCGAGAGCGCCGCTATCTCCCGCATCGCCGGTTTCGGCTCGCCCACCGACAGACCGCCGACCGCGAAGCCGTCAAACCCGAGCGAGGTAATCTGACTCGCACTGCGGCGTCTTAGGTCCGGATAGACACTGCCCTGCACAATGCCGAACAATGCCTGGCTCTCGCCGCGGTGCGCCACGGCCGAACGCTCGGCCCACAGCGCGGTCAGCTCAAGCGACGAGTGTGCGCGCGCATGATCAACCGGGTACGGCGTGCATTCGTCGAGCGCCATCATGATGTCGGCGCCAAGCTCCTGCTGGATTTCGATCGCGGCCTCAGGTGTTAACATCAATGCCGAGCCGTCGAGATGCGAGCGGAACTTGATTCCGTCCGCGCTGATGGAATTAATCTTGGCCAGGCTCATGGCCTGAAAGCCGCCTGAGTCGGTCAGCACTGCGCCGTCAAATCCCATGAATCGCGCGAGTCCACCCATCTCCCTCACGAGGGCGGCGCCCGGCCGGACCGCGAGATGATATGCGTTGGCGAGTATCAGCCGATAGCCCATGCCGCGCAATTCGTCAGGCGCCATCGCCTTGACCGTGGCCCGGGTGCCGACCGGCATGAACGCAGGGGTCGCCAACTCGCCGTGCGGGGTGACCAGCGAGGCGAAGCGTGCGTCGCCATCGGTTGCACGAATTTCGAATCTAATCGACGCGCTCATGAGCGGAGGTTATTTTGGCAATATATAAACCGTCGCAGGCTGCTTGGCTCGGTATAGGTATGCTCCCCTCGCGCTGCAACGCAGTCTGCTTTACGCGTCACGCTGGTCGTTACCCATTAGGAGGTTCCAGCCATCGTTGTCCATGTGCTTTGCGAGTATCCTGCATTCCTCATCGAGGACGTTGGAGGATTCGCGCATGCTTCGAGGTGACGGTTCGATATAGACCCATACCTTGAACGGCTTTTTTCTAGTTCCTTTACGAGTGAGTGTTCGGTACTCCCGATCGAGATTTTTCTGCGCGGCCTCCTCTGCCGCTTCGATGGGTAGGACTACGCAGCGATATTCTTTCGGTGAACGTATAGCTACGAGCACGACAAGGTTGGCTTTATAGAAGGTCGAATGCCGATTGAACATCGGCTCTTTTCGGTCGATGATCTCGTCGGTGCAAAATCCATATTGGACCCACCAGCGCTCATCAGATTTGTTTGCAGCTCCCTTCACTTGAATTTGCCAGAAGTTTTTGTCGCCAGCAGCAACTAAGTCCGCATTCTCCGCGCGGCCGTCCCGGTTCAGATCGCTCACGCGAAACCCGCGCGCTTCCAGTTCGTTCGAGACGATGCGCTCGGCAATGCGCCCTACGTTTTTCTGGTCAATCACGATGCCTCGATCTGTCCCAAAAACTTTACGCCGGGGCATGACCAGCCGCGCGCCTTCCCAAAACCTCGGATCGGTGGGCTGTCCGTCCGGATCGGATTCTGCTGCCGCAATTAGTTCTTCCTCGCTCATGGTGCCGACTCGGTGCCAGTCAGTCTTGCCCCTCCTCACGTCTCCGGGTGATCGCCTTACGATACCTTTCTCTCTCATTTCTACTGGCCCTGCGTGCCGAAATCAGCCGCTGACTCTCCCCGCGTATAGTATACACGACGAAAAGCTCCAGCCCGTTTGCCACACCTATGGCAGCAATTCGCTCCTCTCCGTAATCCCTGCGCGTATCAATCGTTTCCGGATCTGGCCGCCGAAAATCGCAACGGCATCCTCGAAGTCAATGCCATGTCTGGCGAGGTTGACCACGTTTTTGGCCGGATCCCACTCAAATTGCACAGATGTATTGACGACGCGCAGTCATCTATCTCTTGAACCGGCGTGGAAACACCCCGGAAACGTCGACTGCTCATACGATGAGCATGGCATCGCCATAGCTGAGAAAGCGGTAGCGATGGCGAATTGCTTCCCCGTATGCACGGAGAATTAGTTCGCGCCCGGCCAGAGCCATCACCAGCGCCAGTACCGTGCTGCGCGGCATGTGGAAATTCGTCACCATCGCGTCGGCCAGCTTGAAACGAAAGCCGGGGCAGATAAATAGTCCAGTAAACCCCTCGCGGTCGCCGGTAATCGCATAAGATTCAAGCGCGCGGACGGTACTGGTGCCGACCGCAATAACCCGCCCGCCGGTTCGTCGTGCCAGCTCTATCGCCCGCACCCCCGCGTCCGGAATTGTATACCATTCCGCCTCCATCGAATGATGTTCGACTTGTGGCGTTCGCAGAGGCGTAAACGTACCCGGGCCGATGTGCAAGGTGATACAGGTCGCTTGAATGCCGGCTTGGTTGAGCTGGTTCAAGAGTTCCGGGGTGAAGTGAACGCCGGCGGTGGGAGCGGCAACTGCGCCGGGCTTGGCAGCGTAAACCGTCTGATATTCGGTGAAATCTGCGATGGTCGGCGGGCGGCGTATATAATGAGGCAATGCTGGCATTCCTACTTCGGCCAGGATGTCTTCAAGCGCGCTCGAATCGGCGCTTTGAATCAATACTCGTCCGGGCCGGCACTGCCCCACAATGTTGAGTGCGTGGCCATCGTGCAGCAGCAATCGCGTGCCGGCGCGCAAGGGCCGATGCGTCCGCACCAGTGCCTGCCATTGCCCTGGCGTGTTTTCCGCTGGCCGTATCAGGAGCAGTTCGACCGCGCCTCCCGATTCTTTACGCGCCATCAGCCGGGCAGGAATGACCCGGGTGTCGTTCAGGACCAGCAAATCGCCTTCGCGCAATTCGCGTGGGAGTTTGTAGAAGCGTGAATGGGCGATGGTGCCGCTGCGGCGTTCGACCACCATCAGCCGGGCCTGCGCACGTTGCTCGAGCGGGTGCTGGGCAATCAGTTCTTCAGGCAGTTCATAATCCAATTCGCTTAGTCGCATCGGCGGGCGAGTCCAGAAAAATCGGAGGTTCCTGGGAACAAAATCTAGCAGGCCCACGCGCGGGGGGTCATTCAGCCTTATAGGCGATACGAAAAGGGAAGAGAGTCGCGTTCATCAAGCCGCTCTTGACGAACGGCTCGCTCTCCATGATCACCTGAGCAGCCGCCTCATCCGGCGCATTTAGAATCGCGATGCCGGCCGTGGTTTCATCGTTGTTGGTAGTGCGGCCGGCCAGCGTGACAATGCGCTTGGCCGCGAGTCCTTCCAGATAATTGCCGTGCTCAGTCAGGACCCGGGTTTCTTCGGCAGTTGGCCCCTTGGTCAACATCTCGAGCCGCTTTGGCCGCAGGAAAATAGATAAATTGCCGGCCATTCTCAGCCACGCCGCTCACCCTCGTTCTCATGGTAAAGAATGCGCTGACAATTGGGACAGAAATGAATCGAGTCGTGCCGCTGAATCTGATTGTAGAGTTGCGGTGGCAGTCGCATCCGGCAGCCCTGACACGTTCCGCCACGGGCTTCAGCCACCGCCAGTCCATTACGCCGGCTGAAAATCATATCGTAGCGTTGGAGCAGCGCGTGGTCGAGATTGCCGGCCATGAGGTCGCGTTCGAGACGTTGCTTGGCGATCGAAATCTTGAGGTCTTCGACCTGCGCGGCGATTTCCTTCTCGGCCTCGGCCAACTCGGCCAACTGCCGCTCCACCAGTGGCGTAAGTTCGGCAATGCGTGCGGCGCGCGGCTCCGAAGATTCCATCAGGGCGAGTAAATCGGCTTCGAGCCGCTGGTTGGTTTCTTTTTGCGTTTCCACCTCATGGGTGAGCGCCTGCATCTCTTTGTCGTTGCGTACCTGGGTCAGCCGCATTCGCTTGTTGCGGATTCGGGCTTCGCCTTCCGCCAGCTCTTTTTCACGCTGGCGGCGCATCAAGGCGCTTTGTTGCTCTTCGGCGGTCAGTCGATCTAGTTCGGCTTGTTGTTTTTCGGCTTCGAGGCGGAGCTGTTCGACCCGTCCGGCGACTGAGGAAAGCGCTTGCTCAAGTTCGCGCAATTCGCGGTCAATCGCCTGAAGACTCATTAACCGGGCTATTTCCTCACGCAATGCATCCTCCATTAATGAACCGGCATGCGCGGCGCTGGGACCGAAATCTGAATGCTGCGGGCCGCCTTCCGGGCAATGACATCGGACCAGTGGGTATGGGCCCACCAGGATTTGAACCTGGGACCAGCCGGTTATGAGCCGGCAGCTCTGAACCGGGCTGAGCTATGGGCCCGCGGAAACTCATTAGGCTGTCATCAGATTACCAGCTTTGTCGCGCTGGTTTAAGTCCTGCTAATGAAACGGCGGGCCCTGTTTCAGCGAGCGTCCTGCCAATGGGCGCTGCCGACGAGCAATGATGACGGCCTGGGCGGCGGCGACAGCTTCGTCGCCGCCGGCGGTCAAGGCGGTTTGACGCAATTGCGCCACTTCGCGCCGCCGCTGACCTTCACTTAGCGCGTTCAGATAATCGTCCATCAGCGAGCGCGCTTTGGGCGCATCGTCCAGTAGCGCGCCAACCATCATCCCACTCAGCCAGCCACGCCGCTGCTCATCGAGACGCGAGTTAATCGCCACTTCCAATGAAACCAATGATTCACTCGCGGCGCAGATTTCTTCCAGCAGGGAACCTAACACCTGGTCCGGGAAAACGAGCTGGGAGAGATGAGATTTAAGCTCTGGCCGCAAGTCCGGATAACGCAAGCCCAGCGCGATCAATCCCAGTCCGGCCTGTGTAAGGCCGTCAGGTGATAGCGCGGCGCGAGAAGCCGGCGGGACGTCTCGCGCGCGCTCAGTGGCTGTCTGGCGCGCACCGCCGATGGCGCCGGGGCGGCGTCCTGCCCGACGGAGCACTGCTTCTTCGCGGTCCGTGAAGCCGACGAGGTCGGCGGCTTTTCGCACCAACAGGTTGAACTGGAATTCATCCTTGATCAGTCGAAGTTTATCGCCGATGCTCGCCAAAATCCGCGCTCGATCGTCGACGGCCGCACGTCCCTTGGGGGCAATCTGAGCCTGTTCTCGCAAAAACATCTCGATCAGCAATTCCGAATGCTGCAAAAGGTCGTTGAAATGTCCGGCGCCGCGCTCGTGCACCAGCGTATCGGGGTCATATCCCTGCGGAATGAAGACACCCTTCCCGAGCAGTGCCGCCTGCAAGAAGACTTCAAGTGCGCGCAACGAAGCTTTGCGCCCGGCCTCGTCGCCGTCGAAGCACGCCAGGATGTTGCGCGTGTAACGTGAGAGCAGGCGCAACTGCTCGACCGTCAGCGCCGTCCCGAGGCTTGCGACCGTCTCTTTGAAACCGGCCTGCCACAGCGCAATTACGTCGATGTAGCCCTCGACTACAATTGCCCGGTCCGCTTTGCTGATTGTCTGGCGCGCCTCGGCCAGGCCATACAGTGCGCGAGCCTTGGAGTACAGCGGCGATTCGGCGGAGTTGATGTATTTGGGCAGCCGATTGTCGAGCACCCGCCCACCGAATGCGATCACTCGTCCTTGCGCGTCTCGAATCGGGAACATCAGGCGGGCCCTGAACATATCGTAGGCCGTTCCGCTCTCGTCCTTTTTTGCCAGTCCCAACTTCAGCGCCGGTTCGAGTAATCCACGCTTTTGCAAAACGGCGACGACGTTGGCCGCTCGTGGCGGCGCGAAGCCCAGCATGAACGCTCGCGCAGTCTCACCCGTGATGCCACGGGTTTTGAGATAGTCCCGGGCGAGTTCACCGTCGCTGGTGTTCCATAGCACATGGGCGTAAAACTCAGCGGCCACTTGATTGGCCGCGAGCATGCTGGCCCTCTCGCTATCGGCGGGGCCGAGCCTGGTGCCGTCATCGGCGGTCCACCCCGGCAGCGTAATCCCGTACTGTTTGGCCAGGGATTGCATCGCTTCGGGAAACGTCAGTCCCTCGATTCTCATCAGGAAGTCAAAGACTGTGCCCCCTGCGCCACAGCCGAAGCAATGAAAGAGGCCGCGCTCCTGGTTGACGCTGAATGACGGGGTTTTTTCATTATGGAAGGGACAGAGCCCGACAAAGTTCCGCCCCGCCCGCCGCAACCGCACCTGCGTGCCGATCACTTCGACAATATCGGCGCGCGTGCGTACTTCCTCGATTTCGCTCTGTCCGAACCGTGCCATACTTCACCCGCCTGGCATCGCCTCCACTAGGAAATGCGCGAAGAGCGCTCGGGATTGACGAATCACCTTCACGAAGCAGCAGCGCGATCCTCCGCGCCGCCGGCCCATTGCCCGGGTGGCTCAGGATGATCAGGCAAGGTATTTTGAGGGAAAACGGCCGCTCGCCCCGCGACGGGCTATGCTCAGCACTCCCCCCTACACTCTCCGCGCCTTCGGCCGCTGACATATCGTGGGCATCCGAAATTAATCCAGGCTGGCAATCAACTAATCACCTCGCGGTCATGCAGGCAATCGGTGCGAATGCGAGTTTCAACAGTTACTGTCGTACCTGTCTCACGGAAATTAGTATTTCTTCTCGGCAGGTTTCGGATAGAATGGCGCGCCGCGTAAGATTATACGGTGCTCGACAAGAGGCCCAGGATTTATGCATCGGTAGCTTTCCAGGTGGCGCCTTCGATGGCGGACGAGGCGGCTGCAATCCTCATTGCTGACGGTGCGCTCGGATGCGAGGCGCGCAAAATCACCCGGCGAGCCAGGGCGGCGAACGGCGTCAACGCTCCAGTGCTGCTGCGGGCCTACTTCGAGCGAATAACTCCATCAACGCTAAAGCGGCTGCAAAACAGGTTGCAGGCGGCCAGGATGCTCGCCAACCGCTCGACGCCGGAGCTGCAAGAGCTTGAAGACCCGGGCTGGGCGACGATGTGGCAGGCGCGCTTCGCCCCGTTGCGCATCGGTCAGCGTTTTTTGATCGTCCCACCATGGCAGCACGCGCGCGACCCTGATCGAATCCAGGTCGTGATTCGGCCGGGACAGGCATTCGGCACCGGGCATCATCCGTCGACCTCCGGCACGCTCAGCGCACTGGAGGAATTGTGTGCGGCCCGCCACACCGCAGAGGCGCTCGATGTCGGCACCGGTTCCGGCGTCCTGGCCATCGCGATGGTGAAATTGGGCGTCGGTGAGGTAGCTGCGATCGATAATGATATGGCGGCACTTGCGAACGCGAAGGAAAACGCCAGGCTGAATCGAGTCAGCCGCAGGATCCGATTTTCGGCCACACCGTTAGGTTCGATCGGGGGACGGTTCGGGCTGATTGCAGCGAATATCCTGAGTTCGACCCTGATCCGCATGGCGCCTGATTTGAAAGCGCGGCTTCGCCAGCGAGGCCATCTTGTGCTCGCGGGCATTTTGCGGCGTGAGGTGGAAGCTGTGGCCGCCGCCTATCTCCCCGAGTTGACTTTTGCAGGCGCACGAAACCACGGTGTATGGACAACGCTGATTTTTCGCAAATGAAACATCCGCCGCGCTTCGCAATTTCGGACGATATCGCCGACCCTGGAATCGACGGCACTGTGCGTCTGGCCGGCAGCGAACTACATCATATGCGCGACGTGATGCGGCTCGGGCCAGGAACGGAGGTTGTGCTGTGCGGCGCGAACGGGCTCGAATACGCCGGGCGCATCGCCGCTTTCGAAGCCAACGCAGCGATAATCACGGTTGCTGCGGCGCATCATAACCAGGAGCGTAAATCGCCTCGCTTGATTCTCGCTGCAGGAGTGATAAAGCCTGCGCGGATGGATCTGTTGATCGAGAAGGCCGCAGAATTGGATGCCTCCGAGTTCTGGCCGCTGAGCTGCGCTCGTTCGGTCGTGCGTGAGCCGAGTTCAGCCCGCCGCGAACGTTGGCGCCGAATCTCGGTCGCAGCCGCGAAACAGAGCCTGTGTTCACGCCCGATGGAGATTCACGATCCAGTCGATGTTGGTACGATGGTGCGAAACTTGCCAAAAGCTGCGCTCGCCATAACCTGCATGGCGGGGGCCGAGCCGCTCAGTGCCATTATTCGCTGCAAGGTTGACGGCCCGAAAGCCGGATCTGCTGTGGTCCTCCTCGCAGTCGGCCCGGAAGGCGATTTTACCGCGGAAGAACTCGCGACGATGGGTGAAGCCGGCTTCGTCGCGGCGGGACTCGGTAGCAATCGTCTGCGCAGCGAGACCGCGGCCATCGCCGCGTTAAGCATTGCGGCAGGTGTTCTCGCTGAGCTGGAACATACGAAGCGCAGTGCTTGAGCCGGGCGAATGGGCGCGGTCGCCCGCCTGGCTGAGGCAAGAGAGCCCAGTGTCCTGCAAACTAGATTCGAGAGGGCAACGGCAATCAGCGATCAGGAGCCGCGGTGCATGCTGGTGCGCCGAGTCCTAAGCCCGTTGAAGAAGTTTGCGGGGTGCAGCGCTCAAGATGACAAAAAAGAGCGCCCCGATTTGTCATTCCGAGTCCAGCCGAGGAATCAACACGGAGCGGAAGCGGCAATACCATAGACTCAAGCGATAACCTGTTTGAACCGGCAAGTTCTCCGCCGAACCACTGCTCGGCGGCTGGATTTGCACACGGACTTCAGACTCGGGACACCAGTTCAGTGAAAAAGAAATTCGCGTTTGTGATGGATCCGCTCGAGAGCATGCTGCCGGATAAGGACACCACCTTCGCCTTTATGCTCGAGTCACTGGCGCGCGGCCATGAGCTTTTTCATCTTGGGCTCAAGGACCTGTTCGCGCATGGGCATCGAGTATTCGGACGGGCGCGCCGATGCGCAGTTATGCGGGAGACGCCGCATTTCCGCTTCCTCGACGATGGAGCTCAATATCCGCTCGAAGATTTTGACGCGATCTTCATGCGCAAAGATCCGCCCGCCGACGCTGCCTATTTGTATGCCACCATGCTGCTCAGTCTTACCGACCGCAGTCACACTTTGATTCTCAACGAGCCGGCGGGGCTGCGCGAGGCAAATGAAAAGCTCTATTCGCTCAACTTCCCGGACGCGATTCCGCCCACCATCGTCACCTACGAGATTGCCCGCCTGAAACAATTCATTGGCGAGCAGGGCGGCGAGATGATCGTCAAGCCACTCGACGGTCATGGCGGCGAGGGGGTTTTTTATGCGCACAGCGGCGATCGCAATTTGAACGCGATCCTGGAAACTGTCACGCGCTTCGAGACCCGCCCGATCATGGGCCAGCGTTATATCCCTGAAATCCGCGACGGCGACAAGCGGCTGATTGTGCTCAACGGCGAGCCGCTCGGCTGCACCCTGCGGGTGCCCCGCGACGACGAGCATCGCGGCAATATCCACGTCGGCGGCAATTGCGTCAAAGCGGACGTGACCGAACGCGACCGCGAGATCTGCCGGATACTGCGGCCACGGCTCGAGCGCGATGGTCTTTACTTCGTCGGGCTGGATATTATCGGCAGGTATCTGACTGAAGTTAACGTCACCAGCCCGACCGGCATCCAGGAGATTGACCGCCTCGACGGGGTTAATCTGGAAGCCAAGGTCATCGACTTCGTCGAATCAAGACTTCCGCGATAGTCTCGAAGATCGCTCACAGCAATTCCTTGAGCAGCTCAATCTGCTTACTCACGAGCCGATTAACCAAGTCGTTAAGCTGCTTTCCCTTGTTTTCAGCAATCCGTTGAAGTTGCCCTTGCAGCTTAGCATCCAGATAAATCGGCAGGCGCAACTCGGCTCCGTTGCGGTAGAATCTTCCCCGCTCGCCTCTGGAAAAGTCGTATTCTCGTTTCATTGATTATTTTGCTCCGTACTGTTCGCTTCATTCCTGGTTGCTTTTCTGGCCGATATCACTCGTATGTGGGCGCTGGTTTCTGTCTCGTCGCCGTAAGTGTGGCAGACAACTAGCAAGTTTCCCGTACGATCGAGGCCAACTGTAATCCACCGGTCCTCAGACTGGCTATGTTCCTCGTCGAAAGTCGACAGGGCTTGCGGATCAAGAAAGATGGTGGCGGCGCGCTCGAAACCAACTGCTATGCGGTCCAGGCTTTCCCGGACATGACCGCGATGCGAGCGCTGACCGAAGACGATCAAAGCGCACTAGGCGAGCAGCACCGCGATCACTCCCGAGACAAACACGCCGTCGAAGGTGCCGGCTCCGCCGATTGACGCGATCGGCGCATTGAGCCGTGCTACCAGTGCGAGGTTGAGCACATCGGCGCCCACCAGGCAGCCGATAGTACCAGCAACGTAGGCGACCACCGGCCGGTGCTCGCGCGTTAGCAGAATAGCTAGGGTGGCGGCGGCGAAACCTGGGATGAAGATGGGGACGGTGATGCCGGCACCTGGGATTATTCGTGAGAAGTGATGGACCAGCAGCGCTACAATTACCGTCGCTATAAATGCAGGAGCCACGCCGCCGACGCGCATCAGCAGGTACGCCGACAGCAACACCGGAATTACCGCCCCGCCCAGGTTAACGGCTATTATCGTGTCATCCGGGTTGGGCAGGAGCGCCCGAATATAGCTCAAATTGTAAATATGGTGATGATGTACCACAGGAGGCGAAGAAATCGTCGCGACCGGAATATTGATATAGCTGCCGAAGATGCTCAGGAGCAGTAGCAGAGTGACCGCCCGATGTGACATGCCAAGCTTCTGATAGGCCGACTCGATAATCCCGACCTCGAGCATCGCGATGAGGAACAGCAGGATGACACCGAGCAGGCCGATATGTACGGGTGACATCAGAGCGGCTCCCGGTTCAGACGCCACTAGGACGGGAAAGGGGCCTGGTGTCGCGTCTTACAAGTAACGATAACAAAGCTGGACTCTTTCCGTCATCCCGACCGAAATGGAGGGATCGCGCGCCGTCTGCGGCGCGCAGGCGCTGATGCTCCGCGTCGCGTGGCCGGTCCCATTGGAGCTTGTCGGCAAACGCCATAGATCCGAGGATGCGCCCCGAAGACGGGGCACGATCCCTCGACTCGGCTCGGGATGACAGAAATGGACACGGCCCGGTGTTACTCATAATTAAGGACGAAAAGAACCTAACGCGAGGCTGAATTGCGCGCTTCCTGATTCATGTACTGCTGCAACTGGTCGCGTTTCGCTCGCAAATCCGCGATCAGCTTTTGGTAACCGTCATTATTGATTACCCGGTTAAATTGATTACGGTAATTCGCGATCAGACTAATCTCGTCGACCGTGACGTCGTAAACCCGCCAGTGGCCGTCGTTCTGATGCATCAGGTAGTTGACTTCCAGCGGGTCTTGCTGGTCCAGCAACGCCACGGTACTGAAGACTTCGGCATAATCGGGGCCGAAATAGGTCTGTTTGAGAAAGCGCACATTAGCGGTGTTCGCCTCCTGGCGTACCTTTTCAACCGTTGCCTGCTCCATCTTGCTCAGGTAGGCGTCCTGGATAAATTCGGCGAACAGCGGCACATATTGATTGCGCTGGGCTGGCGTCAAGCCGCGCCAATGATAACCGAGCGCTGATTTCGCCATGCTCTCGAAATCGAAATATTGGAGCGACATCGCGCGCAGCTTTTCCCGCCGCTGATTCAGCGGCATTCGCTGATCGTTGAACACCGCAATTACCTGGTCGAGCCCGGTTTTGATCACGGTCATCGGATCAGCCGGTCCCGGCGCTGTGGCAACAACTGTCTGAATGCCGGCCGCACACCAAAGCAAGACCATAAACACAAATGCGGCCGCTAATTTTCTTCGAATCATTGCGTATTTGCTCTCATCATTTTATCCACGCCGCGCCCGATTCTGTCATTCCCGCGCGCGTGGCTGCCGCGTGCGAGGAATCCCGCGTCTTCGCTATCTCACCAGCAGGCCAGCCCTCGCCAACGCTTGCGGTACACCTGATCAACTCGCCCTCGCTCTTCCGGGATTCTTCGCGCGGCAGACACGCGCGAGAATGACAAACACAGAGCGGATCCTTTTTCCTCTCACCGGACGCTTGCCCGCGGGACCTGTGCCAGCGCCGATGGATTCTCCAGGCCCGACAAGTCGCCGGGTTCCTGACCGAGATGGACGGCGCGTAGCACCCGCCGCATGATCTTGGCGTTGCGGGTCCGTGGCAGGTCGGGCACAAAGTAGACTTCCTGCGGCCGCAGCGGTTTGCCCAACGCTTCCGCAACCTTGTCCGCGATTGCGGTGCTGAGGTTGGCTGAAGCCTGGTACCCCGGCAGCAGTACGACGAACAGGATCGGCGTTTCGCCCTTGGTCGCGTGCGGCACGCCCACCGCCGCCGATTCCTTAACTCCGGCGCATTGTCCGGCGGCGGCTTCGACCTCGGCGGGCCCCAATCGTTTACCGGCTATTTTCAGCGTATCGTCCGAACGGCCGAGAAGATACCAGTGGCCATCGCCGTCCCGCATTGCCCAGTCACCATGCACCCAGACGTTGTCGAACCGGCTCCAGTACGTCTCGATATAACGCTGCGGGTCCTGCCAAAAGCCGTTGGTCATTCCGGGCCAGGCGTTGAGCACGGCGAGTTCCCCGACAGCATCGATGACCCCCTTGCCGTTCTCGTCGAGCGCCACCGTTTCGACCCCTGGTACTGCGGTGTTGAAGCCGCAGGGCTTGATTGGGCGAAACACCGTGCAGCCGAGCAGGCCGCCGGCGACTTCGGTGCCGCCCGAATAGTTGATAATCGGGCGGCGGCGCTGTCCAACCTCGTTGAACAGCCACATGTACGCCTCCGGGTTCCAGACTTCGCCGGTCGAGCCCAGAACCCGCAGGGAGGACAAATCGTGACCGCGCACCGGTTCAGTCCCTGAGGGGATCAGTGCCCGCACAAGAGTTGGCGAAATTCCGAGATGGGTGACCTTGTGCCGTTCGACCATACTCCAAATACGGCCCGGGTCGGGGTAATCGGGCGCTCCTTCATACATGAAGGCGGTCGCGCCGAGCGTCAGCGCCCCCAGGATCAACCACGGCCCCATCATCCAGCCCATATCAGTGAACCAGAACATCACCTCACCGGCTCGCAAGTCGAACAAATGAGCCATATCCTGCGCCCCCTTGAGGGGAAATCCGGCATGGTAATGGACGGTGCCCTTGGGCTTGCCGGTAGTGCCGGAGGTGTGAATCAGCATGAAGGGATCCATGCTCTGCATCGGCTCGGGGCGGAAGTTATCTGCGGTGTGGCTGCGCTGAATCGCCTCGTCCCAGTTGACTATTCCCTCGGCCTGGAAATCCGGATTCATCCGGCGAACGGCGATGATGCTCTCGACGCATCCTGCGATCTTCGCTGCCTGGCGCGCAATCCCGCCCAGCGGCACGGCTTGGCCGCGACGGTAAAAAGCGTCGGCCGTAATCAACAGCTTGGCGTTTGAGTCGCGCAGCCTCACTGCGGCAGCTTCGGCGCCGTAGCCGGAGAAGATGGGCACGAAAATCGCCCCGATATGAGTGATCGCCAAGGCAGCAACTGCGGTCTCCGGCAGCATCGGCAAAAACAGGCCGGCGCGATCGCCCTTGCTCATGCCGAGTTGGCGCAGCGCGACCGCGGCGAGCTCGACCTCCCGCGCCAATTCCGCGTAACTCAAACGCACCACGGCGCCGTCTTCACCTTCCCAAATGATCGCGGGCTGCCCGGCGCGACTGGTCTTCAGATGGCGAAACACCGCATTATGCGCGAGATTGAGTCGGCCGTCAGGAAACCATCGCGGCCACTGAATTCCACCGGAGAGGTCGGCGACCCGGGTAAACGGCTCGAACCATTCGACCCCGATTTCGTCGAGCGTCGCGCGCCAAAATGCCTCAGGCTCGGTAATGCTGCGGCGGTAGAATTCGCTATACGCATTCTCGGGATGCGCCATATCGAGCGTGATTCCCATAGCGCGCATCACGTTGTCGACGTGACTGCCGCAGATGTAATCGGGCGTCGGATACCACACCGGCGCCGCCCGCCCTAATTCATGCTTTTGATCCATCGTGCCTTCACCCGCTTCTCTAGAAATAGTCGCACATGGGACTATGGCCCACCAGCGGTGCAGTAAAAACCTTAATCCCTCCCCCTGACCAAGAGAGGTTCAGGCGGGGGTTGGATCTCGATTCGGCGCGGACTTTGACATTACCATATAGGAATTCGCTTTTAAGATTGGCAGCTAAGTGCTATGTCGCCTAATGTCCTGCTGACGAAAAGCCCGGGGCAGGCTTCTCGTCAGGCGTTCTCCAACACGTGGAGGAGGACACGCGATGAAAGCACTGCAGTCGGTATTAATCGCCGGGTTTGCGGCTGCGCTTTTTTGCTTGGGTCTGGCGCACGCCGGGCCGCCGCCGGAACAGGTGGAAAATCTGGCGCCGCCCGAAGAAGGCGCCGAAGCACCATCAGCAACCCCACAAGAGACTCCGGAACCACCCGCTATCCCACCCGGCACTGTAATCAACAAAACCAACTGGATGCAGTACAAGCAGTTCTTCAGCGACGGCGAGGTCGGGCTGTGGGAGGGCAAATGGTTCTGGAAGATGCCCGATGACGTGCAGCTCAACGTCGGCCCGACCAAGGTTTATCCATTGCCCGAGCCGTTCGTCGAGCTGACCGAACGCTATGGTGACCAGACGCAACTCGTCAAGCTGCCCAATGGCCGATGGCAATTGAGGAACTACTTGGCTGGGATGCCGTTCGCGCTGCCGCACGAACCCAATATGGGGCTCAAAATCCTCACCAATGTGTACTACCGAATCAACCCTCATCTAATAGCGGGATTTCGCGACTCCGGTACTCCCATCACCGTCTGTAACATGGACCGCTTTAACGATGTGCTGTGTTGGAAATTCAATTTCGATATCAGGCAGATGGCCTACAACTGGGAGACCGGCGTTCCGCGAATCGAGAAGGATGCGGGAGGCGCCTGGCTCGGGATCTACATAGACATCGTACAACCTGAGCAATACCGCTACATCACTGACCTGGTTCTTCGCTGGCAGGACAACTTGCGGCTCGAAGACAACTATCTGTTCATTCCCGCGTTGCGGAGGTCGTTACGCTTATCCGATGCTTCTCACTGCGCGCCGATCTTTACCTTTGCCGACAATACCCACGACGATATTTGGGGTGGCTGGAACGGCGGAATTGGCGACTTCGATGCGAGCTTTGTCAAGCGGATGAAGCTGCTGGCATTAACCCAACTGAATAATGACTACGGCAACTTCCCCGATAACTATGATCTGCCACTCGGTTGGGCCAAGCCATCGTGGGGAGCATGGGAGCTGCGCAATGTCTGGGTTATCGAGATTCGTCCGATCCCGCTAATCGGATCGAAATATTGCTACACCAAACGGGTGATGTACGTTGACATGTCGTTCAACGCGCCGCTAGCCCAGGACTTGTACGACAACAAGATGAATTTATCGAAAATTATCCTGCTGAACCTGAGACCGGCGGAAACGACCAGCTACGGCATGCAGAGCTGGGCAGGTGGAGGAATGCAACAGCTATGGAACCTCCACAACAATCATGCGGTGATGGGCTTTACCGCCGATGCTCACGGCCACAACTGGACCATCGATTCAGCGGTCAAGTCCAAATATGACAATATTCACGCGTTCCAAACGGCCTCCGGCATCCTGCATCAGATGCGTTGACGCGCGATCATACTCAGTCGTGCTCAAGTGAGCTTTTCAGATTTCGGATTGAAAGGGATCAGGAGAGTCCAGATTAGTAGGGCAAGCGTCCCTGCTTGCCGAGCGATGCGCGAGCGCTTCGGTCGCGCCACCTTCCCATCTGCTGTGCTGGGGGTGAAATATGGGGACCACCACATTACGGCCATCGCAGGCGAAGCTGTCATCGTTGCTTCTGTTCGTCGTATTGGCCCCGTTTGTGCCCGGCGCCTATATCGCGTCGGCCGGCGATACGCTGCCTCACTCACCTGACGCCATCACAGTCACCGGCCTGAACAGTCCGGCACCGGTTAGTGAGGGTGGATGGCTCGAAGGCCTGGAAGTCTCAGGAGCACTAACCCAAACCTTCGGCATGTGGCAGAACCCTTCGGCGCTGCGCGACTTCACGCCCAGCCGCAACAACTTGGCGACGGCGCGCACACAGTTGCAGGTCGACGAGAACTACTCGCTGAACGACAACAATTCTTTTTTCATGCGCGAATGGTTCGTGTACGAACCACCATACTCGTTTAACAGCGCGAACAATCGTGGTTACGAGCAAGCCAGCGTGCCACCGCCGTTCGGCGGAGGTGCTGGTCCGGCAAGCCCCGGCCATTTCCTCAACGACTTTTACAACCGTTACGACATACGCGACGCCTGGTGGAAGACGCGAATCGGTCCGCTGACCGTGTATACCGGCAATCAGATCGTCGTGTGGGGGCAATCGCTCGCCTTCCGTGTTGGTGACGTGATCAATCCGCAGGACACTACCTGGGCCTTCGGCTTTGCCAACCTGGAGCAATCGCGCCAGCCACTCTGGATGATACATCCGATTCTCGACCTGCCGGATGCAGGGTTGTTCACGTCAAATTCGCTCGAAGCCGTGATAATCCCGCGTTATCAACCGCAATGGACCAGCGTGGACTACCCGGATGGCCGCTTCGTTGGCGAGGAAGATATCGCCGGCAGCGTGAGCACCTGCTGCGTATCGAACCGGTTTGGCACACACTCGCTCAACAAGTTTTATGCCTACCGCACTGGAATTGTCCCGGGCTTTTCAATTAATGGTCCGTTCGGGCCGCAAGGGGCGGGACTAATCGGGCCGCCGTTCGTCAACGAGTTCTTCTGGTGCAGCAAGCTGCTGGCGTCCCTGCCCCAACCGTTCAACCCGGTTCCGAAACGTCTGCAGCGGCCGTGCAACCTCGGCCTGCGGGACGGAACCGTAAAGTTTGGCCCGGTTGGCAGCGGTGGGATCGTTGACATCGGGCAATGGAAGATCCCAGCGGCCACTGTAGGTAATTGGGAGGAGGGGGTGCGCCTTCATTCGTTAATCGGTGCCAGCGAAGTCACTGCTTCCTATGTGAATACTTGGAACCCGTACCCGAGCATTTTCTGGCAGCAGTTCACTAATCAATGGCGCTTCAGGTTTGTGCCGGCGACGTTCGTTGGGGTTACCTGGGACAGAACATTGCCGGTCCCGCCCGGCATCGCTGAATATTTACCTCTGACCAGCCGCGCCGAGATTGAATACGCAAACCATCAACCATTCATGTCGTTCAACGTGCTCCATGACCCTTCCGGAGTGCGCTACTCGGATACCGTCGATACAATGATTTCGCTCGACCTTAACGGAGCCTATGTACCGTGGCTTACGGAAACCGGCAGCCTCACCGCATTCTTCGAATTGCAGGACTACATCACGGTCGACGCCAACCATAATCTCGGCAGCGCCGGGTCACCCTACGGCGGCGTCTTCGCCCCCGGCGAAGATGTCAATAAGCACGAAGTTAACTTCCTCTTTTTCGCCAGCAGCTCATGGTGGTGGGAGGCTTTCAGACCCTTTTTTGCAGGTATTTACAATCCCAAGGGCACCACCTTCCTGCTCTTCCCGGGTATCACGCTGACCCCGCCCTGGACCCACAAGTACTTCATGACGCTGCAGGCTCTGGAGATTATGGGCGGTGACAACCAGTCGGCGGGGGGCGGCTCGATCAAGGGACAGAGTCTGCTGCTCGCCTCGTTCCAGTACAACTTTGATTTGCTGTAGTGACTAGGTTCTTTCTCCCGAGCGGAGCGCGGTTAGTAGGACAGGCGTCCCTGCCTGTCACGATGCGCGAGTGTCTGCGCTCGCGCCACCTTTTCAGTGTGTAGGTTCGCGAAACAAGGGTTTGACGTAGCGAAACTCGGCTCGTTCGGAGATTGTTGGTCGAGCGCAAAGGATGCGTTTGACTCCTCCCCCTGACCAGGGGGAGGGCAGGGTGGGGGTTGCCTGAGCTTCCCTCTCAATACATGGCCAAAAATCGCCATATCGGCATGATTTCCTGCCCAAGGCCACTATGCACGGCCGCCGACAGACTACCCCCACCTAACCTCCCCCTGGTCAGGGGGAGGGATTGAGGCCCCAGCTCCACTCCATCTGTACGAGCCTTACGCGGATTTACGCAACTAAGCACTAGAGTGTGCCCGTCGCCAGTGCCCCAGGAGACGCGGAGTAAGGGGTGGCGCGCAGCGCGCAACTCGACAGGCAGGGACGCCTGTCCTACCTGTGCTGAGCATGTTTGATCGCTCGGGGGTGAAAGTCCCCTACCAACCTGATGGAGGTGGGTAGCAAGACGCAAGGGCGTTACCAACCGCGAGGTTGGGTCTGAAGGAAGCGTGGAGCAAACGCACGAGCCAATGT
>WNFC01002138.1_pt1 | contig 21222 bp, 20 predicted proteins | sample 5400541 | NCBI WGS metagenome assembly WNFC01 (sample SAMN13153342, study PRJNA577476) | soil metagenome | isolation source: 120 cm saprolite under Douglas fir tree site 2 hole 2 replicate 1 | place: USA:California | collected 2015-04-18
GTCGGCATCGGTAACTCTGTAATCGCCGTTCTTGCGGTTGTTGTAACGAAAAACTTGTTCGTCAACGTAGCGGAACAAATGAAAAGGCTCTACAGCAACGTAGGTTCCTTTGAGGCCGCGTTTCAGGAGCGACCAGAAGTTCTCAAGGCCGTTCGTGTGAACGCGGCCACGGACGTATTGCTCGGAGTGGTTAATCACGTCATGGACGAAGCGCCAGTTCATCCCGCCTTCGTAAGCAACCGCGTCATCCGTGTAGACCTTCGTACCGTATCTCACGTTCTTGAGGATTTGATTTTGCAGGGTCTCGCGCTTCACATCGGGGACAACCGTCGCGCGAACCTGTCGAAGATTACGGTCGAGGATTCCCTGCACGATTGTCTTGCCGCCGTGTATGCCGCCCTGTTGTACAAGGCGCAGCTTGCGGCCTTTGTGCATGTTCTTAGTGAGTCCGCCGACAAAGGTTTCATCCGCTTCGACTTCGCTATCAGGTCCGCCAAGTTTCGTGGTAGAGCCGAACGAGCGATTGTGGAGCGCCGTGCGAAGCCGCTGCAACATGAACCATGCCGACTTCTGCGTAATGCCGAGAGCGCGGTGAATCTCCATGCTAGAGATTCCGTTCTTGCAATTGACCAGCATCCAAAATGCCGTCATCCACTTGTCCAAACCGAGCGGCGAATCCTCAAAGATCGTATTGACCTTGAGCGTGAACTGCCGATTGCAGCCACGGCAGAGCCACAGCTTGCGCGTCTTGATGAAGTAGTTGCTTTCAGAGCTGCAACGTGGGCAATGGACCTTACCGTTCGGCCAGCGAAGGCTAACGGCGTAGTCGAAGGCCCGTTGCGGATCGGAGAAGAAAACGATGGCTTCTTGTAAGGTCCTTGGCGCTTTCATGAGAAAACTATATGCCTATTGTTCGCGTGTGTCAAGTATATATTTACCCCGCTAACGCGATGATTCCAATAGACCAGGGGGGGAGGGGGTATCCTCATCCATGAACTCAAAAGCTTCCTGCGGCACCGGATTTTGCCAGACCGGAGCGAATGACTGCCGGTGCAGTGGCGACGGGCCGTACTCCCGCAGCGCGGCAAGATGTTTCGGCGTGCTGTATCCCTTATGCGAGGCGAGCCCGTACTCGGGGAAGATCGGGTCCCACTCGCACATCATGCGATCGCGCTCCACCTTCGCAAGAATGGACGCGGCGGCAATGGAAGCGGAAACCGCATCGCCGTGGATGATGGCTCGCTGCGGCAACTCGCAGTCCAGACACACCGCATCCACCAACAGGTGGTCGGCCGCGGGTGCAAGGCGCATCACGGCCTCGCGCATGGCGACGCGGGAAGCCTGATAGATATTGATCTGGTCGATCCGCGCCGCGTCCACGGCAGCAACCGCCCAGGCGATCGCATGTTCGCGGATGCGTTGTGCCAGCACTTCGCGGCGATCGGACAAGAGCAGTTTGGAATCGCGCAGTCCCCGCACGCGATAGCTCGGATCGAGAATGACCGCACCCGCTACGACCGGGCCGAAGAGCGAACCGCGCCCAACTTCGTCCACGCCGGCCACCATGGTCGCGCCGGTTGCCCATGCGCGTTTTTCGTGGCGCAGAGTACATCGCAGCTTTTTCAGCAAACGCAACTTGGCCGCGGAGGGCGAGAGAGGCCGGCCAGGCGATTGTTCAGTTACGGGAGACAAGGGAGTTGTCCACTATCTTCGTCGAGAGAAACGATTCCTGCAAGTGAAGTTTTGGATGGTGGGTCAAGTCTCGGTGCAAGAGCCCGTAGCCAGCTCGTGCCATGCCCTACCACGTCTGTAACGCCATTCAGTAACCAGCGCTTTGAGTACGGACGTACATTGTCCGGTTGGACATGCACTGCTATGTTTGCGGTAATCCGACTCGATGCAGGAGAGGTAACTTTGGAGCATAAAACCAGCACACCGCCGGAAGACGCCATGCTGATGGGAAAGCTAGTACACCTGGCCATCCCCGTTCGCTGGAGTCTGGTCGAACAAAACCGCCGCGGCCCGGTGGAGTTGGCATGTACCTATGACATCCATCCGCGCGGAGCTCGATTGCTTGGCTCATGCAAGGTAAAAGTTGGGGATCTGGTGATGGTTGAGCGGGGACGAAATAAGGCGCTCTGCCAGGTGGTATGGACCGGCCCTCGTGACTCGCAGTTGCGCGGGCAGTTCACCGTGCAATGTGTCGAGGAAGGCAAGACCCCCTGGGACGACGAGCTTCGGAAGATGGAAGAACAGTACCATCCGATCCTTCCGAACGGCCCTGGGTCGCTTAACCGTATGCGCCGTGCGGATGACAACCGCCGCCGCCGGCCTCGATATTTCGTCGAAGGGAAAGCTGATGTGATCGACGGCCTGCAGCGCGTGGAAGGCGAGGTGCAGCAGCTTTCGGAACTGGGCGCCCTAATCGCTGGCAAGAACGTGTTCCATCCGGGAACTGACTTCCGCCTTCTCTTAAATGTTTTCGACGTGAGTGTGGCGGTGAAGGCGCAGGTGAAATACCTGATTGGAAACCAAGGTATGGGCGTAGAGTTCCAGGAAATTCGCCGCGGGGACCAGCCCTTGCTCAGTTATGTGTTGAGCAAGTTGCGAACCTTGAAGAGAGAAGACGAATTTATCAAAGTAGAAGTGGTCAGAGAGATGGCCGCGACCGCCGGATAGTTCCAGGGCTGTGTCCGGATCTGAAATCCGTGTCCGTTGTCGGCATCTCCGTTGCATGGGCGCGTGACAACGGACACGATGTTTCGAACTACTCCGCGTCGCGCAGGCGAGCGGCTTTGCCCCGCAGACCACGCAGATAGTAAAGCTTGGCGCGGCGGACTTTGGACGAGCGCAGCAAATCGATCTTGTCAATCACCTTGGATTGAACCGGAAAGATACGCTCGACTCCCTGACCGAAGCTGATCTTGCGAACAGTGAAGCTGGCCTGCGGCCCACGAGTGCGCGAGATGACCACTCCTTCAAAGGCCTGCAGACGCTCCTTGTCGCCTTCCTTGATCTTCACATGCACGCGGACGGTGTCGCCGGGACGGAAATTGGGGATGTCTGTCCGCGTATTTTTTGCCAGCAGCTTCTCAATAATCAGGTTCGACATTGTCGTTATCCTTCGTCGTTCAGTCTTAGTGGTTCAGTTTGTCCGTTCCGTTTCAAAACGTTTTCGTACTAACCCTCAAGAATCGCGCTCCAGACTGTGGCCGCGATCCTTCTTGATCCGGCTCAAAACCTTGCCATCGTCTGCACTCAACGTCGCACCATCAAGCAAGTCGGGACGGTTGCGCAGCGTCTTTTCGAGGGCACGCTGGCGGCGCCAGCAGCGAATCTCTTCGTGGTTCCCGGAAATCAATACTTCCGGAACCGCCATCCCGCGAAACTCTGCCGGCCGCGTGTAATGCGGATAGTCCAGCAATCCTCCCGAACCGCACGTTGAATCCGGCGCGTCGGAGTTTTCCGTTGTAACCTTAGCGTCGGCGGTGAACGATTCCTGCCGCGTCGATGCCTCGTTCCCGACAGCACCAGGAAGCAGGCGCGTCACCGCTTCGATGATCACGGCTGCCGCCATTTCTCCGCCGCTCAGAACGTAGTCGCCAATCGAAAGCTCGCGGTCGGCGAGAAAGTCGGCAACCCGCTCATCCACTCCCTCATAACGTCCGCAGATCAGGACGATGCGATCGAGGGCGGCCAAACTCGCCGCAACTTTCTGGTTAAACCGTTGGCCTTGCGCCGAAAGCAAAACTACAGATTGCTTCACTCGACCCGCGACGCGGTCCTCCCGCGAAGCCAGTTCCAGCGACTCCAGACATTCAAAGAGCGGTTCCGGCTTCAGCACCATGCCTTCGCCGCCGCCGAATGGGCGGTCATCCACGCTGCGGTGCTTGTCGTGAGTAAACTCCCGCAAGTCGTGGACTTGAATCTTCACCAGGCCCATCTCGCAGGCCCGGCGCGTGATGCCGTGATCCAAGGGTCCGCGAAAGAAGCCGGGGAAGATCGTGAGGATATCGGCTCTCATCGCGAAACCTTAAACCTTTTCACCGCAGAGGACGCGGAGTGCGCCGAGACTTCCTCTGTGACCTCTGTGGTTAATGCTTCTTCCCTCTAGCAGGCCGCGCTTGCTCTCGCTTCTCTTCATTCGTAACCGGCGCGTTAATCTCCAACATTCCCTCTGGAAGATTCATCCGCACCTGCTTGCGCGCTAAATCCAAGCCTTCCAGGTATGCATCAGCAAAAGGAACATCGAACTTTTTCCCACTGCTGTCGGCGACGATCAGCAGCGGCGCTTCGCCCGCTCCGAACTGAACATCCTCGATGCAGCCGACCACAATTCCGTGGTCGAGCACCGAACAGCCCACGAGGTCACTGACGTAATTCCAGCCTGACTCAAGCTCTGCACGCTCGGAGCGCGGCACCTGCAGCTCACACCTGACCAGAGACTCGGCTTCTGAAATCGAGTGCACTCCGCGGAACTTCAGCACCAGAAGTTCCTTGTGCGGCCACAACTCTTCAACTTCCAACTCGCGCCGGATCTCTTCCGTGCCTGGCGGCAGCGCAAACACGCGCATGCCTTCTGTAAAACGCTCCGGAACGTCGCTATGAACCTGAGCCGCTACTTCGCCTCGACGGCCTTGCGTCTTTACGACCCTGGCCAACGTGATGAACTCGCCACTGGTTCCGGGACTCACCGCATGTTCCAAGATCATGTTCCGCGATCACAATAGAGATCGCAGATGGCGCTGCCGTTACTCAAGGATCTCGAGCGTGTAGCGCTTGTGGGCCCTGATACCTACCGCGCCCAAAAGCGTACGAAGCGCGCGGGCGGTCCGCCCTTGGCGGCCGATCACCTTGCCAACTTCATTAGGAGCGACGGTAAGTTCCAGCACGTCGCCATCGAGATGCTCGACTGAAACTGCTTCAGGCGCATCCACGAGGGATTTCACAATCCCCTCGATCAGCGTGCGCACGTCTCCAGATGGTTCAGTCATGGCTCATTTACTCGCTGTGGAATCAAGAAACAACGATTGAGGGAGCGGGTCCCATATCAAGCGCGACCAGCGACCACACCGCGTCTGGCGCGTGTTTACGCTGCAGAACCGGCGCTCGCCGGAGCCGGGGCGGTCTTCGCGACCAACTTGTTCACCCGGTCCGACATTTGAGCACCCTTGGAGACCCAGTATGCAACGCGATCACGCTTCAGTTCGACGCTGGCAGGATTGGTGCGGGGATTGTAAGTCCCGACCACTTCCACCGGGCGGCCGTTGCGCGCGCGCTCCTTCTCAATTACCACAATGCGATAGTGCGGTTGCTTGCGCGCACCCATGCGCGACAGACGAATCATTAACACAGACAGGTATCCTTTAATTCCGGAAGAGTCCGGTGAGGTCAAGACACACTCTTATTATGCCGGAGGTTAGACGGAATGGCAAGCGCCCCATGCCAGCAGAGAGGACATTCGATATCCTACCTGTGATACAATTGATGAGGTGGGGAAACATGCGAGACCCGCGCGAACCGCGTCGGCCATCAACATTAGTCACCTCACCGGCAAACGGCGAGGAGCAATCGTAAAAGAGGAGGTTGTGCAATGCGGCATCGAAGTAGTGAAGTACAGTCTGGCCTATATAAATCCACGTGTTTGCGCCGTCGATAATGGCCGAGTGCTAGGCTACGACAACAGCCACGGACGTCACCATCGCCATCACATGGGCCAGGTTTCATCTGTGAAGTTCCCCGGCTATGAAGGACTCGTGCAGCGGTTTCGACAGGAAGTAAACGAACTCTGGAGACGCGAGGATGAACAAAAACGCTAGAGTACGCGTGGTCACAGACGGCATTGAAGGATTCTTTAGCCGCGCTCGTGAGCATGCCCGCAAACTGGATCGCGGCGAGAAGTTGGAGTCCGAACTGGTCATTTCATTCGAAGACGCGAGTGAAATGATGAAAGTCCTGTCCGTAGAACGCTTGCGTCTGCTTCGAGCCAGCAAGACGGCGACTCCGGTGTCTGTGTTGGCCGGCGCCTTGAAACGGAACGCGCGCGCGGTGAGCCGCGATATCAATCTACTGGAATCGTTTGGCCTTCTCCGCACGCACTACGTGCCAAACCCCGGTCACGGGCGGCGGAGAATTGTGGAATCCAGCGCAGAGAGGTACCAACTGATCGCAAGTATCTGAGGCGCTCTGAAAGCCGATCGCCGTAGAGAAGAACATTACTCTGCGGTTTCAAAATCGGTTTCGCCAGACTAACCTGCCTTCCAGATTCTTTTTCCATCCTGCTAGACTCAACTGTTTGGAGGCCACAGTTTGCTGGGCGTCTACATTCTCTCGGCCGTGCGAACGCCGATCGGTAAGTTCGGTGGATCATTAGCCTCTCTGACCGCTGCAGACATGGGAGTGGTGGCGGCCAAGGCAGCGATAGAGCGCGCCGGAATCCAGGCCGATCAAGTTGAGGAGACCATCTTCGGCAACGCACGCCAGGCTGGAGGCGGGCCCAATCCAGCTCGGCAGATTTCCATTCGCAGCGGCGTGCCGCAGGAAGTTTCCGCTTTTACCGTCAACAAAGCTTGCGCATCGGGGTTGAAGTCGATTGCACTGGCCTACCAGGCCATTCTGCTCGGAGATGCCAACTGCATCTTGGCGGGCGGCACGGAATCGATGTCGCGGCTCCCTTACTACCTTGATGGCGCGCGCTGGGGATACCGGCTGGGCAATCAGGAACTCGTCGACGGCATGTATCGCGACGGTTTCTTCTGTCCCATGGCAAAGATGGTTATGGGCGAGACGGCCGAGGTGCTGGCAGAGCAGTATAAGATTTCCCGCGACGAACAGGACGAATACGCACTGATGTCGCAGAATCGTGCGGCACGCGCCATTGCTGCCGGACGCTTCGGCGATGAAATTGTTCCGGTCGCCATCGAGGGCAAAAAGGGAACAATCACATTCAGCCGCGACGAGCATCCGTTCCCTGACGCGAGCATAGAAAAGCTGGGCAAGCTGGCAACCGTGTTTTCGAAAACCGGAACCGTCACCGCGGGCAACTCTTCGGGAATCACCGATGGCGCCGCGGCCGTCGTGGTCGCGGGCGAACAGTTCGTGAAGCGCAGCACCCTGAAGCCGCTGGCGCGAATCTCGGCCGTGACCTCGGCCGGCGTCGACCCGCGCACGATGGGCATCGGCCCCGTCCCTGCTCTGCGGAAGCTCGAACGGAAGCACAATCTCAAGGTGCAGGATTTCGGCCTGATCGAGCTGAACGAAGCCTTCGCCGCACAGGTGCTCGCCTGCGATCGTGAATTAAATTTCAACCGTGACCGGCTTAATGTTAACGGAGGAGCAATTGCGCTGGGGCATCCCATCGGCTGCACCGGCACGCGGATCACTGTCACGTTGCTGCACGAAATGCTGAAGCGCAACACCAAGCGTGGCGTGGCTACGCTCTGTGTGAGCGGCGGCATGGGGATGGCACTCGCGCTGGAGAATGTGGCGTGAGCGAACCGTCATTTCGTCGAGCAGAGGAGTCCGATCTCGCAACCCTGCTTCAGTTCATTCGCGAGTACTACGCCTTCGATGGTCACGCGTTCAATGAAGAAAGAACTCCTCTGGCGCTGGTTGCCTTGCTGCGCGATCCCAATCTCGGACGGGTGTGGCTCATTCTTGATGACTCCGTCCCCGTAGGCTACGTGGTGCTTTGCTTCGGCTACAGCCTGGAGTGGCTCGGCCGCGATGCCTTTATCGACGAGTTTTTCCTGCGGGAGGAATTCCGCAACCGAGGCTGGGGGCGCAAGACACTGGCTCTCGTGGAAGAGGCCGCGAGGTCATGCAATATCTATCAGGACGCTTCACCTGGAAGTCGTCCGGCAGAACGAAGCCGCGTTAAAGGTCTACCGCAAGTTGGGTTTCCGTGAACACGAGAGCACATTCATGTCAAAATGGATCACTCAGGATTTTGCCAAGTCCAAGGGGCGAACTGGCCACTGAGCGCGCCCGGCAATCCAGTGGTGCAGATGACTGCTTTGCACCCACGTGTTCCAATTTGCCGACTTCTGGTATGCTTCCACCGCTCTCCCCCGCCTTGCAAAATGGCGCCGGCTCCGCCGGACGCTGCATATAAAGGAGACTGCCGTGCATCGATTGATTAGCCGCAGTGCGTGTTTGTCTGCGCTCATCCTGGTGGCCAGTTTCGCGCTGGCTCAGGCCGAGTTCTCCGCCGACATCGTGGATTTACAAAAGCAGGACAGGCAGACCCAGGCCAAGATTTATTTCGCCAAGGACAAACTGCGCATCGAGTCGCAAGAGCAACGCAATCCTAGGGGATCGGGGGTGTTCATCATGGATCTGGCAAACCAGAGCTCCGTCGTCCTGATGCCACAGCAGCACATGTATATGCAAATGCCGGCTCAGTTGATGGGACAGCGGGGACTGTACTCTTTCTTTCGAACCGGAGACGTGGAGAATGCGTGCACCGATTGGCAAAAAATGTCACCCAATCAGGGCGGAAGCTGTCACAAGGTAGGTAACGAGACGGTGAACGGCCGCACCACGGTCAAGTACGAAGGCACGAACAGCAGTGGCGATCCGGACCAGGTCTGGCTCGATCCCAAGTTGCGTTTTCCGGTGAAGTGGCAGGGCAAGAACCACGGCGGCGAGTTGCGCAACATTCAGGAAGGTGGGCAGCCGGCCAGTCTGTTCGAAATCCCCGCGGGCTACACCAAGATGGATCTGGGCGGCATGATGCAGCAACATCAGTAGTAATAGCGCGATTTCCGCGTGCTCGCGTTGCGCTGCCCAAATGCGGCTACTATACTTGGCTCTAGTGGTTCCTCGGGCCGCTCCGGAGAAGGAATGCCTTTATCGGCGGTAATCGTGGACGATGAACAGCTCGCCCGCGACGAACTCGCTTACTTGCTCAAGAGTGCGGGTGACGTCGACGTGGTCGCGCAGGGCAAGAACGGTCTGGAAGCGGTAAGCCTCATCAAAGAGCACACTCCCGATCTGGTTTTCCTCGACGTGCAGATGCCCGGTCTCGACGGCTTCGGGGTGATCAAAAAACTGCTGGACAAGAAAATCCCGCTTCCCAAGATCGTCTTCGCTACGGCATTTGACCAGTACGCCGTCAAGGCGTTCGAGGTAAACGCGGTGGACTATCTGCTGAAGCCGTTCGACAAGAAGCGTGTCGCGCAGTCGGTGCAGAAGGCCCGGGCTAAACAGGAGGGGGACGGAATACCAGCGGAGAAAATTGAGAGTCTGGTTCGGATGCTGGAGGCGCAAAAACCCCAGACTTCCAAAATCCTGCTCAAATCGCTGGGACGCATGCTTCTGGTGGACCAGCGGGATATCTGTTACGCCTCTATCGAGGACGGTGTCATCACGGTTGTGACCGGGGGGGCGTCTGGCATGGAAGGTCAGTCGAATTGCCGGACGCTGGAGGAACTGCTTGACAGTTTGGATCCAAGTCTATTCTGGCGGGCGCACCGTTCTTACTTGGTGAACATCAATCGCATCCGCGAGGTCGTTCCCTGGTTCAAGAGTTCCTACCAGTTGCGAATGGACGATCGGAAGCAGACCGAAGTCCCCGTTAGCCGCGCTCAGACCAAGCGGCTTCGGGAACTGTTCGGTCTGTGAGACCGCGCGCTCCATGATTCGTGACATCCTCTTGGAAGCCATGCGCGCCGGAAAAGAATTTCATCTCCTGGGTTGCCAGTCCGGCTTGCGCGGCGCGTTCCGCCCGCTCCACCAGTGCGAGTAAATCGTTAATCAAGGTACCTGTATACATTCGACCTTCGCTTTACGGGAGGACAGCTGAACCGCGGCCGCCCTCCCACCGGGGGGAAGTCTAGACCGCTAGTGCCTCCAGCGCTGTCCGGTTCTTAATGACAAGCGTGGCTCCATCCAGGCGGATCAGCTGTTTTCTCTTTAGGTCGCTGAGCAACCGAGTGACCGTTTCCCGTGAAGATCCGATTCGCTGCGCCATCTCTTCATGTGTCATGATGGAACGCAGACGGACTTCGTCGGCGTTGGAAAGCTGGTTTTGGGAAAACGAGAGCAGTAACCTGGCCAGTTTTCCGGACGAAGATCGTGCCAGCACCAGGTCGTGCATATCGCGATAGGCGGACTGGAACTCCAAGCTCAGGGATTGCGCGGCGTGCATTCCTACTTCGCTGTGGGATTGGAGAAGACTTAGCAGCGACTTGCGATCCACGAAGTTCAAATGACAGGGAGTGGCAGTCTCGGCGGTCATTTCGTAGCTCTGTCCGGAAATGGCAGCGCTCAGCCCCAGGGCTTCTCCGGCCTCAGCCGTCCTAAGAATAAGAACTTTCCCATCGCGTGAAGTCGTTGAAAGTTTAACCTTGCCGGAACAGAGGACGAAGAGGCCGCGGGGCATTTGCCCCTCGACAAACAAGATCGCTGCGGCGGGCAGAGTGCTGCGATGGCTGGACAGGTCTACGGCCTTCGCGACCTCCTCGGAAAATGCACAGAAGAATCCAGGTTTGCAGCGGGTACAGTCCGCGCAGCTTTCGATGATTTCAAGCCCATAGGGAACTTTCATATTGGCCTCCGCCGCTGACCTCTTGGACTTGACCGCGTTGCATGGTGCAGGTGACGGCACCTTGTGGGAACTGGACAGCAGAGCCCGGGCTTGTGCCCGCGTGTCAGTGCCACCGGTCTGGGCAGCCGCAATCAGTTCCCACGCCGCGCTTGGCTCCGAACGCCGTTCCCACTCCACATGGCAGGCGAACAGATACAGCGGGTCCACGTTTCCGAATTGGGGATCTACACTTGCTTGAATCTCCAGCTTTTCTGTGTCCCCGAGTCCAATCAGGACTGGGGGCCATCGTTCCTCACATGCCGGCGTGGTCCAGCTTGAGAACGCCCCGGCGGGGGCTGGCTTCGCCCAGGAACGAAATCGTTTTGCGGGTGTTAACTCTTTCCCTGGAGCACACCCAAGTCTGGGCTCGACGGGTTGCCATCTGTTTGACAGTAGCACTTGTCCGCTCCGTTCAGTGCGCACCGCAACTTTGATTGGGGGAGGCTGCAGCGCCCTTACTCCGCAAGGTCAATTCCAACTATCTTGCTAGACCGGAGGAGAGAAATTGCCAGTGCAAGTGTTGTTCCACAATGGTTCGAGATGAGGAATAGCCAAACTTCCCTGTTTGGCACAACTTCCGAAACGGATACCGCAACCCAAAACAGAACGATGACGAGGGTTCGGCAACGTGCCGATTAGTCGGCACTTACTCGCGGCTTGAGCATCCCCGGTGGTCATTCGACTTAGGGTGTGTAGTAAGGAGCGGGTCTTCCGCGGTCGGTCAAGGCGGAAGGTGGACAGCGATTGCTTTCCGCAAGCATGCAGCATGCTCCGATACCGATCGAGGGTTTAAGCGATCCTCTAGGACTGTTTCGGACTGGAGAGGTCTTCGCTGGTGATCTTCAATCGCTGTATCTTGGATTGCAGCGTAGTCCTTTTGACGCCGAGACGGCGAGCCGCTCCTGCAGGTCCTGAGATAACACCCCTGGTCTGCCTCAGCACGCGGATGATGTGCGCGCGCTCGGCATTCTCGAGAGTATGGTCGGCGGTCGCGGTCCGGTCCGCCGCTAGAAGTTCGGATAGGGGGACACGCAGAGCGGGACCTTCGCTCAGGATGACGGACCTTTCCATGAAATTTTCCAGTTCGCGCACGTTGCCCGGCCAATGCCAATTGATGAGGGCATTAATGGTGTCCGTCGGAATGGTCTCGATGTGCCGGTCCATTCGGCGCGCATACTTCTGGACAAAGTAGTGCACCAGCATGGGAATATCTTCGCGGCGATCGCGCAAAGGCGGCATACGAACTGGAAACACATTCAACCGATAGAAGAGATCGCTGCGGAATTGGCCATCAGAAACGCTTCTTGCCAAGTCGCGGTTCGTCGCCGCGATCAAACGTAGATTCACCTTGATGGTCCGCGTGCCCCCGAGGCGCTCAAACTCATGATCCTGCAGGACACGCAGGAGCTTGGGCTGCAATTCCAACGGTATTTCTCCCACTTCATCCAGGAACAAAGTGCCTTGGTCGGCAAGTTCCATACGCCCGATCTTCTGCGAGACGGCTCCGGTGAAAGCCCCCTTCTCGTGGCCGAAGAGTTCGCTCTCCAGCAGCCCGGTCGGGATGGCAGCACAATTTACTTTAATAAAGCCCTGATCCTTACGGCCGCTCATGCGGTGGAGCGCGCGGGCGATAAGCTCTTTGCCAGTACCCATCTCCCCGAGGACGAGAACGGTGGCGTCGCTGCTAGCGACAGTTGCCGCCTGCTGCAGGACCTGTTTCAAGACCGGACTCTCGCCCACGATTTCCTCGAAGTTCATTTCCGTGCGGATTTCCCCTTCGAGGTACTTCTTCTCCTCCGCCAGCCGCTTCTTGAGTTCATGAATCTGGCGAGAAGCGTGGGCATTTTCCAGGGCGATCGCGAGCTGGGCTCCCACCTGATTGAGCAATGCCAAATCCTCAGGCTGGAAAGCATCCGACCGCGTACTGGCCAGGGACAGAGCTCCAACGGTCCCGCTTGGGCGAAGTAACGGCACGCAACAGAGAGACTTCAAGCCCTCTCCCAGATAACTGTCGGCGATCCCGGCCGTTGAGGGCTCTGCCCGGAAGCCGGCGAGGTCTTCTTGAGAAAACGTAACCGCCTGGCGTTCAGCCACTGCCCTGCCTTGTGGTCCACCGCTGGTGACGGGTGTGGCGGCGGAAAACAAGCCCTTGCCGAGGGGGAAGTCCAGAGCCCTGCGCACAAATACCCTCTTCTCTTCGTCATACAGGCCGAAAGCTGCAAACTCATGTCGCAAGACGCGGCGAAGGAGAGCCGAGATTCTGGGGAATATCCTTGGCACGTCCCAATTTCCCTCCAATACCCGGCTTAACTCCAGAAGCACATACAGCCGCTCCTTCTCCTTCTTCAACGTCGCGGTGAGAGTACGGAAGGATTCTTCGAGCTTTTTCTGCTTACTAGTTTCAACTGCGACAACGGCGATTCGATTTACTCTTCCGTCCGTACTCTTAATGGGAAAATAGTGCTCGACCCAATGATTGATCTCGTTCCTGGCGGGCAGCGCGGCGCTCAGTTCGAAGTTCAAAACCGCCTGTCCGGTGGACAATACGCGTTGGAAGTGTGGATCAAGCGTTTTCGCAACCTCGCCGAGAACTTCATGGGTAGTTTTTCCCAAATGCGCCTGCACCGGTATGCCATTCATTTCCGCGAGTGCCCGGTTGATGGCCAGATACCGGAATTCCGAGTCCAGGATACAAAGACCCACGGTGGAACCACCGAAGTAGGCATCGATTAACTGTTCCGGGTCATCGAGACCTTCTGGGAGAGCAAACGAGATCGGAGTATCGAAACCCTGCGCCGCGCGATTCGCCGGTGCGGTGGAACCTCCTGGCGAAGCGGGATCGGAACTCCAAACTGGAAAATCAGCGATACTCAGCCCGCCCGCATTGGCGAGGAGCAGTCGGACTCGCTCTGTTTCCTCGGCGAACGTGGCCAGGACCAGCCCTTTATCGACGCAAAGGGCCACAATCTCCGACACTCGCTGCAGGTATCGAACCTGTCGCGGGGTAAATGCGCGAGGCCGCTTGCTGCCGAAGCCGAGCGCTCCAAGGTTCGAGTTTGGCGTGCCTAAGGGCAGCACCGTGTAGGAAGACAACTTATAGTCGCGCAGCCATTCCAGTCCCGAATGGAATGTTGTCTCCCGCTCAAGGTCATCAATGGTGACTGACTGACGATGCTTCCAAACCCAGCCCACCACCGAATTGTCAATAGCAACTTCCAAAGGCCGCTCCGGCCACTCCGCACCATCCCACACGTAAAGCTTCATCAGGTTTTCGGTAGAATCGTGCAGCGCAAAGTTGAGGAAATCGAAGGGAACCACAGCGCGGAGACCGGGAGCCAGTCCGCGAAAAAGATCGCTGGGCTCATGGTGACGCGACAACAAGTCGGCCATTTCCAGCAGAGCAGCGTGGCGCTGCAAATCAAGCTCTAAGCCTGGTGCGCTTAAGGGGTACATCGAGCCCACACTTTCGCGCCTGCCCTCCCCCTCCAAAGGGCAGACCACCCTTCTATACCGCCAGCGATTGCGACATTATACTCATAGCTGTCAAGGGAATGACGGTTTTTTCTCCAGTATCGCTTTTTGGAACCAAGATGGTCCATCAATGAGCCGGACGTCACTCCCAATACAACGGTACAAGGGGGACAGGGGCCAAATCCATTGTGCGCTGGTGCAGGCGTCTTTACTTTCGTAAAGATGGCCTTGGCGAGGGTTTGTCGCCTTGAGCTTGATCGCTTTGAACCAAAGCGATACCGATTTTCTCAGACATCCTCACCAGCTCCGGCAGTGAGTCCGCAGCCATCTTTCTCATCAGCTGGCTTCGATGAACCTTTACCGTCGCTTCGCTGGTTCCAATTTCGGCGGCTATTTGTTTGTTGGGTCGGCCGGAAACAACCAGAGGCAGCACCTTCCGTTCGCTAAGTGTCAGCGATTCAAAGCGTTCCCGGAGTGTGGCAACTTCCGCCTCTTGTGCGCGTCTGGTCCGGTCTCGCTCCAGCCCCTGTTGAATCGCATCCAGCAGATCCTGATCACGGAATGGCTTGGTGAGGAATTCAACCGCTCCCGCCTTCATGGCCCGCACAGTCATCGGAATGTCCCCATGGGCAGTAATGAAGATGATGGGAATGTGAATGCCGGCCTCTGCCAGTTCGCGTTGGAAATCAAGCCCACTCATGCCGGGTAACCGGATATCCAATACCAGGCAACTAGCTACATCCGGACGTTCGCTGCGCAAGAACTCCTGCGCAGAACCGAACAGTTCGGCTCGCAATCCGACAGACTCGACCAGGCGCTTGATCGCCCGACGCACCGATGGATCATCATCCACTACAAAAACAACAGCGGCCGCCTCAGTCATGCAACACCATTGCCGGAGGGTGGCAAAGTAAACTGAAAGAGCGCCCCCTCGGGGCCGGATTCAACCCACAAACGGCCTCCATGGGACTCCACAATAATAGACCGGCTGATCGACTTCCCATTCCGATCCCCCCGGGCTTGGTGGTAAAGAATGGTTCGAAGATGTGTTCCGCATGGTCCGCATCGATCCCGGTTCCAGAATCTTGAACTCGGATGAGCACTTCACCATGGTCCCAGTCTGACCTTATGAGAAGGTTGCGTGGCCGGGTGCGCAAGCAAACGCATGGCTTCGATGCCGTTCATAACCAGGTTAATCACAACCTGCTGTAGTTGCACGCGATCGCCGCTCACGCGTGGAAGATTGTCGCCGAGATCAGTCCGCAAGGATACACGATTCCGGGTCGCTCATTGCGCAGGAGAATGGCGACCTCTTGAATGACCTCATTGATGTCCAGCTCTGTCCGGCTGGAGGCTCCCTTCATCAGCAAGGCACGAATCCGGGAAATAACCGCGCTCGCTCGCGTGCCGTTGTTCACAATCTCTGTAACTACCGCCCGGAATTCATCGAGATTCGGCGTCACGCCTTCGAGACGGCGCAAGCAGAAGTTGCCGTGGTCACGATCGCGGTGAGAGTTGGTTGACTCAATCAACGGGTTGCGTCGCCATGGCAATAACCTCAGTCATGAAACTTCGTTGGGAGCGACCGGTAAAGCAAATTGGAACATCGCACTTTGGGAAGCTGGCACGAGGGACAATTGTCCCCCATGAGACTCGATTATCGAACGGCTGATCGAGAGCCCCATTCCGGTGCCTTCTGGCTTGGTAGTGAAGAATGGTTCGAAGATGCGGTCTGCCAGCTCCGCCTCGATTCCTGGTCCAGAATCTTGAACCTGCACCAAAACACCATCTGCGTTTTTTGCCGACCGGATCAGAATTTCCCGGCTACCTTCTATGGATGTACGCATTGCTTCGATGGCGTTCATGATGAGGTTAATCAACACCTGTTCCAACTGCACCGGGTCGCCGAGCAAGCGCGGCAGATCAGATGCATGCTCGGTACGTAAGGAGACACGGTTTCGGCTCAGCTCGTTGCGCAGGAGAACGCTTACATCCTGAATGATCTGGTTGATGTCGAGTTCCACCCTGCGGGGAGTCCCCTTCATCAGCAAGCCACGAATTCGCGAAATGACCGCGCTCGCGCGAGTACTGTCGTTCACAATCTCTGTAATTGCCGCGCGTAATTCATCGGCATTCGGGGTCACACTCGCGAACTGGCGTAAGGAGAAGTTGCCGTTAGTGATGATCGCCGTCAGGGGCTGATTGACTTCGTGGGCAATGGCCGCGGCCAGTTCTCCCATCGCCTGCACGCGTGTGACCTGAGCCAATCTGTTCTGCGCTTCGTGCAAGGCCTCCTCGGCACGCCTTCGGTCCTCGATGTCGGTAGACGTGCCATACCATTTAACGACGCTCCCTTGCTGGTCGCGCAATGGCACGGCGCGAAGCAGGAACCCGCGGTATGCCCCGTCCGCCTGCCGCAGTCGCGCCTCTTTCTCGAACGGCTGTCCCGCCGCAAAGGCTGCCCGCCATTCCTCCTCTGCGCGATCTTCGGGATGAAATGCCTTCATCATCCAGCCCCAGCCTAGTCCTTCTTCCACAGAGAGCCCCGTGTACTCCCGGAAACGTTGATTCAAGAAATCAGCAGAGCCGTCGGGCAACTTGCTCCACACCAGCGCCGGAAGTGTGTCAATCACGAGCCGCAGGCGGTCTTCGGCTACTTTTCGATCTCCAATGTCGGTGTTCGTGCCATACCATCTGACGATGCGTCCTTGTGAGTCCCTCAACGCCACTCCACGAGCTAAAAGCCAGCGATATTGCCCGTCGGCCCGGCGATGGCGCTCCTCCTGCTCGTAAGGCGTGCCGTTGGCCACGGACTCGCCCCAGGCTTGCAGCACCCGCTCCCGATCCTCGGGATGAAGCATACGTTGCCAACCATGCCCTTGCACTTCTTCCAGCGTGAGGCCCGTGTAGGAGCGCCATTGCGCGTTGCAGAAGTCCAGAGTGCCATCGGGCGGACCGCTCCAGATCTGTTGCGGGATTGTGTCAATCACAAGCCGGAGGCGGTCTCCACTTCGCCGCACGTCCTCCTCTGCCCGTTCACGCTCAGCAATTTCCTTTCTCAGCGATTGGTTGACCGCTTCCAGCTGCAAGGTTCGCTCGGCGACGCGACTCTCCAAGCCTAGGTTGAGCCGCCGGACTTCCATACCCGCCCGCCTGTCCACGGACGATGTCACGATGGCGGCCACAATCACGATTAAGGTCACAATGGCAATTCCATTGTTGGCAAGGGGAGAGATGCTCACCGCGTGGGAAAGGTCGTGAGGCGAAGCGGGGATGAACTTTGCGGCAGCCAATCCAGTGTAATGCATCGCGGAGATAGCGACGCCCATCACACTCGCGCTGCCGACCCTTCGCGGAACAGTCCATCTGGTCTCCTCGCGTAGACCGAATGCCATCAGCAGCGCAATTAGAGAAACCAAGATTGCGAATAAAACGGAAACGGCCACCAGCACGGGAGAAAACTGGGCGGTTGCAGGCAATCTCATTGCGACCATGCCGAGGTAGTGCATGCCGGCGATGCCGGCGCCCATAATGACGCTGCCGGTCAAGGCCTCAACCGGGCCCATTTTCCGCCGGCTTGCCACGTACAGCGCGACCGCGGACGCGAGAATGGCCACTAAGAGGGCTGCCAGAGCTGTGGGCCAGTGGTACTCGACGGAGACAGGCAGGCGGAAGGCCAGCATCCCCTTGAGGTGCATCGTCCAGATGCCGATGCCCATCGCAACAGCGCCGCCGCTCAACCAAGCCAGGCGAACCCGACCGGTTGCGGCGGTTACGCGTCCCGCAAGGTCGAGCGCGGCATAGGACGCAGCGATAGCTATAAACACCGAGCGCGCCACCTCGATGTAGTCGTAGGAACCGGGCATGACCGTGTTTGCGGAGACCATCACAACGGATCCCTCGCCGTTTTGCGTGAATCAAAACTTGTAGGCCGAACCAGAGCCTTGAAAACAATGGCCCGAAATACGTGACCCGCCCGAAATCTGACATCAGGGGAAACGGAAGCGTTTAACAGTGTACGCCCATCGCGTCAGGACCGGAAGCTGCCTCAAAAGAAGGTAGTGGTGCAGTTGGGCAAAAGATCCGTATCAGGGCATCGCTTCAGCGATGCCGCCAAAGGCGACAATTCTGAACGGCTTTAGCCGCCGGGGGCTTGCCCGTCACGGCACAGTGGCTAAAGCCTGCGCACTCTACCTGCTCTTGGCGGCATGCCTGAAGGCATGCCCTGATACGAGTCTCGCTTCAAACTGCACCATTACTCAAAAGAATGAGCATTAGAATTCACTGTACCTTGCAGCGCAGCGTTGCTGCGGCTCCGCGCGAGCCCGCCCGCGTATAATCTCAGTGTGGCACGTGGGTGGGAAAGCAAGGCGGTGGAAGCGCAGCAGGCGGAGGCAAGCGAGAAAGCCGGTACACGCCGGCCACCGATGACTCCAGCAGAAGCTGCGCGCCAGCGCGAAGTGGAGGGTCTGCGCCTTTCACGCCGGAGAATCGTCCAGGAGCTATCCGCCCAGCAGGATTCGCGACATCGCAAAATGCTCGAGGAGGCGCTCGCCCACCTTGAACGGAAGATCGCTAACTTGGCGGTCGCCGGCGAATGACTGAGCTGGATTCTCCTCAGTTCCCTTCTCCCTCTGGTTTTCGCCGCCGGCTATCCTTGTGCCCGATAGAGTGGACCGCATATTTTATTGACGTATAATGAGCTGTGCATGAAAGCCTACGTCTACGTATCTCTTAAGAAAAGCGTTCTCGATCCCCAGGGAAAGACTATCCAGGGTGCGCTGAAGAAAATGGGCTACAAAGGACTGGAGGACGTGCGCCAGGGCAAGTACTTTGAGCTGACCCTGGACGGCGAACTCTCGCGCGACCAAGCCCAGACAGAAGTCGAGCGCATCGCTCGCGACGTTCTAACTAACCCGGTGATCGAAGAGTTCCGCTTTTCCCTCGCTGACTAAGGAATCGATTGGGGTCTCCGCATGTGCGGCATCGTCGGTTATGTAGGTAAGAAGCGTGTCGTTCCCGTCATCCTGGACGGGTTGAGGCGGCTTGAATATCGCGGCTATGACTCGGCCGGGATCGCTGTGGCGGGCAATGGGGGCGGGTTGCAGATCTGCCGCGCTGAAGGCAAGTTGCGCAACCTCGAAGAAGCTATCAGGCTGAAGCCGATCGACGGCACCTACGGCATCGGCCACACGCGCTGGGCCACTCACGGACGACCTACCGAAGAAAACGCCCATCCGCACCGCGACTGCACGGGCAAAATCGTGGTCGTGCACAACGGTATCGTGGAAAATTACCTGAGCCTCAAGAAGAAGCTCATCGAGGAGGGCCACCGCTTCACGACGGAAACCGACACCGAGGTCATTGCGCACCTGGTCGAGAAATATTTACTGAAGACGGGCAATGGGGACCATCCCTTGCTCGAAGAGGCGGTTCGCAAGACGGTGAAGCAACTGACGGGTGTATTCGCCCTGGCTGTGATCTCGGTGGATGAGCCGAACAAGATTGTAGCCGCGCGCAACGGTCCCCCTGCGGTCATAGGGTTAGGCAACGATGAATACTTCGTTGCTTCGGACGTGCCGGCGATCCTCTACCACACGCGGGATATTTTTTTCCTGGCCGACGGCGACCTTGCCGTAGTCACTCCCGATGGTGTGAAGCTTACCGATTTCGACGGCACGCCGATCCAGCGCCAGGTGCAGCATGTCACCTGGGACCCGATCATGGCGGAAAAGGGCGGCTTCAAGCACTTCATGCTCAAGGAGATTTACGAGCAGCCGCGCGCCATCCGCGACACCACGCTGGGCCGCGTGTCACAGGACACTGGCCAGATTTTCCTCGATCAGATGGAAATCAGCGAGGCCGAGTTTCGCGCGGCGAAGAAGATCAACATCGTCGCCTGCGGTACGAGTTGGCATGCCGGACAGGCAGGCAAGTTCATGATCGAGAGTCTTGCCCGTGTTCCGGTCGAAGTGGACTACGCAAGTGAATGGCGCTATCGCGACCCCATCGTCGGGCTGGATACTATCACGCTTGTCATCTCGCAGTCAGGTGAGACCGCTGACACCATTGCCGCCCAGCGTGAGGCCAAGGCCAGGGGCTCGAAGACACTGGCCATCTGCAATGTGGTTGGATCCATGATCACGCGCGAAGCGTCTGGGACGATCTATACCCACGCCGGGCCCGAAATCGGCGTGGCATCGACCAAGGCGTTTACCGGACAGCTCACCGCGCTTTATCTGTTCGCCTTGTACCTTGCGCAGGTGCGCGGCACGATGTCCACCGAGCAGGCACGAGCAGCGGTTCAGGAAATCACTCATATTCCCGGCAAGCTCGAACAGCTTCTGACCCGCGATGAACTGTGCGAAGAGCTTGCAAAACATTACCAGCGGGCACATGACTTTCTGTTTCTTGGGCGTGGCATCCATTATCCGATCGCGCTGGAAGGCGCCCTCAAGCTGAAGGAGATTTCCTACATCCACGCCGAGGGATATCCCGCTGGCGAGATGAAACATGGCCCCAATGCGCTGATCGACGAGAACCTGCCCGTAGTAATCATCGCCACCAGGGATGTGAACAATCCTGGCTCAATGGTGCGCTACGAAAAAACCATTTCGAACTTGAAAGAGGTCAAGGCACGTTCCGGAGTAGTGATAGCGCTGGCCACCGAAGGCGACGAGGAAATCAAAGAAGCTGCGGACCATGTTCTGTATGTCCCGCCGGCGACAGAAGAGCTATCTCCGATATTGGAGATTGTTCCGTTGCAGTTGCTCGCGTATCACATTGCGGTGCGGCGCGGCTGTGACGTCGACCAGCCCAGGAATCTGGCTAAGTCCGTCACCGTGGAATAGCGGTTAGCAGAGTGCCCATCCTCAGTGCGCGTTTGCTCCCTTGCTTCCGTCAATCTCATCTACATGATTGATGGCTCCCTTTCAAACCCATAAGGCCCGTCTGGTGCGATCTACCCCTTTGTCCGACCTCACCAAGCATCTCGAATTCGAGCTGCCCAGCGTCCCCCGCTTCGGTTTCGTACCGGGACAGTGGCTCTCGTTCAAGCAGATCACACCCAGCGGCGAAGAAATCACGCGCGCATATTCGATCGCCTCCCCGCCCTCGGACGACAATCATTTCGCTCTCTGTCTCGATCGCGTGCAGGACGCCTT
>WNFC01011113.1_pt1 | contig 21222 bp, 21 predicted proteins | sample 5400541 | NCBI WGS metagenome assembly WNFC01 (sample SAMN13153342, study PRJNA577476) | soil metagenome | isolation source: 120 cm saprolite under Douglas fir tree site 2 hole 2 replicate 1 | place: USA:California | collected 2015-04-18
TCAACGACATCGCCAGCTTCCGCGGCTACCTGGAGCAGAAGGCCGGCCACCCGGTCTCCGTGACCCTGGCGGCCAGCCGCTGGCTGGAGGAGGTGTACGACGCGGTGCAGGCGGCGACCCCGGAGAGCCTGCGCGGCAGGCTGGCCCCGGCGGAGATCTTCCACGAGATCCTGGAGCATCGCTGGTACCTGTCCGAGAGCGCGGGCCGGGATGTGGGCACGACCGCCGCGGCGAGCGCGTACTTCGACACGGTGCTGCCCAAGGTCCCGGAGCCGCTGGGCGAGGACGCCCCACCAGAGTGACCAGCGCGGCGGGAGTCAATACCATCGAGTGATGATCAGGCCTGACTATCCGATCAGGACGCCCCGGCTCACCCTGCGCCCTTACCGGGCCGACGACTTCGACGCCCTGTACGACATCCAGTCGCGGCCCGAGGTGACCCGTTACCTCCTCTTCGGCGCTCGCAACCGCGACGAGGTACGGAAGTCTCTGCGGGAGCGGGTCGCGGCGACGGAACTGGACGACGAGGGCGGCACTCTGATCCTCGCCGTGGTGCTGCCGGAAACGGGCGGCGTGATCGGGGACGTCGTGCTGTTCTGGCGGAGCCGGGAGCACCGGCTGGGCGAGATCGGCTACATTTTCCATCCCGACTATGGCGGCCAGGGGTACGCCACGGAGGCGGCTCAGGTGATGCTGCGGCTGGGCTTTGACGAGCTCGGACTGCACCGCATCATCGGCCGCGTCGACGCGCGGAACACGGCATCCGCTCGGGTTCTGGAGCGCCTCGGCATGCGCCTTGAAGCACATTTCATACAGAACGAAATAGTTAAAGGTGAATGGACCGACGAAATTGTCTTCGCCATGCTCGAAGACGAATGGCGGGCCCGCTGAGCTTCGAAGCCGGATCCTTACCGGGGTCGCGGGGCGGGGCAAGGGGTTCGGCTTGTCAGCGGACCACGTTCGCCGGCGCGGTCACGCCGGTCCCCACAGTGAATCGAGCGCCTCGTCGATCCCGGCGGTGAGGGGCGCGAGCTGGGGTATCAGCCGGGGCGGCGGGTCGGCCTCGGTGACCTCGCACTCGGCGAGGGCCGCCGCGTCGAGGAAGCGGCTCAGCTGCCCGTAGCTGTGCCGGTCGTCCCGGGCCATCCGGTGATGGTGCATCCGCAGCGGCGCGTACAGGAAGAGTTCGTCGCGGGCCCGGGTGACGGCGACGTAGAACAGCCGCCGCTCCTCGGCCAGCCCGTGCGGAGTGGCCAGCGCCATGTCGCTGGGGACCGCGCCGTCGACCAGGTGGGGCAGGTGCACCACCGGCCATTCCAGGCCCTTGGCCGAGTGCACGGTGGAGATGACCAGGTAATCCTCATCCAGGCGCGGCGGCCCGGCCAGGTCGGAGCTGGAGACCGGGGGGTCGAGCGCGAGCTCGACCAGCGCCTCGTGCAGCGATGGCCGGCTCGCCGCCGCATCGACGAGCCGCTCCAGGTCGGCGATCCGGACGCCGGCGTCGGGATAGCGGGCGCGCAGCGGCTCGTCCAGCGTGGCCAGGATCGCGGCGGCCCGGTCCGCGGTCTTGTCCATGGCCGCGGCTGCGGTGAGGCCGGCCACGGTCGCGGCCAGCGCCGGCCGCCAGCGCTGCGGCGCCGCGTCGACCGCGTCCGGCCAGCGGCCCAGGGGTGCCGGGTCCGCCGGGTTCAGCGCGTCGATGATGCGCCGGGCGTGCACCGGGCCGATGCCCTCATGCAGCCGGAGCAGGCGAAACCAGGCGATGTCGTCGGCCGGGTTGGCGAGCACCCGGGCGGCGGACAGGAAGTCTTTGACGTGTGCGGCTTCGGTGAACCGCAGCCCGCCGTACTTGACGAACGGAATGCCGCGGACCGACAGCTCGATCTCCAGCACGTCACTGTGCTGCGCCGCGCGCACCAGCACCGCCTGGTCCCGCAGCTCACGGCCGGCCTCGTGGGCCTCAAGCACCCGGGCGCAGATCTCGCGCGCCTGGGTGGCCTCGTCATGGCAGCGGACCAGCACGGGGGCCGCGCCCGCACCGCGATCAGCGGTCAGCATCAGGTGCAGACCGTCGGACTGCGGGCGGACCGCGTTCGCCAGCCGCAGCACCGCCTCCTTGGACCGGTAGTTCCGGTCCAGCCGGACGACGGCCATGCCCGGGTAGGTGCCGGGCAGCTTGCGCAGGTGCACCGGGTCGGCGCCGCGGAAGCCATAGACCGCCTGAGCGTCGTCGCCGACACAGGTGAGGCCGCGCCCATCCGGCTGGAGGAGCCGCACGATGTCCGCCTGGACCGCGTTGACGTCCTGATACTCATCGACCAGGACCGAGTCGAACAAGCCGCGCAGCACCGGCCCGGCGGAGGCGTCCGCCAGGGCGGCCCGCCACATCAGCAGCAGGTCATCGAAGTCGACGAGGCCGTGCCGCCTCTTGTGGGCGACGTATCCGCGGAACAGCCCGGCCAGCTGCTCGGTGAAGTCTTCGCACCAGGGGTAGCTGGCCCGGACAACCTCGGTTACCGGCGTGTGGGTATTCACGCACCGGGTGTAGATGTCGGCGCACACGGCCGCCCGCGGCGCACGCCGCTGCCCGCCGACCAGGTCGTGATCGGCGCGCAGCACGTCCAGCAGGTCCGCCACGTCGGCCTGGTCGATGACGCTGAACTCCGGCGGCAGCGAGAACGACTCGGCGTGCGCGCGGATGATCTGGTGGGCCACCGCGTGGAAGGTCCCGCCGCAGATCCGCTCGTCCGCACCTCCCCCCCGCGGCGCGACCCTGGCCAGCATGTCGTCAGCGGCGCGGCGGGTGAACGTCAGCAGCAGGATCCGGCTGGCCGCCGCGCCCTGCGCCCGCAGCCAGGCCGCCCGCGCCACCAGCGTGCGTGTCTTGCCGGTCCCGGCGCCCGCCAGTACCAGCAGCGGCCCGGGACCGTGGGTGGCGGCCTGCCGCTGAGAATCGTTCAGGCCTTCGAGAATGTTGGCCGCTTCGAACATGCAGACGAATGTAACCACACCGGGCGCTACAGGCCAGGCCCCTCGCCGGCCCCGGCGTGGGCGCCGCGGCGCGGCCCCCGTAAGTTCGGGTATCCAGGATTTGTTACCCAGGAGGTGACCCCCGCGTGAGCGCCGCCACTGACCTGCTCATCGACGCGTTCGGGAGGATCCGTGAGGCCGTGCACGAAGCAGTCGACGGCCTGACCCCCGATCAGCTGGACTTCCGCCCGGACAGCCAGGCGAACTCGATCGGCTGGCTGGTCTGGCACCTGACCCGGATCCAGGACGACCACATCGCGGGCGTCGCGGGTAAGGGGCAGGTGTGGACGGCAGAGGGCTGGGCCGACCGGTTCGGGCTGCCGCTGTCGCAGGCGGACCACGGCTACGGGCACTCGGCCGACCAGGTCGCTGTGGTTCGGGTGAAGTCCGGCGAGTTGCTGACCGCGTATCACGACGCTGTCTATGAGCAGACCATCCACTACGTGCGGCACCTGGCCGATGCCGACTTCACCCGGGTTGTGGACTCGTCGTGGGATCCGCCGGTCACCCTCGGCGTGCGGCTGGTCAGCGTGATCTCCGACGATCTGCAGCACGCCGGGCAGGCCGCCTACCTGCGCGGCCTGATTCTGCTCCAGTAAGCCTGGCCCGGTCTGCGGTCCGGCGCTGAGGTCCGTCCCCTTACGCCCGCCTCCCCCCGGCCACCGCCTCCGGCGGGCGTCCCCGGGCGATCTTGGACGCAAATTGCTGCTCGGGCAGCACCTACGGTCCACTCTTCGCGGGCTAGCCGTGACGGCGTCCTGACAAGCCCGGAGCCGCTCCAGCCTCGTGGCATCAGGGCGCGAGGGCTCACTGCTGGCTGAGGGCCAGGCCCAGGGCGACGGCGTAGCGATGGCCGACGGGCTGGCCGGGGAGTGTGCCGCCGACGCTCGCCCGGCCAGCCGGTATGCCGGCCGGGAGGGTGCGCAGCGCCGCGCCGAGTAGTTCGTCGTCCCCGGCAGGCCCGCCGACCAGCAGAACCTGCCGCAGGTCCGGGCCGAGCGTCCGCAGTGCACGATCCAGGTTCGCCGAGAACACCGCCTGCTTGAGCCGCAGCCGGACGGCCCGCCACTCGGCGGGGCTGTGCCGGCGGTCGAAGGGCAGCAGCCCCGCGGGGCCGGACACCGCGAGCATGCCGATCATCGCCGCCGCGGCGGGCCGGTCCAGGAACCCGCGGCTGCCGTCCTCCGCCTCGAACCGCTGGCCATCGGTCACCCGCAGGCACGGGCCCCGCTTCACCCAGTCCGCCGCCGCGCGCGGGACGCCGAGCGTCTCCGCGATCGCAGCGGTGAGCAGGTCACCGGCCCCCGCCGCGACCACCTCGCCGTCCGGGGCGATCACGTCGAGGGTGCCGGCGCCCACGTCCACGACTACGGCGTCGCCGCGGGCACCCGGCGTGGTGCAGGCTCCCAGCCGGGCTGCGGACGGCTCGCTGAGCACGCAGCGGACGGGCCGGCCGAGCAGATCGCCGAGCAGCGCCGCGTGATCGATGTGCCGGTCGAGGCGGTGCAGCGACGCGACGAGGACTGCCCGTCCCAGGCTGCCCCGCCGGGCGGTCGCCGTGTCCGCCACAGCCGCCAGGTCCACCGCGAACAGGTCATCCACCTCCACCTGTCCCGACTGGGTGGACAGGGCACGCACCGCACCCACCGGCCAGCCGGGCAGCTTCGCGCACGCCGTGCGCAGCGTCACCCGCTCGCCGCTCGCCATCACCCATGGCTCACCGGAGCGGTGGCCATCAGCCGCCGCGCCCTGGAGGCCGACGACAGCGTTCGAGTAGTCCAGCAGCGACCTGCTCAGCGTGGTCGCGTCGGCGGACTCGGCTTCGCCGAGTGACAGCGCCGCGCCCAGCGCGACCGGGTCGGCCAGGAGTGTCAGCGGCTGGCCGGGCTGGCGCACCTCCACGGCGAGCAGGGTGCAGGCCTCGATCGAGGCGGGGTCGACCTGGTCGATGACGGGCACCTGGCCGTCGAGCCGGTTGGCGATCAGCACGCCCTCGTCACCGGCCACGAGCACAGCGCCGACTGGCACCCCCGTGCTGCGCAGGCCGCGCAGCCGCTCCGCGGCGCGGGCATAGCCGAGGCCGGGCGGGACCACGGCAATCACCGGCCCGTTGGCCGGGGCGAACAGCCCGGACTCGGCCAGCCCGGAGCCCGCTGCCCCGGAACCAGACAGCCCGGAACCAGACAGCCCGGAACCAGACAGCCCGGAACCAGACACCACGGAACCAGACACCACGGAACCAGACACCACGGAACCGGGATTGGACGGCGGCTGGTCAGGCCGGTCCAGCCACAGCGGGACGCCCACGCAGGCGCCCGCCCCGCCTGGCGTGGCCACCCCGGCCGCGAGCACGCGCAGCCGCCCGGTCGGCGGCGCGATGTCCGGGACGGTGAGCGTGGCGGTGTCCACCGCCCGGAGCGGGGCGACCCGCGCCTCGTCCACCCGCAGGCCGAGCCGCCGCTCGATCCGGCGCACCAGGGCCGCGGCGCCGCGCAGCGAGTCAGCCGATCCCTTGCGGCCGCGGGTCGGCAACCGGTCGGCGCCGAGCAGACGCCCGCTGGCCAGCACAACGACCTCGGTCGTCGCGTTGCCCACATCCAGGCCCGCGACGACCGTCATCGCGTGGTCGTTACCCGGCCAGGCCACGGCGGGCGTAGACCTCCGCGGCCTCCGTCAGCAAGGCCGCGCAGCGTGGCAGACCGCGGCCGGCCAGCGACTCAGCGAGCGCGGTGAGCTGCCGCGGCGTGGACCGGTGCGGCCGCAACGCCTCGTAGATGGCCAGCACCTCGTCGTCGGGCAGCACAGTCAGTTCGGCGGCCCGCCGCAGGTTCTCGGCGAGCTGGGGGTTGCCGTGCGCCTCCGCCACCGACGCCTGATGATCGAGCGTCTCGGGATGGATCCGCAGGTCAGGTAGCGAGACCTCGCCGCGCCGGACCGCGTCGAGGGTGAGGTCGCTGACCGGCTTACCGGACAGCGAGCGGCTCTCGGTCATCGCAGCACCCTCTGGGGAGCGATCGGGCGGGGTCATCGCAGCCCTCCCTGAAGGGTGATCGGGCGGGCTCATTGCAGCCCCTCCCTGGACAGTTCTTCCGCTGGCGCCCCGACCCGCACCCAGGCCCGCTCCAGCGCCATCAGCGCGATCACCGTGGTGTGGTAGCGCGCCTCGATCGCCTCGTCGGTGTACGGATTGCGGGCCGGGTCGGGAGTCGCGCCCTTGGCGTGCCGCGCGGCGTTGGCGCCCAGCAGCCGGTACAGCTCCGGGGTGACCGCCGGGGCGACGGAATACAGTTCGAGGTTGGCCAGCGGGGACAGGTCCCTGCGGTGGATCAGCGCGGTTCCCTTGCCCTGCAGGCCGATGCCGATCCCCGAGCCGGCCAGCCGGGCCGCCGCGAGGCCGATCCGGCCCAGGTCGACGGTGTCATTGAACCGGACCACCCGGCCAGCGCAGCCTTCCTCCTCAAGCCCGGCGAGCAGTTCGCGCAGCGCCTCGGTGACGCGGAGCCCGGACAGGCAGCGCCACACATCCCGGCCGACCGCCGGGGAGACCCCGATCACCACGTCGCGCGGGTCCTGGCCGGGGCGGGCCGGCCCGGCCGGCGCCAGCAGCGGGACGGCGGCCCGCGCCTGCTCGGCCCGCAGGTCCTCGACCCCGCGGGCCTGCCGGATCCCGTCGATCTCCTGCTGGCGCTGCGGCGACGGCGCGTAGCCGGTGCCCGGGCCGGCGTAGTCGTTGGGATCGGTGATTAGGGACAGCACCCGTAGCTGCTCATCGAAGATGGCGGATGTCTGCAGGTAGTCTCCGGCCAGCCGGGCCCTGGTCATCTCGACGACCCGCTCCGCTTCCGCCTCGTATCCGGTCTCGTCGAGGGCCGCGACGATGTCCACGACGGTCAGGCCGCCTTCCCGGATCACGTGCGCCGCGCCGAGCACGGCCAGCGTGTCGGTCTCACCCAGGTCCTTCGAGCCGGCCGCATCGACGGCCAGTTCCACGTGCTCGTCGGTGAAGTCGGCCAGGCCGAGATGGGCGTACACGGCGCGGCAGGCCAGCGCCGCCTCGCGGCGCAGCTCCCCGATCCGCCCGGCCGGAACCGTCCGCAGGCCGCCGTCGATGCCCCAGTCCCGCTGCATGGCGAGGAAGTCGTCGATGTCCTCGGCGTTGAAGTTGCTCGGCCCGAACATGTTGTCGTAGCGCTGGATGCTGCCGAACCCGCTGAACACGAAGTCGGAACCGGCCAGCACGATTGGCAGCGTGCGCGACGTCCGGCGCATGTCCGACTCGCTCATCAGGGCGTCGTTGCCCGAGCAGGATTCCAGGTTGCGCATCATCACCATGACGTTCTCCGCCATGAGCTCGCGCAGCCCACCCGGCACCGACGCGGCCACGCTCGCTCCGTCGATGCCGCCGTTCTGCACGCCCTGGGCGCCGATCGCGCGGGCGAGGGCCACGCAGCGGGCCTCCAGGTAGAGCATGGACTTACGCTCGGCCCCGGCCATCAGCACTTCCGCGCCGGCCCCGGAGGAGACCCGCATCTTCATGCCGCGCGACGCGTATGCGGAGGTCAGGAACGCCTTAGACCACGGCGTGTCGTCACCATCGGTGAAGACTTGCTCGGTGCCGTACAGCGATACGGTCTCCGCATAGGACGTGAGCCCGCGCATGCCCAGCTCAAGTTCGAGGGCCTCCTCCACGGAGCACTGGATGAGGACTCCCTGGGCCGCCACCGCGGCCCCGATCAGGCAGGCCACCGCGTTGCTGGGTGCGTCGGCGAGCACCGGGACCGTCGTCTCGATCTCCCGGAAACCGAACGCTGCTGCGGTGGCCGAATCCGCGGCGAGCAGCAGTGGGTCGTCGAGCCGGTTGGTGACGTGCGCCTGGTTGCTGGGTGTGCGCCTGGCCCGCAGCTTGGCCATGGCCAGGCCCAGCTCGGGGGGCGTGAGCAGGGCCAGGACCCGGGCGAGCTTGGCGGGCGTGGCGCCCGCGCTGAGCCTGATCACCTCCGCCCGGGGCACGTCGGGGGCCACGGCGAGCCGGGCGAACTCGACGTCGGACAGGCCCATCGCCTCCGGGGCCGCGGTCAGGTCCAGACCGTGCCGGGCGATGTAGAAGTCGATCGAGTCGAAGCTGCTGGACGCTACGCCGTCCATCTCCACGACCCGGCCGCCGGAGATGACCAGCCCGGGCTCGGGGTCGTCGGGGGAGCGCAGGGCGACAAGGCCGAGACCGGTGTCCTCCACGGCGAAGCCGTCGAGGTTCACCCGCTGCCGGTCCATGAACCTGATCCGCCCCACCGGCTTATCGCTGTTCATCGGAGTTCCTCTCAGATCGCCTGCTGCGATCGCAGTTCGATGACCCCGCCGCGGGCCGGCGTGGTGCGCGTGACGCCGCCCTGGCCGGGGGTGCGCACGACAATGCGGGTGCGGTCGGCGCGGAACAGGTCATGCGAGAACTCGATCGGCTCGCCGCCGGCGTCGGTGGTGGTCCTGGTGATGGCCAGCAGCGGAGCGCCGGGCTGCACATCGAGGATCGTCGCCTCATCCGGTGACGCCAGCACGACCTCGATCCGCTCGACGGCCTCCTCCGGCTGGGTTCCGAAATGCTCGTCAAGGAGTTCGTAGACCGAGCCGCCGAGTGGTAGTTCGAGCAGGCCAGGGAAGCGGTCCGCGGGCAGCATGGCGTGTTCCACCGAGATCGGGATCGCGTCGGCGAGCCTGATCCGCACCAGATCGACGACGAGATCGCCGGGGCGCAGGTGCAGTGCCTGGGCCGTCGGCTCGTCCGCCCCTGACAGCCGGGCGCTCATCACCCGGGTGCCGGCCACCACGCCCTGGCTGCGCAGCAGCGCGGGCACCCCGACCACGCGGGACAGGTCCCGCTCGATCTTGTCCCTGCTCACGAACGTGCCGCCGCCGCGCCCCGGGACGCGCCGGACCATGCCACCGTCCTCAAGCACCGCGAGCGCCTGGCGCAGTGTCGCCCGGCTGACCCCCAGCTCGGCCGCGAGCGCGCGCTCGGCACCGAGCCGCTGCCCGGCCCGCAGCCGCCCGGATGAGATCCGCTCGGCCAGCATCCGCCGCACGTCTTCCGGGGTGCGCCCGGCCAGGGTGCGCTCCCCGGCGGCAGGCCGGCCCGCGGCGGCAGGCCGGCTCCCGTCATCGGCCATTAGCCCGGATCCACGGCGTCCGCCGACTCCGGCAGCACCTGCCCGCCGTCGACCACGATCGTCTGGCCGGTGATGTACCCGGCCTCGTCACTGGCCAGGAACAGCGCCGCGTACCCGATCTCCTCGACGGTGCCGAGCCTGCGCAGCGGAATGGCGGCGGTCATCTGCCGGATGTAGTCCTCGCCGAGGTCGGCGAGCCCTTCGGTGAGCACGTTGCCGGGCAGTACCGCGTTGACCGTGATGCCGTTCGGCGCGAGTTCGATGGCCGCCGTCCGCATGAAGCCCAATTGCCCGGCCTTGCTGGCACCGTAGTGCGTCCAGCCGGGGAAGCCGGTGATGGGCCCGGTGATCGACGAGGTCAGGACGACCCGGCCCCGGCCGGATCGGGTCAGCGCAGGGATGCACGCCTGCACCGACAGAACGCATCCCGTCAAGTTGGTGCCGAACACCTGCGCGAGGTCCTCGTCGGTCATGTCCACCAGGCGCCGCTCCGGGAAGATCCCGGCGTTCGCGCAGAGCACGTCGATCCCGCCGAGGCGCTCGTCGGCCGCGGCCGCGATCCGCTGGCAGTCTTCCCGCCGGGCCACGTCGCCCAGCACCGACGAGACCTCCGCGCCGTCGGCCGACAGCTCGGCGACGGTGGCCTTGGCCGTCTCGGCGTCCCGGCCGACGATGAGCACCCGGGCGCCCGCACCTGCGAACACGCGGGCGATGCCCTTGCCGATGCCCCGGGTCGCGCCGGTCACAACGACGGCGCGGCCAGCAATTGATGTGAACACGCTTGCTCCTTTCCCTTCGGTTGCCGTCAGGCCTGCTGGCTGATCAGATAGGCCTCAGCCAGGTCACAGCTCTGGCGGGTGTATCCGGCGCCCAGCTCGCGGGCGATGTCCACCGCCGTGTGCGAGCCGATCCAGGCGACCAGCAGCAGCCGCCGGAACAGGATGAACGTCCAGATCTCCGCCTCGTCCGCGGCAGGCAGTTGGGCCGCCCGCCGGTATCCCGACAGCCAGCTGTCGATGAGGGCAGGCACATGCGGCTCGTGCTCGAAGAAGCTCACGGCCGTCCCCACGTCATACAGGAACCAGCTGAACCCTGAGTCGTCGAAATCGATGACGCTGACCGTGCCGTCATCGACGATGAGGTTGGCCAGACGGGTGTCCGCGTGCACCAGGCCGTACCGCTCCTGGCCGCTGCCATAGGCGGCGAGCCGGGCCTTGAGCGTGGCGTCCAGCCGCCCGAGCACCGCACGCTCGGCCGGGCCAACTCCGATCCCATCCTGCCAGCGCCCCCAGCGGGGCGCGGCACCGAACGCCGCGTCGTAGTCCCACTGGAACCGGGTGAACCAGGCGGGCTGCGCCCAGTGCTTGGCGTGCGTATGCATCCGGGCGGTGATCTCGCCCAGCTCGGCGAAGTGCGTGAGGTCGCTGTCGGCCGGCTCGCTGCCGGGCAGGTACTCGAAGCGCACGCAGTCGCGCCGCTCGCCGCTGGCCGGATCGGTGACCGACATGACGCGGCGGCCGTCAGGGGCGGGCAGCACTCGCGGGGTACGCACGCCCGCCTCGGCCCGCAGCGCGTCCATCCAGGCCAGCTCGGACTCGATCTCCAGCCCCGTGTGGTAGCCAAGCCGGTGCGCGCGCAGGACGGACAATCCCTGGTCGGGGTCTTCGACCAGGTAGGTCGCGTTCTCCGACACGTTGAGCAGCGTGACGGTGGCGGCCGGATGGCAGCCGTACCGGCTGACGGCCTGCCTGGCACACCGAGTGACGCGGTCCAGGACATCACCGCCCACCGATAGGTCATGCGGCTGCATCGGGTCTCCCACCTCCGCTCCCGGCCCGGCACGTCCAACCCGGTGAATGTGCCATCGTGCGGGTTATAACCCGTGCAATGGCACATTCACCGGATGCGCGGGGCCGCAGGCGCGGATCCACGGGGCACGCCCTAACCATGATCGGGTCCTCACTCCTGTTCCCGGCCCTCGACAGCGCCGAGGACGTCGGCGATGGCCTGCTGGGCCCGCCGGATGTCGTCGGCAGGCCCGCTCAGGTAGATCCGGCCCGCCATCCCGATCATCGACACGTCGACGAGGGTCACGCCGGGTGCTGTGCGTTCGGCTTCGTTTGCCGCGACTGCCGCGAACAACGCCGGCGTGACCTCGCAGACCAGCAGCGTCTCACCGGGGATGAGCATGGAGCCACTGCGGTTGCGGTTGATGATGACCGCCTGCCGGTCGGTCACGTCCTCGATCACGTCGGTGAACAAGATCCGGGGCCGCAACTGGTCGGCCGCGCTGGCCCGCAGGCCGGCCAGGATCGCCTGCCCGGCGCGCTGCACGTCGGCCAGGTCGCCGCCGTGCACCTCCAGGACGCCGAACTGGCGCTCCACGAACAGGATGCCGGGCTCGACCGCTGGCACCGCACGCAGCGCCAGGTCGGTGACCCGCTCGATGGCCAGGCCCGGCGCCACCTCCACGATGAGCGCGTGCTCACCCTGCATCGGCGGGTAGCCACGAGCACGCGTCGGCGTCCCCAGGTACGCCGCGAACTGCCGCTGCAGGTCCCGGACGAGAAGGTAGACGCGCAGGGTGGCTCCTTCCCTCGTCGCTCCGGCGCTCGCAAGCTCGCTTGTCGCTCCTCAGTCCAGTCACCACCGCGCCCTTCGGCTCGCGGGGGAGAGGCGACCTCCGGCTCGCTCACCCGCTACTCGCCACGAATGGTGAAGTGCTTGGCGAGTTCTGCATGCGGCCGTGGGATCACGTGGACGGACACCAGATCGCCGACGCTCGTCGCTGTCTCGGCGCCCGCCTCAGTGGCGGCCTTGACCGCCCCGACGTCCCCGACGATGGTGACCGACACCAGGCCGTCGCCCACGTCCTCACGGCCGACGATCGTCACGTTCGCCGATGGCGTCCGCCGCCGCCAGCGCGGCGACGTACCCCTTTGTCTCGATCATTCCGATCGCGTTGTCGGCCACTGCGTTCTCCTCTTTCTCCGGGAAGGCCGGTCACACGTGTCCGGCCGGTGCCGGTGCCTGGGTCAGGCATCGGCGTTGGATGTCGGCGGGCTGTCCACGCGGTCCTGCGCGGGGGGATCGACCGAACCGATGATCAGGGCGTCGATCGGCGGCGGCTTGCCGCGGAACCAGGCCGCCGCGACCGAACCCTGCGCGACGAGGACCCGCTCCCCGATGCCGCTGCCGAGCACGTCAAAGGCGACGAGCCGCTGGCCGGTGCCCTCCGCCTCTACCTCGAGGAAGGCACCCTTCGGGATCTCGCCCAGCCGGCGCGTGGACCACACGTTCCCGACCACGGTCGCGGTAAGCATCAGCGCTCCTTCTCGATCTCGACCCCGGCGGCCCGCGCCCGGTCCCGGGCGAGGGGTGTCAGCACGGCACGCCGGCCGAGCACCAGCCGGGCTCCGGCCCGCGCCGCGTCCCTGACCGCCGCCTCGGTGACGGCGCCCTTCTCGATGCGGTGCGCCGGCCGGGCCGACCCGGCCGGGCCGGATGCCGCCAGCCGGAACCGCAGGCGGCCCGCCCGCAGGTCATCGCGGTGCTTGGGATTCTCGAACAGGTGCAGGATTCGCGACACGAACGCAGCCAGTTCCTGGTCGGTGCGCAAACTGACCGTCTCGACCGCCTCAACCCCGTCCCGGACCGTGTACACCGCCCCGACCTGCGGCGGCGCGGCTGGCGGAGGCGCCCCGACCGCCGACGGCGCAGGCGCGCCGGGCGTCGGCGCGCCGGGCGTCGGCAGCACTTCCCGCAGCACCTCGCGGACGAGCGCGCGCAGCGTGTCCGCGTCCAGGCCTTCGGCTGTCATGCCGGGCTCCTCGGTGTGCCGGGATCCGCTGTTCTAGTGGGCTTCGCTGTCACGCCGGGCTCCGCAGGGCGTCTTCCGCCGCCTCGGCCGCCTGGCGCACGTCCGCTTCTGTCCCCGACAGGTACACCCGCCCGGTCGCCCCGATCATGCGGTAGTCGACCACCTTGATCCGAGCCGCCTTCTCCGCCTCGTTGGCGGCCAGGATCGCGTACGAGGCCGGCCGCATCTCCAGCACGAACAGCGATTCCCCGGCCAGCGCCATCGAGCCGATCTTGTTGCGGTTGATCAGGAACGCGTGCTGCGGATCGAGCATCGTGATGATCTCCGACGCGAGCACCTCGGCCCGCATGGCGTCCCCCTCCGCCGCGCCGAGCGCGTCGAGCACCGCCCCGCCCGCCGCCCGCACCTCGTCCGTCCCGCCGTGCATCTCCAGATAACCGAACTGCCGCTCCACCACCAAAATCCCGGCCGCGACCCCCGCATGCTTCAGCGCCACATCCGTCAGCGGCTCAATATCCAGGCCCGGCGCGACCTCAATGATCTGCGCCGCCACCCCACTCCGCGGCAAGCTCCCCCGCACCCACGTCCCCAGATAACACATCGTCTGCGGCTGCAGCCGATTCAAAAAGATGAACGACCGCAACTCAGCCACCCCTGCCACCCCCCACCGCCATCGCCCGCAGTTCCTCGATAACAAGTCTCCGGATCTCCTCCCGCACCCCCGCATCCACGTCGGCGGCTCCCCATCCACCCCCGTGCTCCCCAGCCGGAAAACCCGGTCCGCCCGCCGCCACCCCCGCGCCCGACGCAACGTACCCCCCCATACCAACCATGTTGGACGCGTATGGATAAGCCGGCACCGGACCGGCCGGCGACTCCCAGGGAATGAGCCCCGCGAAATTGCCGAACGGCTCCGCCGGGTCACTGTTGTAGGCCAGCCGGGTCCATTGCACGAGGTGCTTGGGCTCCAGGTTCTCCCCCACCGACGACCGACCGAAAAACCCGGTGCCCACGGTCATCGACGGCGCGAGAGCGGTCTCGATGCCGGCGCTGCCCAGGCTGTTGCCGACGTTGACGGCGACCCGGAGGACCTCCACGGCGGCCCCGTACGCCATGACCGTGGCCGGGTCGCTGCTGTGGATCGCGGCCGAGTGCCCTTTCCCGCCGAGTCGCAGCACCGCCCGCGCCGCGTCGATCCCCCGTTCCGCCGTCGCCACGGTGACCAGGCCGAGCACCGGGCAGAGCTTCTCCCGTGCCAGCGGTTCCTCGGGGACGACCAGGCTGAACGGGGCCAGCAGCACCCTCGTGGTCCCCGGGACGCGCAGCCCTGCTTCGGCCGCGATCCAAGTGGCGTCCTGGCCGACGAAACGGATGTCGAAGTGGCCGTCGGGGAACAGCGCCTGGCGGACCTTGTCCCGCTCGGCGGGGTCGAGAAGATACGCGCCCTCCTGCTTGAGGTGCCGGAGCAGGGTGGACCGCGCCGGCTCCTCGACGATCAGCACCGACTCGTTGGTGCAGAGGATCGAGTTGTCGAAGCTCTTGCTATCGGTGATCCGCTTGGCTGCCTTCGCCAGGTCGGCGCTGGCGTCCACGAGCACGGGCACGTTGCCGGGGCCGACGCCGATCGCCGGGGTGCCCGAGCTGTAGGCCGACCGGACGACCGGGACCCCGCCGGTCGCCACGATGACGCTGGTGCGCTCGTCGGTCATCAGCGCGTTGATCAGCGGTACCGACGGCTCGTCCACGACTTGGATGACCCCGTCCGGCGCGCCTGCCGCGACGGCGGCGGCGGCCAGCGTCCTGGCCGTGTCGGCGCAGCACTCGCGGGCCAGCGGGTGCGGGCTGATGACCACCACGCTGCGGGTCATGAGAGCCAGCAGGCACTTGAACATGACCGTGGCCACCGGGTTGGTCGAGGGGGTCAGCGCGAGCACGACCCCGGCCGGCCGCGGCACCTCGACGATCTTGGCGGCCGGGTCCAGTCGCGGCGTCACGTAGTCGTGGTCCCGGTACGCCTCGACGACCCCCGTGCTGCACGCCAGGTTCTTGATCACTTTGTGCTCGGCGACGCCGAACCCGGTCTCGCGCACCGCCCACTCGGCGTACTCGGCCGCCTTGGCCGCGCCCGCCTGCGCCGCCGCGTGCACGACCCGGTCCACCGCCGCCTTGTCATAGCGGGCGAACGCGCGCGCGGCCCACTCCGCTCGCTGCAGCATGGCCCGCGCCCGGGGCACCCCGGCGGGATCGCCGAGCAGGTCAACAGAGATCGCGGTCATGGCAGCCGCCTGCAGCTGCGGGGGTCGCCGTGTTGGCCCGTGGGGTCGCCCCCCCGGAACCCGGAAAGCGACGGCCGGGGCGGGGCGGGGCGGAGCGTAAAAGAGCAGAAGGCGAAGCGAAGGCCCGCCCCGCCCCGGCCGGCGCGACCACATGACCCGGCCAACGCGAACCCCCGGGTCATGGCCGCCTCCGGCCGCTGCGGGCGTCGCGCTCGGCCTGGCCGATGGCGACGTCGACGCGCTCGAGCAGTTCCTCGCAGAGCGCGGGGCTCAGCAGGATGCCCGGCTTGAACTGCAGGACCCGCGGATCGAGAGTGGAGAAGATCGCCCACACCCCGTTCTCGTACAGCCGCTTCATGACGAACTTGGCCCCCTGCGGATGATCAAATTCCAGCCCCATGACGAGGCCGTCCTGCCGGATCCCGGTGAACCAGCCGGGATACCGGCCCTGGATCCGCCGCAGGCCGCCGCCGAGCAGGTCGGCGATGTAGGCCACCATCGACCTGATCTCCGGCCGGCAGGTGATCTCCAGCGTCTTGAGCGCGGCCACGCAGCCGAGTTCGGCGCCGCCGAACGTGGACATGTGCCCGAAGCCGTCCTCGCTCAGCCAGCCGGCCGCCGCCTCGCTGACCAGCACCGCGCTGATCGGGTACATGCCGCCCGAGATGCCCTTGCCGGTCACCAGGATGTCCGGGGCCACGCCGTGCTTGGTGATCGCCCAGAGCTCACCGGTGCGCATCAGCCCGGTCTGCACCTCGTCCGCGATGTACAGCGCGTCGTAGCGTTCGCATAGCCGCTTGACCCCCGCCAGGTAGCCGGGCGCGGGCAGCGGGAAACCGTACGTCGCCGGGATCGTCTCCATGATCACCGCGGCGACGTCCCGGCCGCGCAGCGCCTCCTCCATCGCGCCGAGATCGTTGAACGGCACGTGCGGGAACTCCTCCGGACGGTCCGCCAGGAACAGGGTCGCGAACCGCTCGTCGCCAGTGGCCACGGCGAGCCCGGTGTGCCCGTGGTACGCCTTGGCGATCGAGACGATCTTGCGCTTCTGGGTGGCGTGCCGCGCAGTCTTGAGCGCGATGTCGATGGCTTCCCCGCCGCCACTGCCGAACACCACCTTGCCGAGGCCGGGGGGCGCGGTGGCCACCAGCGCCTCTGCCAGCGCGGTCCGGGCCAGCGACGGGAAGTGGTGATTGCCGATGTCGAAGTGCTGCATGGCGGCGCTGACTGCCGCGATGACCTCGGGGTTTCTGTGGCCGAGGTTGTACGTGCCGCCGTTGAGGTGAACGTCGATGAGGCGCTTGCCCTCGACGTCATAGATGAAGTAACCCTCCCGCCGGTCGATGACCAACGGGACGCCCGAGTCGATCCAGAACTGGGTCTTGTCCGGGTTCCAGAACCGCTTGGACTTCGCGAGCATCTCGCCCTTGGAGGCGAAGGCGATGAGCTCCTCGGCCACTGCCACCTCCGCGTCCGGATCTGTTTGGTCTGACCAAATATCTAGCTTGTGCAACCGTTTCTTGTCAAGTGGTCCAGGTTAAGCTCATATTTCGTGAACCAGTGGGTCTTGTCAGGGTTGGTACCTGCTGATACTGTCCGCGCTGTGATATGCAGCACAACCAAGTTCTCAACCGTTTGACCCCATGCGCAGTGCGGGGCCCGGTTTCCCCTCCTGGCGCAGGTTGACCCTCTGGGAAGGAACTCATGGCACGGTCCGAGCTTCCGCGCGTAGGCGGTTTCGAAGGGATGGCGGAGGACTACGACGTCTCCCAGCGCGCTGAGGTCCCCAAACTCCGCAAGCACGCGATCGGGCTCGGCGGCGTCCTGTTCCTGACCGTCACCGGGTCCGCCCCGATATCGGCCATGCTCTTCAACACCCCGATCGTCGTTGGCTACGGGCAGGGCGTAGGCGCGCCGGCCGCATTCCTGTTCGCCACGATCGTGCTGGTGGTGTTCTCGATCGGTTACGTCGCGATGGCCAGGAAGAAGACGACTGCGGGCGGCTTCTACTCCTACATCAGTCACGGACTCGGCCGCGAACTCGGCATCGGCACCGGCTACGGGTCTCTCGTTGCGTATTCGGTTTTTGAAGCATCGCTGTGCGGTGGCTTCGCCTACTTCCTCGGCCTGAAGCTGAACGCGTTCGGGGTCACCATCAGCTGGCCCTGGCTGGCTCTCGGCATGGTCCTGCTGATCTCGGTGCTGACCTTCTTCGACGTCCGGCTCTCCTCCGCGCTGCTGGCGGTCGGCCTGGTCAGCGAGGTCCTCATCCTGATCATCTTCGACGTCTACCTGTTCGCCCGCGGGCACACCTCGTTCAGCGCGATCAACCCGGTCAACGCGTTCAAGGGCTTTCCGGCGTCGGGCAGGCTCGTCGCCGGGGCGGTCGGCATCGGGCTGTTCTTCGCGTTCTGGTCCTGGGTGGGTTTCGAGATGGCGCCGAACTACGGCGAAGAGTCGCGTGACCCCAAGCGGATCGTGCCCCGGGCCCTCTACATCTCGGTGATCGGCCTCGGGATCTTCTACATGCTCACCTCATGGGCGGCGCTGGGCGGCTATACGACCACGCACGCCGCCGTCGCGCAGGCCCAGAGCAACGCGGCGGGCTTCTACCTCACCCCGGCCAAGCAGTACGCGGGCGCCTGGGTGGCATCGGTGATGAGCTACCTGATCATCACGGGCTCGTTCGCCTGCGGGATGGCGTTCCACAACACCACGGCGCGCTACTTCTACTCACTCGGCCGTGAGGGGCTGCTGCCGTCGGCGCTGGGCCGCACGCACCACAAGTTTAAGAGCCCGCACATCGCGTCCATCGTGCAGTCGGTCATCGCGGCCATCATCATCGTTCTGTTCGCGGTGTTCACTGGCACCGACAACCCAGCCTCGCAGGCTTACCTGCAGCTCTACGGGCTGATGGCGGTCATGGGCGTGATCATCATCCTGTCGGTGCAGGCGCTGGTCTCGCTGGCCATCCTGGTGTACTACGAGCGCTACCACCGCGACGAGGTGCACTGGTGGAAGACCAGGCTGGCGCCGATCCTGGCGCTGGTCTCCCAGGCACTCGTGGTCTACCTGCTGTTCGACAACATCAGCTTCCTCGGCAGCGGCTACAGCTACGCGAAATGGCTCGGCCCGGCCGACCTGCTGATCGTCCTGCTCGGCGTCGGCGCGGCGTTCTACTTCAAGAAGTACAAGCCGCAGAAGTACGAGCAGGCGGGCAGGCTCATCAACGAAGGGCTGTAACTCCGGCTGAGGCCGGTTACACCGGTCGCACACGTCCTGGCACGAACGCGAAGGGGGTTCCGCGGCTACCCGCCGCGGAACCCCCTTCGTGGTGGTAAGCCTCCCGGTTGTCAGGCCGGGATGACGATGGTGCTGATGATCTTGTCGGCGAAGGTCTGCCGCTTGGCGTCCCACAACGGGAACAGAAAGCCGACGAAGCAGGCCAGCCAGTCCAGGATGTGGCAGATGTCGCGGGCGAAGGCCATGCCCGGGCCGATCGGCTCGCCGGTGGACTCGCTGACAAGCTTGAGGCCGAGCGCCTTCTTTCCCCACGACTGGCCGGTCGTGCCCGCCTGGTACCAGCGGTTGTAGATGACAATACCCAGCCAGATGAGGTAGATCAGGAACGACACCGCGGCATTGCCCACCGCGAAGACGATGATTTCCAGAACGATGAGGGGTGCGAGGTCGATCAGGTAGGCGCCGACGCGCTGGCCCCAATTGGCGTAGCTCGGGGCGGGAACACCGCCGTAACCGTAGCCCGGGGGCGGAGCATCGCCGTAGTTCGGTGGGGGCGGGGGCATATTGCCGTAGGACATGGGGACCTTTCTGGGGGAGGATTGCCGCCATCGGGGCGGTATCGGGGCGGGGCTTAGAGGAATCCGTAGCGGCGCAGCTGGAAGACCCAGCTCAGTGCGATCAGGCCAGCCATGACCCGGCCGATGCGGCGTCGCGCCGCGACCGACCAGGGACGCGGCGTCGGTATCTGGCCCACGGCTCGCGCCACCATCACGGGAACGGTGCCAACGATGAGCGCCGCGACCAGGCAAGCGAGCGGGCTGGCGGCGGCAGCGGCCGTCCAGTTCCCATGCGTGATAGCGACCGTCGCGGTGGTCATGCCGCAGAACGGGCATGGCACGCCGGTGAGCGTCCGCAGCGGGCAGGGCAGTCCATGCCCACCGGTATGGGCCATCAGGAACGGGTAGACCGCGCCCACCGGGGCCGCACAGGCACCGAACAGAGCGATGTGCTCCGGCACGGAGTATCTCCGCCTCAGTACCAGCACGCGACCCCCGCGAGGACTACCCGCCTAGCTGCTTGGCGGACGGAGCGCAATCGTACGGCCGGAACTTAGTCCCATGTGCCTCTTTTGTTACTTTTGTTGCGGTAATTTCCCCGGATTCCTGGATTGTGCGCGGGCCGGCATCGCGCCCGGGGGCGGCGGCAACCGGCCGGCTCAGGCAATCTGGAATCCTGCGGCGTTGCGCTGCCGTGTCTGGAAAGCCGTGCCCTACCGTGCACCTATGAAGACACGTGCGCCGATCCGGAACGCGGGTCAGTCAGCACCTCGCCTGCCGCTGGGTCGCTGACGTGGCCGCGCCGTCGCTCACCAGCCTCATCGATGTGGTTGATGAGCAGAACCAGCCGATCGGAGTGGTCAGGCGGAGGGACGTCTTCCGCCTGCGGGCGAACTTCCGCACCGTGCACGTGCTGATATTCAACGGCCGGGGCGAACTGCTGCTGCACCGCCTGACCTGGACGAGGGACCGTGAGCCTGGCCGGTGGGGCTCCTCGGCGGCAGGTTACCTCCACGCGGGGGAGGACTACCCGGCGGCGGCCCGCCGCAGGCTCGCCGAGGAGCTGAGCATCTCATCGCCGCTCGCCGAGGTCGGAGTGACCTGCATGCACGATGAAGGGGCCGCCCAGTTCGCCGGGGTGTTCACCGCCACTGCCGATCGCCCGCACAGCGCGGCACCGGCCCGCCTGGCGGAGATCACGTTTCGCCCGGTGGCCGTCGTCGAGCAGGACATGGCCGCTCATCCCGATGACTACACCGAGACCCTCCGGCACGTGCTGAACTTCTGGCGCCCGGCCACCCAGCCTGTCGCCGTGCGTGAAGAGAGCCTGCACGCCGAGCCGGTGAGCCGCTGAGCCCGGCGGCCTCGCCGGCGCCCCCGGCGGCCTCGCCGGCGCCCCCGGCGGCCTCGCCGGCGCTCAGCTGAGCTTGAGCCGCTCCGCGAACGCCGAGATCTGGTCCCGCTGCTCGTGCGGATCGATGGCCGCGGTGCTCACCATCGGGCCGGCGGGCCGCACGACCCGTCGCGAAAGCTATGCTCTCGTCATCCGGCGTGCAGACCTGGGGCGGTGACGTCGTGTCGGTGTCCGCGCCCACGCCGTGGCTGGCCAGGCGGCTGTTTCCGTTGCTCGCCACGGCCGGTCTCATTGCCATCGGGATGGCCTCGACGATCTGGTGGGGACCCCATCTGGTCGGGAAGTCGGACTGGTCGCTTCCGGACGACCTGTGGGGGACGCTGGTCGCCGCTCGGCGGCTCTTGCACCTGGACTTGGGCGGCCTGTACACACGCCCCACCGCTCTGGTCACCTTCCCCGGCGCGGCCGTGATCCTCGTCCCGGTCGTGGCCATCATCGACGCGGCGGGGCTCTCGCTGCGGGCGGCGGGCGCGAGCAACCCCCATCCTGGCGCGTGGCTGCTCGCCGGGCCGTACGAGATCGCCCTGTCCGCCGTCGCGCTGTTCGCCGCCGACGCGATCGCCGAGCGCCTGGGCGTGGCCCGGCCGAAGCGCGCCGTGCTGGCCGCCGCGGGCGCGGTTGCCCTGTGGAGCGTCTCGGTGCGATGGGGTCATCCAGAGGACGCCGTGGCGGTGGGACTGCTGTTGTTCGGCATCCTGGCGCTGTCCGACTCGAAGGTCGG